>SMUX01359639.1_pt1 | contig 16492 bp, 7 predicted proteins | sample 2456431 | NCBI WGS metagenome assembly SMUX01 (sample SAMN11095930, study PRJNA526329) | marine sediment metagenome | biome: Marine sediment; feature: Surficial sediment; material: Deep marine sediment; isolation source: Hadal surficial sediment | place: Pacific Ocean | collected 2014-11 | depth 0-1... | reverse complement strand
TCTGTGTTTCCACTACTTGTTCCATTTTTAATTACTGCTTGATTAATTCTTCCAGTTGCATTGAGAACAAAGTTTGAATCAATTCCTGATTCTGTATATGTTCCATCACCTGTAGTACCAAGAGTTCCCAAGTTAGTTGCAGTTGAACCACTAACCTCAACTGTATCAAATGTATGACAGACAACTCTGAATGATTCACCAATGTTAGAATCACAAACTGATTCTACAGTTGTTAATTCTGCTGTAACATTTCCTGCTGGATTACCACTACCACCATTGTAAAGATGATCAATTTCAGTTGGTGTTAGTAAATGTCCATCCCAAATTGCCAAATCATCCATCTGTAGGTATGTGTTATTACATCCAGTTCCACCTCCATCACCACAATCTATTTCACCAATAGTAAGATCTTGTAATGAAGTTCCTGTAAATCCATTATCAAAAGAGTTAGTAAAACTTGGAGATGCAAAACCTCCTGCTGTTCCATCTACATAAAATTTGATTGGGTTAAACGCACCAACTGTTTTATCAACTGTCATTGTAATCATGTGGAATGCTCCGTCATCTGGAAATTCTCTTGTTGATGGATCAAAACCGTTTATCTCAATACTGTTTTCTTGAATAATTTGATTGATGTTTCCACCAACTGCAACCCCACCAACCCAAATGTAGTTTCCTGCTCCATCTTTTTCTTGTCCCATTCCCATTGTTCCATAGAATGGATCTCCACCTCCACCTCCATCAATGTCTTGCATTAACCAAAAGTTGATGCTTGTAAAGTTTGATATGTTATCATCCCAAAGGAAGTTCCATTGATCTCTGTCTGCAAAGTCTCCCAAGTGAACCTCTGTAAGTGGAGTACCAAAGTCAGTTCCGTTTACTCTTATTGCCTCGCCTAAAACTCCTGTTGCGTTTAAGAATTCTCCTACAACTGATGCACGATTGCTTGTTGTATGGTTTGCATCTGCTGTTGTTCCAAATGTACCGAAGTTGGTACAGATGTTATCTGTACATGTTGCATCATCAAATGGATAGTAAGCAACTAGATTTGATGGTGCAGGGAATGTATCTACAACTGAGTTAATTGCATCATCGTTTGCAGTTACTGTCTCTATTATATTTACATCAAATGTATTAGGTGGTGGAGGTGGTAATGCAGATGCGCTTGGCATCAACACTGGTTCAAATAGTATTGGTTGACCTTCACCTTCATTGTATAAATATTCAATCTGATCAACGGTAAATAGATAATCATCCCAAACTCCAAATTCAGCAATCTGAACAGTGTTTGAGAAACAAGAAAATCCCAAAGCACTTGCAGGATTACATCCGTCTCCATTTGCAAATGAACTATCGCCAATTACCAATGGTTGAGTTACATTAGTTCCTTGTATTCCCCATTCTTGTACATTACCTCCTGCTAGACAAACAGCATCAACACATGTAAAAATTGCACCTTGAAAGTTATTACCAAATATATCAATATCGTTCCTCTTATCAACAATATTAGTTACCATGTGGAATTTTCCATCATTTGGAATATGTTGTATGTATGCTCCTGCGTATTTCATTCCAGTAGTATCCATTGATGGTTGGCTTGGTGTTGTATCTCTTGTACTTTGGTCTAAAATTGATGCTGGTGATGCTTGAAACGTTGCAGAATTTTCTGCTTGTATCATTGTACCTAAAATTGCTGGAACTCCATTGTCATCTGTTATGTCACTTCCATTAAGTTGTCCTATAAAATGTGCATTTCCAAGTCGGTAAATATTTTCATCTCCACCGTCAAAATCACTTATTGATAAAATCTGACCAAACTCTAATGTCGAAGTTTGATGAGTTGTACCAGTGAAATTACCTTTTACCCAAAAGTTAATTGTACTGAAATTTGAACCACCGTTGTCGAAATTTCTATGTACTAAGAAATTCCACTGACTTGCATCAGTAATGTTTCCTATAGTAACTTGAGTATTAGCACCACCCAAATCTGCTCCATTAATTATTACTGCCTGTCCTATTCCTGAAACACCAGTAGTTGAATTGAATGAAAATGATGGTGTTGATGTACCGTTTACTCCAGTATGATTTGCGTTAGCAGTTGAACCTAGAGTACCAAAATTCGAACATAGGTTTCCTGAACAATCAACACTGTCAAATGTAAAGTAGACCTGTGGATCTGGAAACACTCTTTCAAGAACTTCATTTCCACTTCCATTATTGTATAAATATTTAATTTCAGTTGGTGTTAGTAAATGTCCATCCCATACTGCAAATTCATCTAAAGCAAATGATGCATCCAAACACTGTGCTACACTTCCACCAAACGTATCTTCGCTAAGATTACATGTGTCTTGACCAATTACTAGATTAGTTCCAATATCTGGTGTGAAACCATCTGAAAAAGAATTTGTAGTGCTGAATTGATTACTACATTGTCCATCTACACATATTTGATGAAAGCCTCCTGCATCATTTTTGTCTGCAAGAATAGTAATCATGTGGAAGTTGCCATCATTGGTGGAATTTCCAAAACTATTATCCCAATCAAATTGCTTGTCCCAAGCACTACCATCTCCTGCAACTGCATAATGCCAAGATGTTGTTGAACCAAGTCTTGATGTACCTATAGCAAGGAATCCTTCGTCAGAACTTCCAGTTGGTGTATCATCACTTAAATCAATCATAAAAATTGGATGTACTTCTGAGGAATTAGTTCCTATAAAATTTCCTTTTATCCAAAAGTTTATTGATGTTAAATTGTTTGTATCTGCCTCATCATCAAGTAATGTTCTCCATTGTTCTCTATCTGCAAATAATCCCATGTTAATTTCTGATGATGCGCCTATGCTTACTGCATCGCCTATCAGTCCTGTTACATGAGAGTATGATGCCTTTGTAGTTCCATCTGATAATACACTATATGCAGTTGCATTCCCACCATACGTTCCATAGTTTGTACATTGATCTCCTAGACAGTTAACATCGTCAAATGTATGATAAACAACTGGATCAGGATAAGTCTCAAAACTAATTTCAGTTGATTGTTGAACAACTTTTCCTATACCTTCATTGAATAGGTATTGCATCTCAGGGAAGGTTAGATAATGGTCATTCCATATTGCTAGTTCGTCTAATGTCATTGTTGGTGATTCACAAATACCTGTTCCGCTAAACGGATCAAATGAACATGTACCATCATTTCCTACCTCTTTATTACCAAAGATTAATTCTTGAGGTGAAATCGGAAATACTGTATGATCTAATCCTGCAATCTCAGTTGCCTCTTCACAGACCAAATCTACACAAAGTCTTGCCATTGATTGTGTAAGAAGGTTATCTGAATCAGTATTAATTAACCATGTAACCATGTGAAAGTTTCCATCGTTTGTAACGTTCAAACGTTTTGGGTTTCCTCTTTCATATAATACTGAATTATCTTGGTCTAAATCAACTCCTAAACCTTCTTGTGTTCCTGCAAAGTTTTGTGTTGCTACAATCATGAAATGATTATCGTTGTCTGCATCGTTGTCTATTGTATCTAATTGAACTATTGGTTTTCCATGTGTGTCATTATCGATTGATAAATCTGCCTTTATCCAAAAGTTCATTGATGTTACGTTACTTTCTGAAAAGTCATAAAGGAAGTCCCATTGTCCTCTATCTGTAAATTTACCCAAGTGAAGTTCCGACTGTGTTTCACTTGAATCAGAACCGTTTAGAAGTATTGCATCTCCTAATAGACCAGTAACTAACTTTACATCTAGTTCTGTTGATCCTCCTGCACTTTTATGAAATGCATTACCAGTTTTTACTTGACCGAAATTATTACAGACATCATCTGTACATGTTGCATCATCGAATGGGTAATAGAAATCTGGTTTTGGGTATGAATCCCATGCCTTGTTGATTATGTTAAATTTCATCAATACATCGGAGAAGAACTGTCCTCTTGAATCGCTAATTGGTGCTGTTCCTGCTTTTTGCCAAACAGAACTTATGTCACTGTTCTTTGTCATTAATTCTCCTAATGAGAATGGTTGATCAGGTTGTCCAACTGTAGCATTTACATCCCAAGCCTGAAATGCTATTGGATTTGTAGTGCCTTTAATTTCAATAACTATACCAATCGTTCCATTTACTTGATCATTGGTTTGGGTATTAGAACCGATGTTGTTCTCTTCAAATTGAAAATCGATCTGTTCAATAACATCTGATACTGATGATGTACCTGAACATTCTGTAGCAATATCGAATATATCAGATATGTATGCTACAGCGTTATTGTTTGGTATTCCAGTTGAACCTTCAAGGTCATCTAAATCAATTACTATTTTTGCTTGAAGTGTACCAGCAGTATTTAATCCACAATCAAAGTATTTTATGCTTAATGTATCAGGAACTACTGGTTCTCTTAAATTAATTACCTGACCAATGTAACCTGTTGTAGTAGTGCTAAAGTCCCCATAATATGCAGAACCACAATGACCTTCGAATCCTGTTGCAGAACAAGCATCACCACCACCATCACCCCCTGCTCCTAATTGTGTATTCTCATTCATAGTGTCAAAAACTGATGCTAAATCACAAGCATGTGGTTGAGTGCCTGACCATGTATAACTACTACACTGACCATATTTTGTTACTAATGTTCCTGTAGTTGAACCTGTTTCACCAATTAGTAATTCTTCAAAGTTTTCAAAGTAAGAATCGAATGGTGTACCAGAAGAAATTTTTATATTTAATACATCAAATCCAGCACCAAAAGCAACATCACAATAAGCGTTTGCTACTCTACAACTAATTAATCGTTCATTTGGCGGACTAGGATTAACATCTATAGGTCTGGACTCTAGATCTGTTCTCTCATGAAAAGTTACATTGATTACTGCTCCACTGTTAATCCCATCAAGAAATAGTCCTGTAAAACCAAAAGTTCCTCCTCCTGTTCCATCTGTGAACTTGAATTCTAATAATTGATTATCTACTAATTCCGATGCTTTGTATGAATTGAATGATAATTTATCATCAGTAGATCCTGTAAAGTCATGTTGTGATCCAAATAATGTACCACTTGTTGCATTATCTATTCCTCCAAGTTTAACATATAGGGTATTCATTCCTCGTAATACTGTGTTACTGGTAGTTTCTACTTGCTGTCCTATCCTTCCTTGAACTGTATCTGGTTCTGTGTCTGGATCTAATTCTGTAACTACGTTAATCTGGTCTGATCCTGCCAAGAAATTATACTCTGTAACATTTGCTCCTCCAACAAAAGAACCTTGAGCACTAAAAGCGAATTGAGGAAAACCAAATGGTCTAACAACTTCAAATTCTGATGCAGAAAATTTTTGTGTGGTTACTGTATCTACTACAACAGCAACCTCTGACAATGCTTGATTTTTTATAATAGTATTTGCAGTAACTTGGATATGATCTATAAAGTAACCTTCTAACGGTGGGGATATTGTTTGTGAATTGAATTTTCCTTCAATTCTAATCTTGAGGTTTGGATTATTATCTGCATCCGATCCCATGCTAACAAATCCTGTTGAAGTTGGAACACTATTTCCTGATGGATCTGAATCAGTAGGAAAATCATTTACTCCAGTCCAACGTCTTACATCTTGTAAAATTTTAATAAAAGTTCCATTCCCAAAATCAACCTCGAAAGATAAGTAATCGGCAACTTCCCATGTTCCACTAAGTTGATGTGCTGTTAAGTTAAACGCAACATCACCAAATCCTGTAGTATCTAATGATCTTTCTATACCAAATATCGTTGAGGGTGCTCCTGTACTGGCAATTCTAAATGCTACTGATGAGGGTGAGAAAAAGAAAATTCCACTAGATGCTGTACAAGCAGGACAAGTTTCTGTCCATCCATTTGATGATGGTTGTATTTCAAATGGATCTTCGAATAAAATTGTCGAATTTATCGTGGAAGGAGGATTACTCAATGCAAACATATTATTAATATTTGCTTGAGTTAGTTTGTATCCCTGCCAAATTGCAAAGTCATCATAATTAATTGTGTTTTGTGTAACAGCGTTACCGAATGTTGAATCTCCACCTAATGTCAAATTTTGAACTGCCGAATCAAATACAGTTAAGAATGGATTGTTTTGTGTTCCAATGTCAGAGCATGTAGCATCAAGACAATATACTCCCCAACTTGTTGTAGTATTACCTTTATCCATGATTAAAGTAATCATGTGCCATGCACCGTCATCAGCAGGAACATCACCCATGTCAACACTTTCAGGAAAATTTGGAGGATCATCTATTATTGTTAAGTGCATGTTAGTTCCTGATTGTGTCCACATTGAAAATCCAGCAAAAGATGACAGATCAGAACCTCCTGTATTCATAATTGGATAAACTGGTTCTCCTACAAAGTCACCATTGATCCAAAAGTTAATGCTTGTAACATTATTTCCAGTAAAAGCATGAAGAAAATCCCAAGTTGAAGGTGTTGAACCTAATATTATTTGTCCATTTGTATTAAGATCAGATGTTCCATTTTTTATTGCTGACTGAGCAATTTTTCCAGTAGCATTAAGAACAAAATCTGATGCTATCTCTGTTTCTGTATATACTGCATCTGCTGTTGCACCCAACGTTCCTTTGTTATCTGCTACACTTCCACTAATGTCATCTGTATCAAATGTATGACAAACAATTCTAAATGATTCTCCAATATCAGAGTCACATACTGATTCTACTGCAATGTGTACTGCATAAGCAGAAGGTAAAATTTCAAAATCTAAAATTTCGTTAATTATAGGTGGTAAAAAGTCTGATTTGTTAATATTTGGTGTTAATAATTCTTGAATTGAATCAAATTCAATGAAACCAAACTCTAATTGTATTCCTTGACTGTATTTTCGTTCAAAGTATTGTAACGGATCTTCTGGTGGTAAATTGTCTATAGCGGTAGGCATTACAAGTAATACAGATGAAAGTACAGGATCAAAGTAGTAACTACTTAAAATTCCAAATTCTTCCTGTTCTGCATAAGCCTCTTGATAGAATGTTGTAACTGGAGTTAGTTTTGCAATTGTGTTTTCGTCATATCCATAACTTGGAGAAGTATTGATTAAAGTTGGAAAACCAATTACCACAAAAAATATCACTAATGTTAGAAAAATAAAAATTCCAGTTTCGTGCAGATCAGACTCTGATCTAGACATCTTATTCCTCTTCACGCTGTAAAATTGTCTGAATATCCGTTCATTTACGTAGCGTAATGAGGAAATTGACCTAATTGTTCAGTTCTGCTACTGATCTATTAATGATCAATTCTAGATCAATACGTAGGTTATTGAAATTAGGAGTCCAATACCTATGGCATCTGAATAAGCGGTGTATGAAGAATGAAAACATACACAACCATAGGCATCAGACATTCATTAATGCATTTTAAAATAATTAAGTGTTATAGGTCGTTACTCCTACAACCATTCCTAAACACCGTCTCGCTGGTCTAGGTTCAATTTCAAGCCTTCTCACATAGGACAAACATGTACCAAAGTTCACATTAGCCCAAGATCCGTATCGTCACACGCTTGGGGTTCGGCTTTGATATTTACTGTTAAACTGCTAATCTATTAGCCTTTTCGCCTTCTCAATTCTACTCTGATTAGGAACAAAAGTATGAAGAAAACTATCAATGCACCAATTCCAAATGCTAATGGATTGTTTGGTAGTGGGGTACTAACACCCTCTTCGATCTGAATTACATTTGATGGAATGTCCCCTAATCCTTCATTAATAACAATTATGTACATAGGAACAAGTAGAACTGCAATTATTAGAAATAAGCCTAAACCTCCAAATCCCCTTGCATTTAATTTGAATCTAGTCATTAATCATCACACTATGGAAAATTACAAACAGGTGTATTACTAATTTTAAATGATGAAACCACTGATTGGCAATGTGTCCATCTTTGACCTCCTGCCTTTATCTGTGTTTTACAACTTATTGTACAAGTGTTACTTGCAAGTTCACTATTGCATGAAAATGATTTAGTTTCTTGTGATTTGCCATATTCTAGAAATGTTTCATCAGTTGGGAAGAAAAGTGTCATCGTATAATTTGCATTTCTTGTTAAAAGTTCATCTATAACCCCTTGTCCTGATCCACCATTTGAAAATACAACAAGTTCATCATTTTCATCAAAAACTTCTATTCTCCCAATCTGTGGTGCTGGTGCTGTGGTAACTATTCTTCCAGCACAATCACCTGAAATTGATTTTAATGTTTTCGCTACCGTATTAACAATTATTCTTGAATCTGTTGGAAAAACCCTTAATGTCTCGCCTGTCTTTTCATCTTCAATAATTAATTTTATATCATCTCTTAGAATATCTAATGTAATTATGGTTTGATTTGTTATTGAAAACATTTCTTCGTTTTGATTTACATCAAGGTTTAGTAAACGTAATTCTAAAGGATTGATAAATTCGTTATTGAATTTGTCAAAATTTATCCCAAAATTAAATGTGTAAAGTGGTGAAGGTATGCCTGTTGGACTCAAAAACTCAATCGGTAGTTCTCCGTTTTCATTTGTAACACCATTTGCTATGATTTCTACTGGTTCAATAAATACGCTTTTTCCATTTAGAAATACATCAAATAGTCCTGACGAAGTAATTGATAGTGTTCTTTTTGTATTAATTTCTAATTGTAGTTCTAAAAATCCATCCTTAAAATCAAAGTCCGTTGGATCTACAAGAAAGGCGAGTTGAGGAATTTCAAATGTTTTTGTTATGATTGTTTTGTTTCCCTGTGAATTAATTTTTGTTATTGTTGCTTTCAGATCTATTATTTCTGAACCACATCCTAAATCCAACTGATCACAAATCTGTACATTCGGATCATCTTCTGAAAAGTCAGTCATATTCATTGGTTCAAGTATAATTAACTTACTTTCTTTTTCATCAATCAACATCTTGTCTATTTGACATAGTTCTTCTTCCATTAGTATTTCAGGTGGATCACATTCTACAAGATCTTGTATCTCATCAATCAACATATCATTATTTTCATTAATATCATCAATTGGAATCATAAACTCATCTGGAAGATCTGTAAGTGGTGGTAGTACATCCCCTAAAGCCTCTTGATAAAACTTACCAATTATTGGAACTTCAATTCCTGCAAATACTAACAACAATGGAGTTACCAAAACTATTGCCAGTCCTACTCCTGCAATTCCTATTGTTTTAATTGGAATTTTTGATTTTTTACTTCTTGCCATTATGGACTCTCCGTTGGGAAATTACAAGTCGTTTGTCCTATTCTAAATCCGTCTGTTACAATGTAATAATAATAATTACACCCACCTCTACCACATTGACCAACGTTTCCTGTTGTTACCACAGTGATCTTTTGTATTGCTGATCCTTCTGCAATACAAGTATAAGATTGGGTTTCTTGTGGCTTACCAAATGATAGATTTGATGTCAGATCTGGTGAACTCGTCTTTATTGTATAATTTGCATTTCTAGTAACCAATTCATCAAAGATTCTCCCTGTTCCTCCTGCGCTAGTTGTTAACAATTGTCCCTGTGCATCAAGTAAGATAATTCCTGTAACCGATGGTGCTGGTGCTGTTCCTGCAACTACGTTATTGAGTGGTGGTAGCCTTCCATCTAAACATCCTCTTCCACTAAAGTATTGAAAAACTGTTGTACTTCCTTGAAATCCAACAGTTGTAAAAAGACTTTGACCAATTATACAGGTATCGCCTCTAATTGTATTGGCTTTAGTGGTTATTAGAATTCTAGAGTCAGTAGGATAAACTCTCAAAGTCTGCAATTGTTCATCTACTATGATTAGTTGGATGTCATCTCTTGCAATATCAATTTCAAACAAGGTCTGATCGACTAAAGAAAATTGGTCATCCTGTTTAGTTACTTCCAAAAGGTTTACCCTAAATTCTAAAAGGTTTACCTCTTCATTAATGAAATTATCGAAGTTAGCGTTAAAATCAAACGTAAATAATGGTGAAGGTAAACCTGTTTGACTCAAAAACGATAAAGGTAAACCTCCTGATTCATCTATAATACCACTTGCCTGTATTGGAATCTGTTCTGATAATACTGTTTGATTGTTGACCAGCACATCAAAAGTACCTGTAACATCAAATCTAGTACCTTCATCTGCTAAGATTCGTAATGTTAGTTCTAAAAATCCTGTTCTGAAATCTCTATCAGTTGGATCTTCAACTAAAAATGCAAGTGATGGAATCTCAAAAACACCTAAATCAGATGTTGAAAGTCCAGTTGAATCAATTTTTGTAACTATTGATTCTAATCTTAATGCAGATACTACTTGAGTTACTTGGCATAAAATATTTTCTGGTTCTTGATCGCAGAGTTGTACTATTGGAGGATCTTCACTTGTTGTTTTATTCATAATTGGAGGATCAATTATCATTTCTTCTTTTTCCATAACCATTTCATCAATTTCTTCTGGACTAACTTCTTCTTCCATTGATTCAGTTTCTCCTAGAGGAATACAAGCAACTTGATTTGGATCAAGTATTATTGTACCATCTGATGAAATTTGTATTAGATTTGGATCTCCTGTACCTCCTCCTCCTCCACAAAGCAAGTTATTTACTTCATCAATTATTTGTTGATTAGTTTGTATTTGTACTTGTTCTGATACAGGAATTTCAAATGACTCTGGAAATATATCAACACCCAAAACCAATTGAAGTACAGGTACTACTACCACCAGTACCACAATTGCTCCAATAATTCCTGCAACTATTCTATTGTTCAAACCTGATTTTTTCTTAGCCAAAGTTACAGTCCCTCATAGTTAATGAAATGTCAGTATATTGACATGAAAAATTGTAATCCTTCTGTGAGTTTGGAGTTGAAATTTGTACTGTTGCCTGTGGATCTGTAAACTGAATTATGTAGTCTGTATTTCTAGAAATATCAGTTATTGAAACAGTTGGTGAAGAGTTAAAACATCTAACTGGTGATACATCTTTTTGTCCTGTTGTAACTCCTGAAAATATCTTGATTCTATCGTTAGGATTACTTGCAGTTGATAAGAATACATCTCCCATAGGAGGATTAGGTACACAGTCAGATCCAATACTTTTTGGTAATGCACTAATTGTTATTGCATCATCTTTTAATGATACAAGTGATGGTTCTCCTCTTTCATTTACAATTACTGTTTTTGAACTATCATGATTAATTATCATTGAAAATACTTGTGCAATATCTAGAGCAAATGAATCCAAGTTTGACTGTAATCTAACATCTCTAACTTCGAATCTTAGTTCAGTAAGTCTAAAGTCTGGAAACCTGTCAATGTTATCCTCAAAGAAAAATGAATATAATTCATCCTGATTTCCAAACTGATCAATGAATATTATTTCTGACTTACCATTTGAATCAGTTCTTAATTGATCGGTTTTGATTGTAAATGGTTGAGAGATAATTGTTCTATCCGCAATAAATACATCAAATATTCCTGTGAGAACTGCATTAACATTTGGTTGACCTTCTAATTCCATTCTTACCTGAATCACTCCTTCCGAAAAATCATCTGTAGTTGTATCTTCAACAAATGCTAATTGTGTAAACCCGAATGAAACTGATGACTTTGTTGCATGTCCTGTTGAATCTATTTTTGTAATGTCTGCGTTTAACTTGAACGAAGGAGATGCATCTGGTAAAATCGTTTCATCCCTAATCTGGTCTATTGCTGAATCATCTGATGTTACAGACAACGGTAAATCTGTTAGTTGTTCATTCGCACCTACGCTAATACTGACTTGAATTGTGTCTCCAACTTGATCTCTTATTCCTGCTAACTGTGCGTTTATTTTTTGATTGACTGATGCGGTAGATGGTGTATCTCCTACAGCAACCTTTCCAACTGCTGGAAAAAATACTACTCCTAATACCAGAAACATCATTACACCAATTAGAATTCCACCAGTAACTCTAGATCTAATTAATCTGAATGTGTCTCTTTTTTTTCTTATGCTACTCATGGTACTGAATATCCTATATTGCTAGAGCATCCATTAGGAGTGCATTTCACAAAATAGTTTGATTGAATTATTGGTGAAAAAACTTCAAAGAAACTATTTTCGATTTTGAATGTAATCTCTGTATCTCTTGGTAAGTTTGGAACTGTCTGACAGAATTCTGCATCTTCTTGAACTTCTTTAGTAATTGGATCTGTTATTGCGCCTTTACCTGATATTGGATTTGTAATTGCAATAGTAAATCCATTTGAATTAACTGCAACTATTGGTGGTAAAACCTCTGCATTGATGTCACCAGCAGATGTACCACATGTTATCAATGTTGAATCATTTTTCAATACAGATATTGCCACATCTTTTTCATTGAATGCGATTATTTCATCTGGTCTTACATTAAATTCCAGCAAATATGTTACAAACGGAGTATGGTATTCAAATGTTCTAAGTTCATCTCCCTCTCCAACATTTACAATCATATTGTTTACTACAAATGTTAATTTTTGAAATGAGTTTGCATCATAGAATTGCTCATCTAGCGTAAAGAAGAAAGAATCCTGTCCATCAATTTTAATTATAATTTCTCCTGCTCCATCAGTTATTCCATTCGCTGTAAGTTGGTGTTGTGAAATTGTTTTTGCACCAGAAGGCACACCAGAAGTACCAGAACTTCCTATTCTTGTTTCAAAGTCGCCAGTAAGAACAACTCTTTCATTTGGAAACAATGTTTTACCAATTAGATTTGTCTGAATTATTCCCAAGTCTAAAATTGTTCCCTGTTCGTTTGATTGAATTATACTTGCTTGAGGAATTTGTTGTATTACCTCTTGCGCCTGTCTGATAATTCTTGAATTTCCTAATAATTGAGCATTGTTAAACTTGTAATCCATCCTGAATTTATCTACACTTCCAGTAAATGTTCCAAACTGAAATGTGATTGTATTTGAGTTGCCTACAAGTTCTGATATTTCTTTTGTATATTTTGCAAATCCATTACATGTTGGAGTAGTGAATTGATCAATTAATCCAACTTCATCGCCAACAAGTGTAATCTTTACTTGAGTGAATCCTCTATAAAATCCTCTATTGCAATCATAATCTAGTGAAACTATCAAGTCTCCCTCTCCAGTCCAATCGGCAAGTGAGATAACTTTTGATAACCCATGTAATACTGATCCATTTCTAGTATCATCATCATTGTTTTTTGAACCAATAACCTGAACACAAAGACCTGTGTTATCTACAATTCCAGCACAGTTTGTAGTTGTGGTAACTACAACTGGTATTGCTGATGCACCACCAAAGTCCTGCACAATATTCCATCCAGAAAACTTGTGATGGTTAACTCCGTTATCTGCTATCTGTCTTGAGAAATCAGTGTTAATGAAAAATCTAGCGTTATCAAACTCTGGTGGTGGTTCTACAATTACTGATCTTGGATCTAATGGTTGTACTTTAACTTGTGAACTTGCAATTTGTTCAGCAAAATTTGCATCAATTAATGTTACGTCTGCTCTTATATCAAATGTTTCTGTTACTCTAATTCCTATAGCATCTAAAAATGCAGAGATTAGATCCTGATCTGTTGCTCTAAAACCATCTGGTTCTTCAAAAATTACTTCTGTTTGGTTAGAAACTGCTGGTGCTGGATCGTTTATTGGTAACTGTGCTAAGAATTGGGAATCAAGTGATTGCTGTTGTTGAACTTGATCTGAAAGTGATTGAAATTCTCCTTGAAGATTTCCAACAACTCCTGTTGTCAGAAGAAAACTCATGATAGTAACTACTGAACCAATTGTAATTGGAATTGTTAATATCAAAAGTATTTGGTTATTAGTTAACCCTGCTCTTCTCTTTGCCAATTATTTCCTTCTCCTCACTATAATTCCAATTAATCCAACTACAATGATAATTACACCGATTAAGATTAACAACCAGAATGAAGAAGAAGAATCACCTATCTGCAAAAATGTAAACAACAAAACACTTCTTTGACATAATTCTGGTTCTGTTTCACTTCCATCACAAAGTATTGCTACTAATTCATCTCTTGTTAATGATGGTACTGATTCACCTTGTATTCCTTCTTGACCTTCTATTCCTTGTTGACCTTCTATTCCTTCTATACCTTGTACTCCTTGTTGACCTTCTATACCTTGTACTCCTTGTTGACCTTCTATTCCTTGAATTCCTTGTACTCCTTGTAAACTTGTATCTCCTTGTCCACCTGTTCCAAGTATTGTTTGTGCAAGAAACTGATTATGGGAAATATCAATGCCACAAAGTCCGTTGCTAACAAACATGGTTTCCCCATTAATTGCAGGAGATCTATCTATAACACATCTATGAGTATTTGCTGTTTGACTAATTACTGAATAAGTAAATGAATTTGGTTGACTTCCATCAACTCTAATGCCTACAGCATAATTGGTCAAAGGTGTTAAAACTTTTGCATCAGGAAATGAAAATGTTGTGGGAAAATTTTGTGTGCCAAACCCTGAAATAGTAATTGATTGTGTTATACGTTTAGGTGGTACTTCGTCTATATTCCAGATGAATGCTGTTACTCTTGTAGATAGATCCTTTGAAGCAATATTCATTGTAATATCTGTAATTACTGTTGTAACTGGTAACTGGAATGCCTCTGCTACAGCGAAACTTGATGCTGACTCAAATTCATCATGTTGTTGTAGGTGATCATTTTGTTCCAATAAAAGATTAGAATTTGGTTGTAGTTCTAGTGGTTTCAATAAGAAATTAATTATTGCACCAGAAGAACCTCTTGAACATGTAGCAATAGTCGAAGGTGCAAAACATCTTCCATGAAATACGAAATAATTTATTCCTGAACCTACATCACACGCACCAGCAACTAATTCAAGATTCAAAATATCTTGTCCTACAGTAAGAAGTGGTTGAATATTTTTTCCTAATACCACAGTTCTACCACTTGAATCAGTTCCGAAACCTCCTTCTGTTATTGATGTAGTCAATACTGGAACTGTTGAACCTGCTTGTAGAGAAAATGCTTGGAGGTTTATCTTTTGTGTTGCATTGATTGTAAATTCGTAGCATGAGAGTGGTGGGTTAGTTCCTGAAATTGTTCCATTAAATTCTGTAGCAACAGGTTCAATTCTAAATTCTGCAATAATTGGTGCGTTTAGATCAACTTCTGATAAAGGAATTGTTTCCATTATTGGATTTCCATCAAAGTTACCTCTTCCAAAATTAAATCCTAATCTACATTCAACGCCATCACAGTTGATATTTCTGTTTGAATCTATCACACTTAGAGGAATTATATCTGGTAATTGTACATCTAAAAATGCAAAGCCAACAACTACAATACCACTTAATATGATAACTGTAAATGTAGTAAATTTACCTTTTTTTTTCCTTACCATTTATTTTCTTCCCCTTCTTATTACAATAAAGAAAACTGAACCTCCGATTAGAATAAAACCAATTACAAGTGTTGATCCCTTAACAGAAATTGGTGCAGTATCTTCACCTTCAAGAGATAACAAACTAAGTGGTATCTCGCTTTGTTTTAATGGATGATCATCAGGAATTAATGCAGAATAGGAATCAATTCCAACAAACTCTAAAGCATAAAGAGTAAAGATGCCAATAACTGCAAAAATTTCTACGTTTCCAAGTATTGATTTAGAAAAAATTGGGCGTTTAGCCAAGCAATCCCCTCTTTCTTCTACGCCTTGCAATTGCTACAGAGGTAATTAGAATTGCTATAATGATTATAACTGCTATTGCAATTGTTGCCTCTTGTGAACCACCAATTTGTAATGTTGGAGGAATTATTGGTGGAAGTACACCATCATCATCTTCACCGAAAAATGCTGGTAAACAGAATATGTTTTGACATGCTCCAGCACCTGTAGTTGAACCACCACTACCACCACCTGACGTTAACTCACTGTCATTTGTATTACTGATACCTTCCAAAAATTTTGCAAACCCTTCAAATATTGCATTAATTGTTTCTATTGTAGATGTAGATTTCATTTCTGGTGGGAATGTACATAGTTGTAGTGCCTCGTTAAAAGTTGAACCACTTTCACATACTTTTCCTCCATTTCCATTTCCTTTTTTCTGTTGTGTACAGACGGTTGTACCGTCATCCAAAGTAAATGCAGTTCCTCCACCAACTATTCCAGTTTTCTCTTCACTACATTTGTCAATTACAACACAATCTTCTTGATTTTTAGGTTCAGTAATTCCTTCTTTTGGATCTGATCCTATTGCACACATGAAAGCCTCTTCTTCCATCATCATGTCTACTACTTCATCTGGATTACAACCAAAACCTAACTTGAGGTCATCTAGAATTTCTTCTGTAGTTTTAACTCCTGTGCCTCCAAACTCTTCTGTGAAACCAGAACCTGTATCTAAAAGTTCAATGTAACTTGCTAACTGACTTGCATCTTCACAAATTTGATTTTGAATTACACT
>SMUX01339044.1_pt1 | contig 16504 bp, 9 predicted proteins | sample 2456431 | NCBI WGS metagenome assembly SMUX01 (sample SAMN11095930, study PRJNA526329) | marine sediment metagenome | biome: Marine sediment; feature: Surficial sediment; material: Deep marine sediment; isolation source: Hadal surficial sediment | place: Pacific Ocean | collected 2014-11 | depth 0-1... | reverse complement strand
TCCAGATCTTCGATCAGGAGGGCAACTTCCTGGAGGAGTGGAGCCAGTTCAGTCGGCTGAGCGGCATCTTCATCACGGCCGACGACACACTGTATGGCGCCGACTCCGAATCGAGCGACACGTCGAACCCAGGCTGGCATCGCGGTATCCGGGTCGGCAGCGCCGCGACCGGCGAGGTGATGTATTTCATCCCGGACCCGGCGTCGGAGCCGGGCGGCACCAGCGCGGCCGAGGGCGTGGCGGTTGATGCCAACGGCAACATCTTCGGCGCCGAGGTCGGTCCGCGCCAGCTGGCGCGGTACACGCGGTAGCGGTGGTAGGGGGGTGGGAGCGTGCGTGCTCCCACCCCGGTCTTTCTCCTCCCCAACCCACCTCCTGAGAACGCGAAGGATGCACTCCCACGCGCCCGTAGGACACGTGACCGCTGCCTGGCTCGCGCTGTTCCTGCTCGCGGCGACAGCGCACGCCGACGACTGGCCCCAGTGGCGCGGGCCGACCCGGCTCGGTGTCTGGACCGAGACCGGCATCGTCGACCAGTTTCCCGATGAGGGACTGAAGGTGGACTGGCGCGTGCCGATCCGCCCCGGCTTTGCCGGCCCGGTGGTCGCCGGAGGCCGGGTCTTCGTGCTCGACTATCTGGAGAATCCAGGCTCCCGCACGATGGACGGCGCCGAACGGCTGCTGTGTCTCGACGAGGAGACCGGCGAGCTGTTGTGGAGCCGCGAGTGGCCCACGACCTATCGCAACCTCCTCGGCACCTTTGCGACCGGTCCGCGGGCGACCCCGAGCGTCGATGGCGACCGGGTCTACGTGGTCGGCGCCGCCGGCATGATTCTGTGTTTCGATACCGAGACGGGGGCGGTCGTCTGGCAGGTTGACACCGTCGCCGAGTACGGTACGACCGTCCCGGTCTACGGGGTCAGCAGCTCGCCGCTCGTCGACGGGAACCGGCTCATCGTCGTGGTGGGCGGCGAGCCCGATGCGCTGATCGTCGCGTTCGACAAGCGGACCGGTAACGAGATCTGGCGCGCCCTGCCGCTGGTGTCCGAGACCGGTTACAGCGCCCCGATGATCTACGAATCAGGCGGCGCGCGACAGCTCATTCTCTGGCACCCCCGCGGGGTCAGCTCGCTCGACCCGGAGAACGGGGCTGTCTACTGGGAGCACGAGTGGCCGATCGGCGGTATGACCGTGGCCACCCCGGTCTCGACCGGTCCCTATCTGCTGGTCACCCACTTCTTCCGCGGGTCGCTGATGTTGCGGCTCGATCAGGACCGGCCGGCGGCGGAAGAACTCTGGAGGGGGCAGAGCCGCAGTGAGCTGCCCGGCGAGACCGATGGCCTGCATGCGCTCATCACGACCCCGCTCATCATCGGCGACTACGTCTACGGCATTGGCAGTTATGGCGAGCTGCGGTGTCTCGATGCGCGCACCGGTGAGCGGGTCTGGGAGACCACCGAGCTGGTCGGGCACGAGCGTTGGGGTGCCGCCTTCTTCGTCCAGCACGGCGACCGGGTCTTCGTGACCAACGACACCGGTGAGCTGATCGTGGCCCGTCTCACGCCGGCGGGCTACACCGAGATCGGCCGGACCCAGTTGCTCGCCCCGGCCACCCGCACGCGGGGCGGCGCCACCGGCCGGTGGGGCGACCGTGGGGTCGTCTGGTCCCATCCCGCCTATGCGAACCGGCACATCGTCATGCGGAACGACGAGGAGATCATCCGCGTCTCGCTCGCGGCGGCGGATTACGACTAGCCGTCCGTGGTGAGAGTCGCGCGGACCCTCAGGGTGGCGATGCGCCGGTCTGGCAAAGCGTGACGCGGGTCTTAGCGGCCCTTGCGTCCCGCGGCCGAAGGGGCCGTGCTCACGGCGTGGCTGGCTCAGGTAGCCAGGGCGACGGCGATGTTCTCGCGCCGGACGCGCAGGGTTCGGGACCACGTTCACCGACGCGCTGGTACTGGATCAGCGGTTGAGCTCGGCGTAGATCTTCTCGGCGTTGGACTCGGCGCTGGTCAGCGTGCCGCGGCTCATCGCGTAGTTCGCGTAACGCGCCGGCAGGTTCAGCGACGCGGCGGCCTCCGACGCCGACTTGCCCTCGGCCTTCCCACGTTCCACGGCCGCGAGGAAGTCGCGGTTGAACTCGCCAAACTCACGAAAGTCGGCCCAGGTCATCACCGGGCTGTGCCCGGGAATGACGGTGTCGACACCTTGGATGGCATCGACCGCGGCCAGCACCGTCTTCGGGTACTCCACTCCGCTGCCGCCGTTGCCCACGTCGATGTACGGCACACCTTTCCAGGCGAACAGATCCCCCGTATGCGCGACCCCCAGTGCGCGGAACACGACGATGGAGTCACCGCTGGTATGACCGCGACCGAAATAGTACAGGTCGATCTGATCGTCGCCGTCGAGCAGCGAGAGCCTGTCCGTGTAGGTGCGGCTGGGCAGGTACTGTCGCCCTGTGGCCGACTGGAACGGCGCCATCTTCTCCATGTTGGTCTTCGTGTTCGCGTGTGCCACGAACTCGACCGGCAGGGGGAAATCGATGTTGCTCCCGACGTGATCCCCATGCGTGTGCGTGTTGATGATCATCGTGACCGGTTTGTCGGTCACGGTGCGAATCTTGTCCAGGATGGCGCTACCCCACTCGGGGTTTTTCGTGTCGACCACCACGACGCCGCCCTCGGTCACGAAGGCCGCGGTGTTGCCGCCCCCGCCCGTGATGACGTAGAGGTTGTCCTTCACCTGCTCGATCTCGGCCACGTTGCCCTGCGCAGCCAGACGACCGACAAGGGCAACGGCGCCCACGACGAGCACCACACCCAGCACCACGATCCGTCTCATGAGAACCCTCCTATCGGCAGTGCGAACTACTGCCCGGACGCCGACGCCGCTTCTGCGGCCCGCGCCCCTGACAGCATGTTGAACAGTCCGTAGTTTCCCTCATGGCACGCGTACTCGAACATCGCGTCGCCTCGCTTCATCGGCAAGGCCGCCGTAAACGGCTGCGTAAAGGTCATAGCATCCTCGACCGTGTACGTGTAGAGCAGGGTGTCATCGGCCACGCGACGGAAGCGCTCGGTCAGATGCAAGGTGGTGCCGGAGCCGGCTGCCGTCGTCACCGACGGGTTGAAGCTGGCGATTTTGTCGGTAAAATTCCTCGTCTCGACCACCAGCGTATCACCGTCCCAGTAGCCGCGCGAACTGCCCATCCACTGTCGGATACTGCCTGGCAGCGGGTTGCGCCCAGCTAACGTCAGCGGCACGATGCGCGCGTCGTGCACCATTTCATGGAGTATGACGACATGGTCCGGCGTCTGAAAGATCTGAATGTTCTGGTTGTAGCCGGCGGGCACAATCGGCGGGCCGGAGTTGAATCCGAGGAGACACCGCTCGGAGAGACCTCGGTCCTCGTGGCTGTCGGCGCCGATCCCAGCCGCACGGACGCGCACCGGACGGACACCCGGCAGGTCCTCGCCGAGCGACAGCACGTCCATCTCGATGCCGGGCTGTAGCGCCGGGAGGCGTCCATCGGGCGGGTCCACGATGAGCGACGTCCGCTGGTCGTCGACGACCCTTGCACCCTGGTCGACCCAGTAGCGGTTGTAGGCGCCGATGCTGCCGCCGACCGGTAACGGTTCTGTCCGCACCTCGCTTGGAGCGTTCGCCTCGGCGGTGCGCGCGGCGGCCTGCGATTCGACCTCGGCAGCCTCTTCAGCCGTCAATACCGCCGTGTCCGCCAGATCCTCGGGTCTCTGGAGCGGCGTCAGCGTGCGGAAGTCCCAGACCCCCTGGAGATCGGGCCTGCCATCGGGTAGACGCGGAGGTTCGAACGGGGTCTGCGCACCGGCGGAAGACACGCACACGACCAGCAGCACCGAGACAACCGCGCGATCGCGTAGGCTCATCTCTTCCCCCGTGTCGAAGCACACGCATCATCGCTTACCTGGTCGAAGCGCGCAACACCGCGCGGGCGCCGAGTGGCGCGTATCATCCCCGAGGGGCGTCCGCTAGTCGAGCGACTCCAGACACTGACGGACGCCGGCACGATTCTGTGGAGTGGTCGTCGATTGGGGACGACAACGCCTGACGTTCTCGCGCGAGGAAAGCGAGGCGTGGCTGACATCGTCGTTGACAACCGCAGGTGATTCTCTATCTGGACGCGAGCGCGCTCGTCAAACGGTACGTGACCGAGCGCGGGTCCGAAGAGGTGATTGCCCTGACGGCCGCAGCGGCGGCCGTCGCAACATCGCTCATCAGTCGAGCCGAAGTAGCCGCTGCGCTCGCCCGCGCGGTTCGCCTCGGCGTTCTGGACAACGACGGCGGCCGGCGGGCGGAGCGCAGATTGTCAGGAGAGTGGCCAGACCTCGCGAGAATTCCCGTCACCGAAGCGCTCGTGTCGCGGGCCCACACATTGGCCTGGGAACACGGCCTGCGCGGGTACGACGCCGTACAGCTCGCGGCGGCCCTCACCTGGCAGGACTCGATTGGCCAGGATGTTGTTCTGGCGACGTTTGATCGTCAGCTATGGGAAATCGCACCCCGATCCGGACTTCAGGCGTGGCCGGAGACGTTGACACGCACCGGCGCGCACTGAGGAAACCTGCCATCATCTGACAAACTTCTGCACGCGTCCGCTGAGCTGCGCCACGAAGACGTCTCCCGCATCGGACACGGTCATGCCGTGCCCGCCGTTGCCACCGGGTAACGTCGCGACCGCCTCGCCCTCGAGACTCCGCAGCGTACCGCCGGTCCAGATCTGTTGCTCGTCCGTCATGACGAGCGCGGAGACCCCGCCGATGTCTGGCCACTCGTTCAGGAACTCGCCGTCCGGGGTGAACACCTGGACCCGCTGGTTGTCCCGGTCGGTGACGTAGACGTGTCCCTCGGCGTCGACCACCAGGTTGTGGGGCAGGCCGAACTCGCCTGGACCGGTGCCGCGCGTGCCCCACTCGAGCAGATACCGCCCGTCGGCCGAGTACTTCACCACCCGCGCGTTGCCATAGCCATCACTGACGTAGACATCGCCGTTCGGGGCGAACCCGACGTCGGTCGGCAGGTTGAAGGTGTGCCGGCTCGTGCCGGCGACCCCCTTCGTGCCGAGCTCCATGACCACGCGCCCCTGCCGGTCCATCTTGTAGACGACGTGACCCGGGGCATCGACCGCCCAGATGTTGCCCGCCGGATCGACACGCACCGAGTGCGCGCCGCACGCATGGCATCCGGCCGGCCCGTAGACGGCGGTGTAGCCCGACTGTCCCGCCACGCGATCGCCCGGCGGGATGCCGCCGACCTTGCCGTTGCTGAACAGGCCGTCGCCCCAGGCCCGGACGAACCGCCCACCGCTGTCGAACAGCATGATCGGCTGCGCGCCGCGATGCAGCACCAGGATGCTGCCATCCGCGCTCGTGGCGACCCCCGACACCTGACCGAAGTTCCACGGCGCGGGCGTCCCGGCCGCCGTTGTCGCCGGGCGGGGCCAGGCGGGCGCCTCGGTGTATTCGGCGACCTGTCCGCTCGCCGGCTGGCCGAGGGCGAACAGGAAAACGCAACCAAGAACGATGTCCACGCGGTTGACTTGCATTGCTGCGCCTCCCCGCCAACACCCAGCTCGACCCACAGCTGGCGAAGCCCTCCCGCCTGCGCCAAGGCTTCGGCGGACAAGTCTGCTGCCTTCTGCCTGCGCCCTTCTGACTTCTTCAGTCAGGCAGCGCGAAGACGAACAGCGCGTTGCCGGTTGCCGGACGTCGCTTCTCCGGTGTCAAAGTCAGCGGAATCGTCGACCAGCTTCCCGAGCCGGTGCCGACCGGGACCGCGACATACTGCGTGCCGTCGACCGCGTAGGTGATCGGGAACCCCTGGACCGAGGTCGGCAGCCGTGTCTCCCACAGCGCGTTGCCTGACACGACGTCGTAGGCGTGGATGAACCGATCCCAGTCGCCGACGAACGCCAGTCCGCCCGCTGTCGTCAGCGCGGCCGAGTTGAACGGGGTGCGTGTGCGGTGCGACCACAGGATCTCGCCGCTCACGTGCATGGCCACGAACTCGCCGAGGTTGCCGTCGCTCGCCGGGTGGTGCAGGTTCTCGCGCCGGCCGAGGCCGCCACCGCCGCCCCCTTCGCGCTGCTCCACCTCGATGTAGATCGACCTCTGACAGTTCAGCGTGAGCGGAATGTAGAACGCCTCGGTCTCCGGGCTGTACGCCATCGCGCGCCAGCTCTTGAAGCCGGAGTGGCTCGGGCAGAACTCGAGCTCGACGTTCAGCTGCGGAATCTTGCCGGGACGATAGGAGACCCGCCCGGTCGTCGGGTCGACATCGACCAGATTCTGATAGCCGAGGTCCGTCGCGCGGATGAATCGGCCCGTCTCCCGATCGAGCTGCCACAGGATGCCGAGCTTCCCCATGGTGAAGACCGACTTCCGCCCGTCGACATCGACCAGGACCCGCTCGAACACCTCGTCCATGTCGTGCGATTCGCCGGGCAGATGCTGGTAATACCACTGCATCTCCCCGGTGTCCGGATCGAGCGCAAGCGTCGAGCTGGTGTAGAGCGCGTCGGCATTGGTCGTGCGGCTCACCTGCGCCCACGGCTTTGCCTGGGCGACCCCCCAGTAGATCAGACCGAGTTGCGCATCGTAGCTGCCGGTGATCCAGGCGTCCCCGCCGCCACGGAACAGCATCGGCAGGTCGCCCCAGGTGTCGCCGCCCGGCTCGCCCGGGCGCGCCACGGTCGACGTGCGCCAGAGCTCGCGTCCGGTCTCGGCATCGTGCGCCGTGATGAAGCAGCCCTCGTCCCAGAAGCGTGAGCACCCGGTGATGCCGGATATCACCTTGCCACGCGCCAGGAGCGAACCGCTGGTGAAGCGGAACCCTTTCTCCGCATCGGCGACCTCGACGTCCCAGACCACCTCGCCCGTGTCGGCGTCAAGCGCCACGAGATGCGCGTCGGCGGTGTTCAGAAAGATCTTGTCGCCGTAGATCGAGAGGCTGCGGTTCGGACGCTGGCGTCCGGCGGCGGTCGGGAACTCCCGGCGGTATTCCCACCGAAGCTCTCCCGTGGCCGCGTCGAGCGCGTGCACGATGTTGCCGGGGCTGGCCAGATACATGACGCCGTCGTGGACGAGCGGCGTCGTCTGCTGCATGCCGGGCTCCATGGCCCACGACCAGACCATGCGGAGCTGCCCGACGTTCTCGCGGGTGATCTGGTCGAGCGGGCTGTAGCCCCACCCGTCCGGCGTGCGTCGCCAGTGCAGCCAGTCGTCGGGGGACGGCGCGGCCAGCATCGCGTCGGTGACCGGCGACACGTCGGCGACCTGTGCCGTCGCCGGCGCGGGCGCCCCGAGGAACGCCAGGCCGAGGACCATGGTCAACATGGTGGACACGACGCGAGGAGTCATCGGTGTGCTCCGTGTTCCGGGGAAACGCCCAAGATGTGGGTCTGCTTGTCGAGCGTTTCCCCCTGGCCTGCTCCAGGCTCATGTAGGCGGCGGTGCCGAGGGTCAGGGCCTGATCGCGTTCTCTCCGTCTCCACGGCGGAAGACATTCTCCGACAGCAGCTCCGTCGGTACCGCCGCGGCCAGGAGGTCTCCGACCGCCAGTGGCGCGATATCCTCGGCATCGTGGCGGTGCACGGGCACCCGCTCGACGACGCCTCCTGGCGGAGGGGCCCAGACATTCTCCCCGTCACCGACGTGCTCGATCGAGCGTTGCGCCAGGGACGGCGAGAGTGAGCCTCCGGCGCGCCTGTCTACCCGAGGTCCGATCAGGGTTGTTGGTCTGCGGCGACGGGAACGTCGCGCAGGCGCTCGTGGACCGTTCCCGGAATGCCCAGGCGAGTATCGGCGCCCAGTTGCTTCAGCAGCTCGGCGGTCTCCGGCCAGCCTTGGAACTGGAAGGATTGCTTGGCGCCTTCCGCGATACGGAACGCGGTACGTCCCCGAAAATCGCGCGCGTCGATGGCGGCGCCTTCGGCCACCAGATACTCGATCACCTCGTTCAACCCGCGGAACGCGGCACCGTGCAGGGCCGTGAAATCGGCTTCGTTGACCGCGTTGATGTCAGCACCCGCCTCGAGCAGCATCTTGACCGCCGCCTCCGCACTTGGCGAACGGGCCCCACGCGGTTCCCGCGGCGTATACGAACCGCGACCGAGCCCCGCGGCGGCCATGAACGGCGTGGTCCCGTCATCGGTCGTCAGGTGCTGGTCTGCGCCTGCCGCCAGGAGCGTCCGGATGATCTCGATCTCGCCGGTGCCGTTCCGATTTGCCGCGTAGGCCGCCACCCACAGGGGCGTGGCCCCTCGAAGATCTCCGGTGCCGATCGAGAACGGCTCGAACGCCCCTTTCGTGGGATGGCCGATGTAGCTCATGAACATGGCGGAGGTCGTGATGCGGATGTTCGGGTCCGCGCCGTGCTCGAGCAGCGCGAGCACCAGCGGCAGCCGGCGATCCGCGGAGAGGCTGCTCCGCCGTCCGAACCCGCCTCCAAGATACGAGCCGCCCAGGCCATGGTGGCGGGACCAATCGCTCAACCAGGTGCCGACGGCTCCCGCCGCAACGTGCAGCGCGTGAATGCCACCCATCGAGCCGTTGGGATCGGCGCCCTGTCTGAGCAGAAACCGGACGAACGCGTCCTGGCCACTCCCGATCGCATACGGCAGGGCATGGGTGCCGTCCACGCCGGTCTCGTTCACGTCGACACCGGCGGCAATCAGGGTCTCCGCCATTTCGATGTCGCCGTTGCCTGCGACGAACAGCAGCGGCGTGAACCCCTGCGCCGTGGAGCTGTGCGGGTCGGCGCCGCCATCGAGCAGCACACCGACGATGTCCCGATGTGACTCCGCCACCGCCCACATCAACGCCGTGCTCTTGGTTTCGGTCGTGGCCGCGGCGATGTCCGCGCCGGCGGCCAGGAGCGCGCTGACGACCTGCACATTGCCAGTCCGTGCGGCGGTCATCAGCGGCGTCAGCCCACTGGTCTGGGCCATGGTCGTGTCGGCGCCGGCGGCCAACAGCTTCTCGACCATGGCCAGACTCGCGTTCTCCGCGGCCCGCTCGAGCGGGGTCACGCCGTGGTCATCGGCCGCATTCGCGTCGGCTCCGTCGCCGAGCAGCCGGTCTGCGATGTCGAGGTTGTCCCAGTGGGCCGCCCAGAGGAGTGCCGTCGACCCGTCCGCCCACGGCGTGTTGACATCGACGCCCTCGTCGAGCAGCGCGCGCACCGCGTGCGTGTCCTGGTCCGCGACGGCGTGCACCAGCCGCAGATCCTGTCCGGCGGACGTCGCCACGCCGACAGCCACGACCAACGGACACACCCACATGCCGGCCAGACGATTCACTGTGGCGCCCATAGGTGCTTGTCCTCTCGTTCTCACAACCAGCGATACGCACAACTATACGCAGAGAGCCGCGCCGTCACAAGCGGTGATATACTCCACACTGTAAATCCAGGCCAGAATCACGTTCACGAGGCTGGCGACCATAGTACATGCCGACGATATTGAGCACGGCCGGACTGGTTGGACTCGCGGTGGCCGGAGGCGTGTCTCTGCAACTCGCCCAGGTCCAGGCCGCGGGCGCGCCAGCGGCGAACCGATCGTCGCAGCGCACGGAAGCGGCGGCGCCGGCGGCCCAACCACCGTCACGCGAGCTCTTCGATCGATACTGCGTGACCTGCCACAACGAGCGGCTGCAGACCGCCGGCCTCCTGCTCGACCAGCTCGACATCGAGCAGGTCGCCGCGAACGCCGAGATGCTGGAAAAGGTCGTGCAGAAGCTCCGCAGCGGGCAGATGCCGCCCGAGGGTCGGCCCCGACCCGATGCGTCGACCATCGATGCCTTCGCCACGTCACTCGAGACGGCGCTCGACCGGGTGGCCGCGGCCGACCCCAACCCTGGACGGGTCGTCGCACACCGGATGAATCGCGTCGAATACGTCAATGCCATCGAAGATTTGCTCGCGCTGGAAATCGACGGCACGGCGTTGCTGCCCAGCGACATGGCCGGCTTCGGGTTCGACAACAACGCCGAGGTGCTCTCGATCACGCCGGCGCTGATGGCCCGGTATATCACCGCGGCCACGAAGATCAGTCGCGCGGCGGTCGGCAGTCCCGACAACCGCCCGGTCATGCAGGTGTACCGGACCGGGTTCGAACGGCGCGACGTCCGACTGAGCGAGGACATGCCGTTCGCGACCCACGGCGGCCTGGCCGTGCGCCACCATTTTCCGCTCGACGGCGACTATGTCTTCGCGATCCGCCTCAAGCGGAACGGGACGACCCAGGCGATTGAGGGCATCGGGGAAAGCGCGCATCGCATCGAGGTGCGTGTCGACCGCGCCCTCGTCAAGACGTTCGACATCGGCGGCATGTACCCGGGACCCGACCCCGGGCAATTGGTCGCGGTCCGCGAGGGCGATGTCGAGGGCCAGCGGCTTCACGAGTATCGGATGACCGCCGACGACGAGCTGGAGCTGCGCGTGCCGCTCGAGGCGGGCACGCGACTCGTGTCGGTCGCGTTCACCGATGCCGCCCCGTCGCCCGCCACGGTGAGCGATCTGCCCGGCGTCGACATGCTCACTATCTCGGGCCCGTTCGATGGCACGGTACCGACGGAGACTCCGAGTCGGCGACAGATCTTCACCTGCTACCCGAGCGATAGCAGCGACGAGGCCGAGGAGGCGTGCGCGCGCGAGATCCTCACGTCGCTGGCGCGGCGCGCCTATCGACGGGGCGTCACTGACGCGGAAGTCGATGCGCTGCTCGACACCTATCGGGAGGGCCGCACCGACCAAGACTTCGATGCGGGGATCGAGCGCGCACTGGAAACGCTGCTCGCGATGCCGCAGTTCCTCCTCCGCGTCGAAGCCCAGCCCGTCGATTCGCCGCCAGGCACCGTGTACCGATTGAGCGATCTGGAGTTGGCGTCGCGGCTCTCGTTCTTCCTCTGGAGAAGCATCCCCGATGACCAACTCCTCGATCTCGCCGCGCGCAACCGGCTGAGTGATCCCGCGGTCGTGGCCGGGCAGGTGCGACGCATGCTCGCCGATCGGCGCGCCACGCGGTTCATGAACGATTTCGTCGGGCAGTGGCTGCAGATGCGCAACATCCACGCGCAGGATCCGGACGGGAACCTCTTTGCCGGGTTCAACGACACGCTGCGCAAGGCGATGGTCAGCGAGACGGAGCTGTTCTTCGAGAGTCAGGTGCGGGAGGATCGGCCCATCCCGGAGCTGTTGCGAGCCGACTACACCTACCTGAACGAGCAACTGGCCAGGCACTACGAGGTGGACGACGTCTACGGCAGCCATCTTCGGCGGGTGACGTGGACCGACGACCGGCGCCACGGTCTGCTGGGGCACGCGAGTCTCCTGACGGTGACGTCCTATGCCAATCGCACGTCGGTCGTGCTGCGCGGGAAATGGGTGCTGGAGGCGCTGCTCGGCGCGCCGCCGCCGCCGCCGCCGGCCAATGTGCCGCCGCTCGAGGAGGCCGACGCGAGCAGTCCGACGTCGCTGCGCGAGCGCATGGAGGCGCACCGGCGCAGCCCCGTCTGCGCAAGCTGCCATCGCCGCATGGATCCGCTGGGGTTCGCGCTAGAACACTTCGACGCGATCGGGCGATGGCGCGAGACCGACGGGAGGGCTGCCATTGATGCCACCATCAGCCTGTCGGGCGAGACCATCGACAGCCCGCGCGCGTTTCGAGAGGCGTTGCTGCGTGAGGGCCACGGCGCGTTCATCAGGACCGTCACCGAGAAGCTGCTCACCTACGCGCTGGGGCGCGGCGTGGCGTACTATGACGCGCCGGCCATCCGGCAGATCGTGCGCGACGTGGCACGCGACGACTACCGGTGGTCGTCGCTCCTGCAGCACATCGTCGCGAGCGATCCGTTCCGGTTGCAGCGCACACCGGGCGCGGGCGAGACGGCGCCGCCGACCGCGGTCGCGCAACAGCCATAGGCGCGTAGTGGCGCGCGTCCACAGGTCGCGCGTCGCACGCAGGGCACAGAGGAGATTGGGCATGTTCATCAGCAAGATGCATCTGCCACGCCGCACCGTCTTGCGCGGTCTCGGGGCGACCATTGCGTTACCGCTACTCGACGGCATGGTCCCGGCGCTGACCGCCCTCAGCAAGACCGCCGCGGCACCGGTCCGCCGGTTTGGGATCTTTTACGTCCCCAACGGGATGTCGATGCCCTACTGGTCTCCGAAGACCGAGGGGCCGCTCGCAGAGCTGCCGCCCACGCTGCGGTCGTTGAGCGCGTTCAAGGACTACATCCTGATGTGTGGCGGCCTCGACGACGAGGCGGCGAGCCTCGTCAAGGGCGGCGGGGCCCACGCCCGCGCTGCCGGCACCTTCCTGACCGGTGTGCCGTTCAAGGCCACCAACGGCGCCGACGTGTATGCCGAGGTCTCGATGGACCAGATCGCCGCGCGCGAGCTGTCGAAGGAAACACAGCTGGCCTCACTCGAGCTTGGCATCGAGTCGAACGCGATGCTGGGCTCGTGCGGTGGCGCAAGCTGCGCGTACACGAACACAATCGCCTGGCGTACGCCGACAACGCCGCTTCCGATCGAGAACGACCCGCGCGCCGTGTTCGAGCTCCTGTTCGGCACGACCGGCAGCACTGATCCCGAGGCACGGCTGGCCCGCATGCGCCGGGACCGCAGCATTCTGGATAGCGTCGGCGACGCCCTGAAGGGGCTCGGGCAGGTCATCGGGTCGAGCGACCGGGCCAAGCTCGACGAGTATCTCGAGGCGGTGCGCGATATCGAACGGCGCATCCAGATGGCCGAGCGACAAAATTCGCAGGAGCTCCCGGTGGTCAATCAGCCGGTGGGGGTGCCGAGCGACTACGGCGAGCATGCGAAGCTCATGATGGATCTGCTGGCGCTCGCCTATCAGACCGATCTGACCCGCATCAGCACGTTCATGCTCGCGCGTGAGATCAGCGGCCGCGCATATCCGGAAGTCGGCGTCTCAGATTCGCATCATCCGCTGTCGCACCACCAGGATGAGCCCGCGAAGCTCGAGCGATTGCACAAGATCAACGAATACCATTGCCAGCAGTTTGCGTATCTGGTCGAGAAGCTGGCCGCGTTGCCTGAAGGCGACGGCACGATGCTCGACCACACGCTGCTCCTGTATGGCACCGGCATCAGCGACAGCAACACGCATTTCTATGACGACCTGCCAATTGCATTGGTCGGTGGCACGAAAGCCGGGATCACAGGCGGCCGCTACGTCCGCTACCCCAAGGGGACGCCGCTGGCGAACCTGTGGGTCACCATTCTGGAGAAGCTGGGGGTTCCCGTCGAAACCTTCGGCGACAGCACGGGCCCGCTCGATCGCCTCACCGTCTAGCGAGGCTCCGCCTCGCTAGACGAGCTTGTCTCACAGCCCCGCTACGCGGGGGCTGGACGACCGCGTTGGCTGGGTGCGGCCTCGAGAGATCACGACATCGTCAGCAGCGGCTGCTGGCCTGCCGGTCGTGCACATCGCATGCGATGCGCACCGGACACACCATTGGGACGACGGGCCTGAAGGCCCTTGTTACCGGGGCGCAGCAGCCTTGGGACGACCGGTCTGAAGGCCCGCTACCGGGACGCAGCCTTGGCGACGGGCCTGAAGGCCCTTGCTACCGGGGCGCAGCAGCCTTGGGACGATGGGCCCTGAAGGCCCGTGTTACCCGGGGCGGGCCATTCCACTACACGTCGGCGAGCGTCCCGGTGTTCAGCAGGCCACTGCTGTCGCCGAGTTGCTCCGCCTGCACCCCCGCCTTGTCGAGGACGGTGAGTAGCAGGTTCGCCATCTGCGTGTCTTCCGGGTAGGCGAGGTGACGCCCGCCCTTGAGCCGGCCGCCGCCCCCCCCGGCCACCAGACACGGCAAGTTGGTGTGCTCGTGCAGGTTGCCGTTCCCGATGCCACCGCCGTAGACGATCATCGAGTGGTCGAGCAGGTTGCCGTCGCCGTCCGGCGTGTTCCGCAGCTTCTCCAGGAAGCGGGCGAGCAGGTGGATGTGATAGGTGTCGATCTTCGCCTTCTTGGCCATGTACTCCGGATCGTTCCGGTGATGCGACATGGTGTGATGCTGGTCGGGCACCCCGATGTCCGGATAGGTCCGCGGGCTGGCTTCGCGGGCCATCATCAGCGTGAAGACCCGCGTGATGTCGGCCTGGAAGGCGAGCGTCTGGAGGTCGAACATGAGCATCGCGTGCTCGTCGAACGTCTCCGGAATATCGACCGGCCGTTCGGGCAGCTCGATGATCGACTCCACGTCTCGTGACTCTGAGCGCTGGATCCGCTCCTCGACGTCGCGGACGGCGGTGAGATACTCGTCCAGCTTGTTCCGGTCGCGCGGGTCGAGCGTCCGCTCGAGACGGGCGACTTCGCGTGTGACCGAGTCGAGGATGCTGCCGGTGCGTTTCATCACGGCGAGCCGATCCGCCGCGCTGCCGCCGTCGCCGAACAGCCGCTCGAAGACGATACGGGGGTGTGCCTCCATGTCGAGCGGTGTCGTCTCGTCGAGCCAGGAGATCGTGTTCGAGTAGAAACAGTCCCCGGTGTCGCAGGCGATCGCCGTCGGTGTCTCGAGCACCAGCTCGAGCGACGGCAGCGGGGTCTGCGTGCCGAGCGCACGCGCCGCGATCTGATCGGCCGTAATCCCGAGCTTGATGTCGGTCGGACCCTGACGACCGCGACGCTCCCATGCGTGCACGCCGCTCAACCACACCGCGGTGGCGCGCGGGTGGTCGCCGTTGCCGTCGCCGAACGAGTCGGCCTGCCGATGCGCCAGGCCGCTCAACACCAATACCTGCTCGCGGAACGGCTCGAGTGGGCTCAGAATCGGCGAGAAGTCGAAGCCCCGACCGGTCGCGGTCGGCACCCACTGATCCTGGATGACGCCGTTCGGCACGTAGATGAAGCCGAGACGCAGTGTCGGATTGGCGACGGTCTGCGCGAGGGCGGTCGCGGCCGGCACCATCGCATCGAGGAGCGGAAGGGCCATCGTGGCACCCATGCCGCGCAGGAACGTCCGCCGCGGCAGCGCTTTCTTGGTGATGATCATGATTCGTGTTCCGAGTTAGAGGTTCGCGGACAAGTTGTCCGGAGCGCGGCGCTCATTTGCCAAGGCGCGACGAGGGAGCATACTGGCGGTATTCGACTGAGAAGCAACGCCGCCAGGCGGAATGCCCCGCCCGGACAACGTTCGTGAATCTCTAATTCGGGACATCAGACTTCCTCATCTGAAACGGCGTGCTCCGAACAATGCCAAGGACCATTGACGAGAAACGGTAGTCGTCCTGGGCCGTCGCGCGGGCGATGGCGCGAACGGCCGGCCGATCGTAGTGCTCGAGGTTGCGCCCGAGCGCGTAGGTCAGCAGCTTCTCGGCGATGGTCGTGACGAATCGACTCGGGTCGCGGAGGAGCGCCTGGCGCAGCTCGTCCGGCCCGTTGAACGAGGTGCCGTCGGGCAACACGCCCGAGGCGTCGATTGGCTCGTTCGATTCGCTGCGGGTCCGCCAGCGACCGACCGCGTCGAAGTTCTCGAGCGCGAAGCCGAGCGGATCCATCTGCGCGTGGCAGCTGGCGCACGCCGGGTTTGCCCGATGCCGCTCCATCGCCGCGCGCATCGACAGCGCCGCGCCGTCACTCGTCGTCTCTTCGAGCCCGGGGACGTCCGGCGGCGGCGGCGGCGGTGGTGCCGCAAGCAGGTTCTCCAGAATCCATTTGCCCCGGAGCACCGGCGATGTCCGCGTCGCGTACGACGTGAGCGTCAGGATGCCGCCCTGCCCGAGCAATCCGCGACGCTCGGTCTCGGCGAGCGAGACGCGCCGGAAGTGGCTGCCGTACACATGCGGAATGCCGTAGTGCTTCGCGAGCCGCTCGTTGACGAACGTGTAGTCCGCCGCCAAGAGATCGAGCACGCTGCGGTCGCCGCGCAGCACGCTGTCGACGAAGAGCTCCGTCTCCTGCTGGAATGCCTGCCGCAGATTCTCGTCGAATCCGGGGAAGAAGCCGGGGTCGGGCTCCTTCGCTTCGACATCGCGCAGATAGAGCCACTGCGCCGCAAAGTTGTTCACGAGCGCGCGCGACCGGTCGTCGGCCAACATGCGCCGCACCTGAGCGTCGAGCACCGCCGGGTCACCCAGCTCGCCGGCGATGGCCGCGTCGAGGAGCTCGTCGTCCGGAATGCTGCTCCAGAGGAAGAACGAGAGGCGCGAGGCCAACTCGAGGTCACTCACCCGATACGGCGTGTCGGGCGGCACGTCGGCCGGGTCGCGCTCGATCCGGAACAGGAATTCCGGGCTGACGAGCAGCCGTTCGATTCCGCGCTGAATCCCACGGTCGAACCCGCCTTCGGCGCGGCCCTGCTCGACAAACGGCAGCAGCACGGCAAGGTCGTCGTCGGTCACCGGCCGACGATAGGCGCGTCGGGCGAGTGTCGACAGAATCTGGCGGGCGCACGGCTCGGCGGCGGCGCCGTCCGCCGGAGTGCAGGTG
>SMUX01383291.1_pt1 | contig 16540 bp, 17 predicted proteins | sample 2456431 | NCBI WGS metagenome assembly SMUX01 (sample SAMN11095930, study PRJNA526329) | marine sediment metagenome | biome: Marine sediment; feature: Surficial sediment; material: Deep marine sediment; isolation source: Hadal surficial sediment | place: Pacific Ocean | collected 2014-11 | depth... | reverse complement strand
CTTATCCCTCATCAAGGACCACTGCTTTGCACGAACACTCAGCTGGGGGCTATGGGAGGTACCCAGCCCGAGAACTATCTTAGCCATAATTGAAGACCTCCTGCGATCAAATCTAGCAGGCTGCTGAAAAAGACTCATATACCAACAGCCTGCTTCAAGCAGGCGTTTATGAAAGTGGCGCTCAATCGCCCGGGAAAATTTTCCCGCTCTAAGCAGAGTCGCTCCAACGTACCGCTTAAGTACGCCTCCGCTCGTCGATTTTTTGCGCGCCTCGCCTCTGAGATCTTTTTGACCAGCCTGCAAACAGCTTTTTTCGACCACCTGCTAGTGGACAAACGGCCCATTCTACCTGGCTTCGAAGACGCCCAATCTTGTCTGAGAACAGGGAACTTGTCAATAGGATTAGATGCCATCTACCCGCTGCGACTTCTACTGTTTGGCCCCCTTGACACGAACCGTATTTACGGTTTGTACCTATAAACAAGATACCGAAGCGCCACGTAGTCGTACAGGGCATGGGTGGCCATGGCCACTAGGAGGTTGTCGTGGGCAAGGGACAGCCAACCCAGGTAAAATCCGAGCAAACCTGCCAGAACTGCATACATCGGTGTGATGAAATGCCCCAAGCCAAATATTGCACTCGTCACCACCAACGCCACCCGCGGGCTAATCAGGTCGGCCAGCAGGTTTTGAATGACCCCGCGGAACAATGCCTCCTCCCCCACACCGGCCAATACACAGATCAAGATCAAGTCAAATTGAGAACAGCCCGCGAAAAGCGGAATGATCTTGTCCTCGACCTTAAACATGAGGCTCCGAAAAGGTCTCCACTGTGCTCGTGAACACCACCACATTGCCAATAGAGGCGGGCCTGTGGCGGCCGTTCCCAAAGCCATGGCCTGCCAATTCAGGTGGACCCGTGCAAATGGCGGGGCGCCAACCAACCAGCCCAACCCCCAAGCCAGCACCAGGAGCAAGCCTTCAAAGGCGATGGCGAGCCTTACCATGATTCCTTGAACAGCATGTTTGTGACCAAGCTAAGAAAATTTAAATTTGGAATAAACACTACCCGGCTATTGACACTTTTAACTAGATCTAATTAATTAAAATCTTAAAAGTTTAGGGCAGGCTCCCGAGGGGTCCTTGGTACCTGCCACCCACTGGGACACGAAATAAAAACGCTGTAATATCGATAGGTTATAAAGTTAGGGCTGTCCATCGCTCAAGGGTGTTATGACCTCGTCACTACCAACAAACGCACTGCCATCATTCAAGCTGTCACTAGTGCTGGCCATCATCCTATCCTTGATGTTGGTACCCACAAATCGAGCCCAAAACTTGAACGGAGGGCGCGGGACCATTTCAATTCAGCCCTTTTTTATGAAACCTTTCCGACCCGAGGCATTATCCGCTTCCCTGGAACACCGACGTCAGTTTGAGGGCATCGTTCGCTCTGCATCGTACCGCTATGATGTTGATCCATATCTCGTCCTAGGAATGATAAGAGTCGAATCCAATTTCAATGCCCATGCCGTATCTCATAAGGGGGCGAAGGGTTTGATGCAACTCATGCCGGGGACCGCGCGATTGCATAAAGTTGCCAATGTCTACGATCCTGTGCAGAACATTTACGGTGGAGTGCGCCACTTCAGGTTACTTCTGGACCGATTTGATGGCAATGTTCATTTAGCCGTGGCGGCATACAATGCCGGGGCCGGGCCGGTAGCAAAGTATAATGGCATCCCACCGTACCGCGAGACGAGAAATTATGTCCGGCGGGTTATGGGCTACTATCAATTTTACCGTAACAGTGAAATGACCTACCTTGGGGAGTAATTCGAACGGTCAAGCATCCCAGACGTCTGCGAACATCGAATTGGCCATTGCGCCATCGACCGACTCCTGGAGATGAACCCCACGATCCAACAAAAATGAGCAGGCTATGTGCGTTTCTGGGTCAGACGTTTCCACCCCGAGCCAAAATTTTGAATGCCACGCATGACGTATATATCATAGACAGGAGATGGTAGTGTTGGATCGTTTTCGTCGCCTCATTCCGCCTAGGTTTTGGATCGGGGTGAGCAGTTAAGCCGAACTAGGGTTCCAAGCGCTAGAGGACTACACCTTTCGCTGGAAATCAACTTGCGGAGGCCGCGGCCCTCCTTCTCCTGGACATGACTACAGGCGCCTTATTAGCATCGATTCCAGAGGGCGGTTTCGGCGCCGCGATGACGCGTGTCACCTCGTCTAGGGTTGTGAGTCCTTGAAGGATTCTATCGATTCCGTCCTCAAAAATCGTCTTCATCCCTTCTTGGTGGGCCACCCGCGCAATCTCCCGATCGGATCTTCCCTTAAGAACCAGATCTCTTGTGGTATCGCTAAGCACAAGGATCTCTGAAATGGGGGAACGTCCAAAAAACCCGGTCTCACGACAATGTTTGCAGCCCTTGGGCCCATAGACTTGGAGAGGCACTCTGTCCACATCCTTAGGAAGCCATTGAGCCAATTTCTCATCAACGGTAGCGGGAACCTTGCATTTAGGGCAGAGTTGGCGGACCAACCTCTGGGCGAGGATTCCCAGAATCGAGGAGGCGATGAGATAGGGATCTATGCCTACGGACAAGAGCCGGGTGACAGTAGACGAAGCGTCGTTCGTATGGAGTGTGCTAAGGACCAAGTGGCCCGTTTGGGCCGCATTGAATGCAATCTCGGCTGTCTCATGGTCACGCATCTCCCCCACCAGCACTATATCCGGATCCTGACGGAGAATTGACCGAAGCCCGTTGGCAAAGGTCATGCCTGCCTTCACATTGATCTGCACCTGGTTGACACCATCCACCTGGTACTCTACAGGATCTTCAACAGTAACGATATTAGTCTTACCGTTATTGAGACAGGATAGCACTGCATAGAGAGTCGTAGTTTTTCCACTTCCCGTAGGACCAGTGGCTAGGATCATTCCCTGCGGATAGTTACAAAGAGCATTCACGGACTCAAATATATGCGGTGAAAAGCCGACCCCAGCGACGGAAACGACTCCTTTTTTCTGTTCCAACAAACGCAAGACAATCTTTTCGCCGTACATGGTGGGGAGGCTGGATATCCTCATATCCACTAACTTCTTTCCCACCTTGATCTTGGAGCGGCCGTCCTGAGGCCTCCGCTTATCGGAAATGTCCATGTTCCCCATGATCTTTACCCGAGAAAGCAGTTGACCCTGTATGTATTTCGGTACTTCCAGAATGTTTCCCAAGACCCCATCAATACGGTAGCGTATGTGGACGCTGCTATTGCCAGGTTCTATATGAATATCGGTTGCCCTCGCCCTAACCGCATCCTGAATGATCCGATCCACTAAACGGATGACCGGGGCCTCGGATCCCCAACCCTCGGGAAGATCCTCTTCCTCAACGTCATCCTGGGACCCTTGGGCAAGGACCTCGATTTCGTCGGAACTGATATTCTGAAGGACTTCGTCCAGGTTGAACTCGGCAACGGTGTTGGTGGAGCCATAACAACTCTCGATGACCGCCGGCAGTTCGGCCTCAGAGATCACCGCAACCCGGGCATTCAACCCGGTCTTGAACTTGATATCCTTGACCGCCTCGATATCGAAGGGGTTGACCATGCCAAGGGTCAAAAGGTTACCCACCCTCTCGATAGGAATGACTCCATATTTTTGCACCCAGCTCTCAGGAATTAGGGGCAAGAGTTCAGGATCGATGTGATAGCTCTGAAGGCTGATCTCCGGAACCTTGAGACGGGCTGCCAGTGCCTGCCGGATCGCCTCTGAATCCACTCCCAGGGAGATCAAAACCTCGGTGAGACGCCTGCCGCTGGATTCTTGTTGCTTCTCCGCTCTCTGCAGAAGCTCTTCGGTGATAAGACAGGTACTTACCAGCAGCCGGCCTGTTTTCTTTGCACTTTCTTCCATCAATCAATCCTCATTTCCTATGAATCCTACCGTTTAGAACTTGCGTTAAGATGGCACGTCAACGTGGCTTGCCCGTTGGGTGACACCACCTGTTTCCAGTCTTTAGTCGCCTCACCCCACGGCGTAAAGCAGAAAATTCCCGTGCCGATTGCATCCTCCGTACTAGCGTAATCCAAAGTGACTTGCTTATAAGGACTCTGCGGCATTTTGCCGTGGCACTGAATAAGGGTGTTACCGCCAGGATTACTGGACAACTGCGCTTCGCCTTCTACAACCATGAGGGGGAAGGCGATATCACCTTTGGAATCCACAGAGATCAAACCACAGTTGCCCTTCTGGATTTCGGTCTGGGCGTGGACGGAAGAAACAACCAACGCAAAGAAGGCGAGGCAAGAAAACAACATCATAACCTTACAAGTCATCCAAAACTCCTTGCTGCGTACCTCTTTACCTTTTCCCATTCCATCACGTTATTTATCCTGCCAAGCAAAGACCCTGGCAGGGCGGGGAAAAAGGGCACCAAAGTTGTTGTTGACCATGTCAATGGACAGGCTACTGTATTTGATTCGAGAGTAGTCTTCTACCGTGAACCTGACATTGCCATTATAAGAACCGAAAAGAACCCCGCCATAAACCCACGCGCTATCTTCGAAGGAGATATAATGAGTCGAGTCCGACTTTTTGTGAATAACCAAGCCATTAAAATTAAAATTGCCGCCAATTGTCGTCCGGCCCTCAACCACGAGTATGCCATGGCCCCTTACATACCCGTTAAGTACGGTGGATGAGCTATTGGAGTCCTTGATGTAAGTGATCTGAGGACTCGCGCTGGTGCCAAAATTGCAAGGGGCGGCACTGGGACAGGATTGACAGGGGGTAGAGCAGCTAATATTCGTGGTTAGACCATCGAGATATTTCACAGTTGTGGCATGGTTCGCGAGGCTATCGGCCAGCTGCATCACGTCGATCATTTCAGAGGTTGTGCTAATACTCGGGTTGTCGCCCTGACCGAGGATAAGATGAGAGCCGGTCGAGGTGCTGAGCTCATTGACCAACGCATTGGTAACCGCATCGCTAGTTGTAGTTAGGGCCGGAAGTGAAGCTTTGGGCCCAGCCACGTCGTCATTAGGATTCAAGATATTCACTGGATCTATGTCGTCTCCGAAGATATGTACGCCATCATCATCGTCAAAAAACTCAGAATCGTATGATGTGGCTGAAGACGCGTTGACATAAAGAGCAGAGGGAGGCGTAAACTGACCTATGGAACGACGCACATACGCCTCAATGGTTTTCGTCGCGCCTGCGGGTCCCCCGGCCGTGGATATTAGAAGAATAATATTGTTCATATCGTTTGTGGGGCCGCCTCCGTCGCCCGGGTCGTTGACAGCGGTAACGGTATAACCGAACGAGGAGCCAGCCGGGAAGGAAGTATTGGGAACCAGGGTACACGGCGGCGTACCACATGCTAACTCTCCATTGAAATCAGAGCCCACAGGTATCAACGCCAGCGCGTGCTGCAACCCCGCATCCGCCACCTCCAACGCCTGGGTTGCCAATTTGAGGTTAGCGGTAATTTTGGTGTCCACGCGAGTCAGGTAGAGACTCGCGCTCAAGAAAAACAGAAAGATGGTCATCATGATAATTGCCATGAAAAGGGCCAGTCCCTGGTTATCCCTTATAATTTTCATTAGATTAGAGCTCACAGATTTCCGCTTTCAAGACCCATCCTTAAGCAAGCTTCATGTTGTTCTTTACCAATGTGACCGGAAGACTCTCGAATTTAGTCATCATCATCATCATCGTCATCATTATCCTTTTTATGTTTTTTGGTGCGACGGTGTTTCTTGTGATCCTTTGAGTGGCGGTCCCGCTTGTGATAATGGGTTTTGATTTTCACCTTGTCCTCTTTGATCTCGGATGGCACACAGAGGGTCTCGGGCTGAATCACAGACAGGGTCTGTTCCCCGAACTCGTTCTCTATATACACGTGGTGCCACTCGAAACTCCGATAGTGCTTGGATCTCCTGTGCCGCATAAACTCCTTGACCCTGTAGCAGGTCAAGCTGGACGCCGAATCAGTGAGTTCCTCACCGTCCAAATTGACCGGCGTGCATAAGCTCACCGGGTTCATGACACGAACCTTTTTAGATTCGCTACCGTCGTTCATCACAACTTCGACTTCCTGGTGGTTTCTTATATACCTCCCCCGCGCAACTGGATTACATTTTAGGTACGAGTAGCTGGAACTGGGATTGGGACTTGGTGCCGCATCATTGATAATCGGAACGAACGCAATGGCGTCTAGACCGGTCACCGTTGGACCGAGACCGACGAGGTTGACGTTAACTGGATCCGTATCAATCGTGGCAAGGTCAATCGTGGCAAGATAATTTGGTCCTGAGCCGCTAAATCCGGCGTTCACAGAAACAAACAAGAGCCCGGTTTCGGGCTCCACGTCCATCGCGTTGATCCGCGGTTCACCGCTTGCCCCCTCCAGGGGTGGAAATGTTAGTCCAACGGAGAAGGTCTTTTCACCTGTCCCTACATTCAAAATGTAAAGCATCGTCCCAGCCTTGAAGAGAATATCGTCCTCAGAAAACGCAAGCGCGTTACCCTTGTCAGTCACGGTTGATCCGAGCACCGTAGCCTTACCGGTCAACGGATTGATCGAACCAAGGGATTCGGCCTGAAAAATATTGGTAGTCGACGTCGGTTGCACGGCAGGCTTGAGAAAATTAGCATAGAGGGTTCCGCCGGAACTGAAAGAGATATCCGTTACCGTCTTGAATTCCTTAAGCTCAGGAAACTCATTGGACTTTACTCCCGTCGGCGCCACCTCAGTGCCAGCACCGGTGGCAGGATCAACAACGAGGAGTATGTGTTTCTTATTAAACTCACCTGTCGCATACAATCTGCCGGACGGATCCGCGTCCATCCCGCTGATCTTAGTAACCTCAGTTGGTGTCCCTTCCACGTCGATCATAATTGGACCCACGGGAGTAGCAACTCCAGTGACCGGATCGATTTTATAGAGGGTGCTAGGTCCGACCTTCCCATTATGCGCCACACCGTAGAGTACCGACTCTGCCCTGGCTTCCTGGCTGCCCAGACAAAAGGCCAAAGCAACAATTAGGGTTATCCATCTCAGGTTAAACAATGTTTTTATGGCTTGCATACTACAATCCTCTCTTTCCTTTTCAAGAAGACTGACCCAAAGGGCTATCAGATGCTTGAAGACTCAAGCTCTAGAACTCAAAAATTTCAGCCTGTACGCCGAGATGTGTTGGATTGAGCCGAGGTGTCTTTCCGTTCAAGTGGTGTTTGGCCAGGATGAGCCTAACCGTCTCTTCACTGACATTAAGACGCAGCCTATCCCTAATAAGCCTTGCAGATCGTTTAGGACGCTCGAGCTTAAACGCGATGATCGACGCCTCCTCCCGAGCGGTAATTTTTCGGTGATTGCCTCTCCGACGATCCTCAAGTCCGTCTGGACCTCGTTCGAGAAACCGGCGACGGTAATTCTGAACGGTCCTCGGGGTCACCCCCAGTTGGCGAGCCGCGTGATCACACCGAAGTTTCCCAGTAATTACGTCTTTTATGATCTCTCGTTTCAAAGATTGCTTTTCCAATAACATGGCAATTCCGCACTGCTTAAAGGCCAAACTGGGGATTTGAAATCGCAATGTCTATGCCACGGGGACACCCCCTTTTTGCCGTTATAACCCCTTGAATTGTAACGCAATCTTATTTTTCTAGATCGCCCTCAAGCGGCCTAATACTAACCAAAAAATGATAAGCTTGGGTAACAATGCCGTATTGTGGCACAATTAAACGGCCTAAAGTTTCAAAGTTTTGTTATGCAAAATGCGGAATACTTCCTTATATATGGACCGTTACGGAAGGCGCTCCGAAACCCAATCAGTTCGGTCCTAACTCAGTATGGAGAACTAGAGGGCGAGGCCACGTTAAGGGGTAAAAACTCTACGATCCGGGAATGTACCGTGGCGCCATCTTAATCAGAGCAACCATCTGAGGTGGACAGGGGGGAGCTGTACCGGTTGAGTGACAAAGACCATGGTTTCAGCGTCCTTGACCCATATGAAGGCTACAATCCGCAGGAAGCTCATCCCACGGAGTTTCGGCGTGGGAGAGTTCCCGTTTCCTTAGATAACGGAGAGGTAGTTAATGCGTGGGTATACCTTTACTGTCAAACAGTTGAGGGTCTAAAACCTAAGCAAACATATTTGAAATTTTCCCTTGAATTTGCGTTTCGGGAATCGGATAAACATCGATTCGTGCAAAGGCGCAAAGCGTCAAAAGCTATTAACCGCAGATTTACGCAGATGGACACCAAGGGAACTGCGCTAAGCGCATGGCGCAAGGCGCTTAATTAGTGACGAGTAACAAGTGCTGAGGACTGAGCGAATTTAGCTATCAGCAGTCAGCTATCAGTTGTCAGCCCGAGAAAAGGAGCAGAAAGACAGTGTGCAGTTAGCCGTAATAAGTCCGGAGCTGATGGCTTAAAAGTGGACGCTATGCGCTTTGCGCTCTGCTCTTTGCCGTCTTTTGTCTGCGTTAATCGGCGTGAATCTGCGGTTAGTTCTTAATTAAAGAAATGTTTTTCGGCGAAAATCCGCGGTTAATTGCTGATGATTCCCTTGCGCTCTGCGCTTTTCTATTCCCTTTCTGAGGCTGATTGCTGACTGCTGAAAACTGATAGCTGGTTTGCTGAGGTCGTTCTGTTGAACATTCTATCGGTTAGAATCTAATGGGAAGACGCTCTGTGAGGGTGATCTCCTTTGGATTGACCCTCGCCTGATAGGGTAAAACCTTGACCCCAGCCTTTACGGCTTTGCGGAGCCAGTTGCCAAATTCCATGTCAATTTCATCGGCAGGCCTGAACGCTGCACAATCCTCCCTCTGAACCACAAAAACTAATGCAGCCCTTTCACCCTTACGCCGAAGACGAATCAGCTCCTTCAGGTGTTTGGTCCCGCGCTCCGTCACTGCGTCAGGGAAAGCAGCGATTCCGTGTAAAGCTAGGGTCACATTCTTGACCTCCACATAGCAACGACGTCTGGTCTGCTCGAGACAGAGATCCAAACGGGTGCCGGGGCCCACCTGTACCTCCCTACGAATCCGTTGGTAGCCCTGGAGTTCCGTGAGGACTCCTGACTCTATTGCCTCAGCCACCAAACGGTTGGGGTAAAACGTATTAATCCCAACCCAGGTACGATGCACTCGAACCAGCTCCCATGTATAGGATAGACGCCTGGCCGGGTTCTGGGCCTGGGAAACATAAACCGTACTGCCAGGCTCCTGACAACCCATCATGCTGCCGGTGTTGGCACAGTGAGCCGTCACAACCCGCCCGTTGAGAAGCCGAATATCCGCTAGGAAACGTTTGTAACGCCTAATAAGCTTTCCACGGAGCAATCGAGAGGGGAATATCATCGCCAAGCAACCCTAAAAACTAGCAGGCTGCTGAAAATAACTCATATGCCACCAGCCTGCCTTAAGCAGGCGTTTAGGATAGTTGCGCTCGATCGCTGCGGGAATCATTCGCGCTCCAAGCGGAGTCGCTCCAACGTACCGCCTAAGTACGCCTCCGCTCGTCGATTTTTCGCGCGCCGCTCGGCTGAGCTAGTGTCGAAGCCTCGCCTCTGAGATCTTTTTGACCAGCCTGCAAACGGCTTTTTTCAACAACCTACTAGGCACGAAAGCTTTCTAGCCAATTCTCCGGCCAATGTCCATTCCTGCTCTGTTCTTTGTTGACAGAAGGGCCACTTTTTCGCTATGTCTTCCATTTGGGAAATTGCTAAAAAGTCAGAGAAGCGGATCGGAAAAGGAGGTCTCTATGGCAGATCTTCGAGGAGTAGGAAAACCCATTACCTATTCAGATGATAATCCAGTTTCGGAATGGATTGATGGGTTTCGAAAGAAGCTGAACTCACAGAAACGCAAACCCAAAGACGATGCGGAGCGAGAGCTCCTGGCCAGATGGTTGGGGTATCGAGGCCGTGAGGAACTGGAATGCATCGTGGGCACTGCCTGCTACGCCTATTCCCATTTCGAAATGGATGCCGACTGGCGTTACCAACTCACGGACCATATCAGGACAGAGGCCGGGCACGGATGGGGTTACATTCAGCAGGGAAATGCCATCTTCCCGGCTCGAGATCAGGCGAAGCCAGATCCGGACTTCATTCGGGAACACGGTCTTACACCACGGGTGGAGCATATACAGCTAATGAAACGAGACTTCCTGAGCTATCTGATATCGGGCAACCTCTGGCCCTACGGCCACTGCACGGCTGTATCGATCCAAGGCATCGACATAAGCACCCCACAGGTATTGGATTTCGAAGAGCGGGTGGTCCATGCCGAAGAGAGGGGCCATCACAACGCAATTCTTCAGAAACTCCATGACTATATATGGGAGCTGATCGAGAAGGAGGGCGAGGAACCGGTCAGACGCCGTATCGCTGAGATTGATGCCAAGGCCCTAAACAGTCGCTGCCGGACCATTTTTGATCCGCCACGCCGAGAATTTCTACGCAAAACCTTTAATGTACCCGTCGAGAACGTGAAGAAATTCCCCGAGTGGAGAGAATATCTCTATCTCAACGTGCTAGGCTTCCCACCTGAACCCGTTGTAATTGCCAACTGGCCCGAGGACGTTCCCCAGCCCAAGGCCGCCTAGGGGAAATGACAAATAGAAATTGGCAGATAACGAGAGACTTAAATCAGTTATGGTATTCGGTCACTACAAATGATGTCGAACCAAATTATATTATTGACAATGCCGGTTGAGTTGTGTGAAAAGGTCTGAGCTAGAGGCGTTGGAGGATGCAACAGACAAACAATCTAAGGAATATTCGCCTGGCAAAGCTGCTGGGAAAAACCGAATTGGCCAGATTAAGCGGACTTTCCCTCTTAACCATTGATAGGATTGAAAAGGGTATGAGTTGTCGACTGGATACCCAGCGAAAGATCCTATTAGCGTTGGGGATAAAGCTCACTCAAAAACACCAGGTGTTTAAGCAATAGCGCTACGGTTCGCTGTCCGTGAAATATTTTCTGGCCTCACCATCGGGCATACCAAAGGTGAAAATAAATCGGTTTCCGTCTTGATCGGTTCCGGTCCCATAGCCTTTACCCCAAGCGATGACTCTATAGGTTGTCAGGATCCGTTTGCCATCCTGACAGGCGAAGGACACCCGCCCTTCTTTCCCAGGCGGGGCGTAACTGATCTGCGACCGTCCGATACATTTTACCTTATTTACCTCCCCTTTTATCTCAATGGATCCCTTCTCGGGATGAGAGCGGGCTGTGATTCTACCTCTGAAGACTTCACTGGCGTTTACAAACTTGCCGACGACTGGATATCTGACAACGCAACCGGACAGCGGTCCCCACCCAGTTAAAATTAACAGCATGGGCAGCCATTTTATCGCGTCAATCCTCATACACCACAAAAAAAACCCACACTCTTAAAATTATCCTGTCAAGCTGGATTGTGCAATATCTTCTCGTGTCAAACATGACACAGTGAGTCAAGGATCTACCTCATGGCCTTTAAAAGCCAGGTGCTAAATCTCATCTGGAACCTGAGCCTTGACCCGCAAGTTTGACATACCCGGATAAAAGGAAATAGATACGGGATCTGGAGCACAAATGTTTGTCGAACCAGGACCCGGCATCAGGTCCAGTCTACGAGATTTACCAACACAGCTAACTCTTCTCACCGTTTCCCATGGATTTATGGGATGGGTGTTCAGCATCACCGGCCCTATGTTAATTCTCCTGAGCGTAGCGGAACAAGGAAACCTCCCAACAGAAACCACCGTCTCCTGGATCTTCATAGGATTGATGGTCGGCGGGGTTATCAGCTGGATCTTGTCACTTTACTATCGTCAGCCATTGACGGCTGCCATCACTATTCCAGGGATGGTTTTAGTGGGAACAGCCTTAAATCATGTGACCTTTCCGGAAGTGATCGGTGCCTATCTGGTCACCGGCGCTCTCCTTATTCTCATTGCGCTGAGCGGAAAAATTAAGACGGTGATGGATTGGTTCCCTCTACCCATCGCTATGGCAATGGTCGCCGGCGTATTCTTACCCTTCGGGTTGAATATCATCACGGCGTGGGCAAAGGACCCATGGTTATCGATCCCAACAACACTCATTTTTTTGGCAATCTCGTTGTTCCCGAGTCCCGCCAGGACCTTTCCTCCTATATTGGGGGCCATTGTAGCGGGACTTCTCATGGCCACCATAACTGGACAGACCCATGGCGAGCTATTTGAGTTAAAGTTCGGCAAACTTTCGTGGATTAGCCCAGTCTGGAGCTTATCGGCAATCATGGAGCTAAGTATTCCCCTGCTTCTAAGCGTCGTTGCAGTGCACAATGCTCAAGGAACCATGGTTCTCCGCCTTGCTAAATACCAGCCACCCCTGAACGCCATGACTTGGGCCTGTGGTCTCGGAACGGTGATCAGTGCCGTGTTTGGCTCTGCCCCCACCTGCATCACCGGGCCGGTGACTGCAATCATATCGCCTCCTTCGGCTGGGCCGTCCGAGGGACGTTACGCAGCTGGTATCGTTACGGGAACCCTATGGCTCATCTCCGCGGTGTTAGCCCCTGTTGTCGTCTTGGGCAGAGAGATCCTTCCGGTTATATTGATCAACCTGCTTGCGGGACTTGCTTTGTTTCCCGTGCTGGGAAACGCGTTTGTGGAGGCCTTCAAAGGCAGACATCGATTTGGTTCGCTAGCCTGCTTCATGCTAACCGTGTCACAGATAACAATCTGGAACGTAGGGGCTCCCTTTTGGGGATTGGTTACAGGGCTCTTGGTGTCGATAATCCTCGAACCAAAAGATTTTCATAAATAACGACCTTTTACCAACAGGCCATTCATCCCACTTTCACCCCGGATTAAATTCATTACATATTGGTTAAACTCGATACACCTCTACCCACGAAGGACCAAATTAATCACCCTGAACAGGATGTTTAAATATACAACAACATTCTAATATCTATCTACCAACCTACTGGAAATAATAGATTTTCTAATTGTAAAATTCGATCGTTCCACACCATCCCTCTACTAATATTGCCTACAATCCACTATAATAAATGCTTGGTACGAATTGACCTTCCCAATTTTGAGAAGCTAAAATTATCCACTTGACCTGAACGAACCTCGGGGTTATAAGAGGACCATATGTTTCGCGGATACGACAGCTCGGATACTTTTTGTGAGGACGTGCTCCTTAGGATAAAAGACCTCTACGAGGAGATCGGTACCATCCAAAAATCGATGCAAAAGATCAAACTGGAGCCACTGATTAGCAAAAAGTCCATTCAGAAGCTAAAGCAAAATCCGACTATCACTTGGCGCCATAAAAAGCGTAGCGACGACCCTGACTGCGAGTGATCGAAGTTTCGTTGCTGCTCAACTTAATTGATTGAGCGTTTCTCAGGCAACGAAAAATAAGCCCACCGTGACGAGTAAGTTAAAACCTTATTAATTGAATATTTAGCTGGCTATTTTAGAGCTCTCCATTAAGTTATTTTTGGGGCTTGGATGTTGTCACGATCATGAAAAAGTGTATCAAATTGCTCGGATTTGCCTTGCTGTTGCTATTTGCATTGCTGTCGATAGAAACTGCGGGTAACTCTGTGGAATTACACAGATGGAACTATAATGTTACGGATATCAACGGCAACCCGATAACCATCAATACATTTATAAATAAGGTTACCGTTGTCACCTTTTCTACGAAAGCGAGCCGGGGCACAGCTATGCGGTTGGGTCAGGAAATCGGGCAAAAGTTCGGCCATAGGCCTGCCTACCAGAGTCTCGCCATTCCAAACACCTCAAACGTGCCCTTTTGGGCAAAATTCATTGCAAGCAGGAAAGTTGCTGGCTTCGCAAAGAAGGCTGTGGACGAAGCACTACGGCGGCAGCAGGCTATTGGCCATCATATTACCAAGGAGGAAGTCCGTAAAAAAATTATATTTGTTCACGATAAGGACGGGCAAATCTGGCAGCATTTAGGAGTAAACCGGCATTCCATATCTAGCTATGTGGGAATCATCAATAAATCGGGAAATCTGGTTTATATTGCCGAGGCCCCTGTCGATATGAGGAAACTCTTTAAAAAATTAGAAGAGGTATTTCAAAAGTGAGAGCCTTCCTGCCCTGTCTGAAGACCGCTCCTCGGCATTGATGCAAAATTGGTCATTTCTCCTAAAGAATTTACCCATCCCTAAAGGTGTTGTTGGAGACCCACCCATTATCAAGATTCTCCTTTTATCTAGGGGTGTTTAGGACCCATAATTCACCCGACTAGACAGATTGGCATGATTGGTACCAAAGGATGAAAAGTTACCATATAGTCCTGGCCAACGTGAGAATGGAGATCTCTTTCGCCCCGCCACGAATCAAGGTACGACTGCATTCGTCAACAGTTGCCCCGGAAGTGTAGATATCATCAACAAGCAAAATTCTTTTACCCTGAACGGATTTCTTTGGATTCAGGGCAAACGCACCACGCATGTTTTTTCGTCTATCCTCTTCGGATAGCTGGGTTTGCGGTTCCGTTTCCGTCGACCTGAGGAGGATAAAAGGGTCCATGGGAAGCCGCCACAAACGGCTCACCTGCTTCGCAAGGATTACCGCCTGATTAAACCCCCGCCAACGGAGCCTTTTCGGATGGAGAGGAACGGGGATGATACCGTCCAGTGTAGACTCCTGGAAAAAACCGGTGCAGCCTTTGGACAAAAGTCTGCCCAGAGGCCTTCCCAACGACACCTTTCGTCCATACTTGAACTGCTGCATCACAAAACGAAGCGGGTCTTTTCCCTCGTCCCCGCGGGGATAGCACGCCCAGGCACGGGCCTGGACAAACGAAGGCGGACGTGCCAGGCATGCTCCACACAGGTGATCCTCTCCGCTGGTATCTAGGAAAGGGTACCCACAAGCAGTGCAGAGAGGATGGGAAACCTCTCGAATCCTCCGCCTGCACTCCCCGCAAAAACACATTTCATCTGAACCCGAGATGGTATTTCTGCAGAATCGACAGCGCGGCGGGTAAAGCAAATCTAGCAGTGATTCAAAAGTTATTGCCACTCGTTTCCCCATGGGTCGGTTCCTGAAATTTAATTCGTTATCAGTAGGTAATCCGTTCGTTTTCCAAGAATAGCACGGCAACGAACAAAAAGCGAAGATAGTCTTTCTACAGAATCACAACTTGCTTGCGGTATTCTCGGACCTAAAAGAAATCTGCACTGCTATCTGCAGGAGGGCCGTAATTGGGGTTGCTGTCTTTTAAGACCGCTCAGAAGCAAACTCATTAATTGTCAGTTCAAGGTAGGCTCGGACCCGCTCTGGGCTTGGGTTTGCTCAGTATAAGATCGCCAGAACGCAATTAATGAGCTAATGAATTGCGTCTGAGCCTCATTTTGCCATGTTGGAGGCTTTCTTTTGGGCGTATAAAGACATCTTGCTCCGTCTTTTTTCACCTCATTGCAAATTCCCCAAGCGTTAAGGTGAGGCTTTACTCTTTTGGCCGTACTAGAATAGAGTATGGAGGTTACAGAGGATAGAGATTGCCATGGAGCCGACCAGGGTAGAACGTAAACTCGCCGCAATCCTTAGCGCCGATGTCAAAGGGTACAGCCGCCTCATGGGCGAGGATGAGATGGGAACCATCCGCACATTAACGGCCTACCGCGAGTTAATGGGTTCCGTCATCCATCAGCACCGGGGTCGCGTGGTAGACACGCCGGGGGATAACCTGCTAGCCGACTTCGGCAGCGTGGTAGACGCGTTAACCTGTGCCGTGGAGGTGCAGCGGGAGCTTGCGCAACGGAACGCCGAGTTATCCGACCAGCGCAAGATGGAGTTCCGCATTGGGATCAACCTTGGGGACGTGGTTGTAGAGGGGGAGCGAATCTACGGGGACGGGGTCAATATCGCGGCGCGAGTAGAAAGCTTGGCCGATGGAGGCGGCATCTGCATCTCTGGAAAGGTTCACGACGAGGTCAAGAACAAGCTCGCCCTGGGGTATGAGTCCTTTGGGGAGCACACCGTCAAGAACATCGCAGAGCCGGTGCGGGTGTATCGGATTCGGATGGACGCTGGAGCTGTTGCTGTCGAGGCGGGCATACAGAAGAGATCTGTGCCGGGACATCGGCACAGATCGGCCCTGGCAGTGGCGGCCGTACTCATTGTGGGGGTAGGGGCGGGAGCGATCTGGTACTTTTACTTGCGTTCTTCCCCACCTCCGTCGACGGTCGTCTCTGAGGGGACGTTGACTTCCCCTTTGCCAGACAAGCCCTCCATCGCCGTGCTGCCCTTTCAGAACTTGAGTGATGACCCGAACCAAGAGTATTTCAGCGACGGCATCACTAATGACATCATCACTGAACTTTCGAAATTCTCAAATCTCTTTGTGATCGCCAGCAACTCGGTGTTCACCTACAAGGGTAGGGCAGTGAAGATAAAGGAGGTTGGCCGGGACCTGGGTGTCCGGTACGTACTCGAAGGAAGCGTCCAAAAGATCGCTGACAGAGTACGGATAAACGCCCAG
>SMUX01240151.1_pt1 | contig 16576 bp, 16 predicted proteins | sample 2456431 | NCBI WGS metagenome assembly SMUX01 (sample SAMN11095930, study PRJNA526329) | marine sediment metagenome | biome: Marine sediment; feature: Surficial sediment; material: Deep marine sediment; isolation source: Hadal surficial sediment | place: Pacific Ocean | collected 2014-11 | depth... | reverse complement strand
CGGATACCGGCGGCAGCATTCGCTTTCCGTGTGCCAGTTGCGGGCTGGTCGGAATCAAGCCCACCTATGGCAGAGTCAGTCGTCATGGCGCATTCCCGCTTGCCGAGTCCCTCGATCACATTGGACCGATGAGCCGCAGTGTTGCCGATGCAGCGCGGCTGTTACAGGTGCTTGCCGGAGAGGATCGCAACGATCCCACGACGCTGAACGCCGCTGTGCCCAACTATCTTGCAGCGCTGAGCGATCAGGTTGCGGGCCTGACGATTGGTGTCGATTGGAATTATGTGTCGCAAGGTGTGGCGGATGAGGTAATTGCGACGGTCCGGGAAGCCGTTGAGATTTTCGTCGAATGCGGCGCGAAGATCTCGGAAGTGAAGATGCCAGCGAGTTACGAACCGCTTGTCAGCGACTGGTCGGTAACCTGCGGGGTCGAATGTGCGCGGGCGCATGCGAAGTACTACCCGGCGCAGAAGGAACTCTACGGTCCTGTGCTTGCCGGTCTGATCGAGATCGGCCGCAAATCGAGTGAGGACGATTATGCCGCTCTGGAAATCATCCGAGGTGACTTTTCAACAGCGCTCGATGCGCTGCTGGGTGACGTCGATGTGTTGCTCGCACCCTGCATGCCGGCGCTGCCGCCAGCGGTTGAAGAGATGAATGATCCTGCATCCTTCGATGAAGCTCGCGCCGATTTTTTGACCTTTACTGCGCCATTCAACTACTCGGGTCATCCGACGATTACCCTTCCCGCCGGACTGGCTGCAAACGGATTGCCGAAGTCGATTCAACTGATCGGCCGGAAACTTGGTGAGCCGACGTTGATCCGCGCAGGATCAGCCTTCGAGCATCTCCTCGAGTTCAATCAGCATCCGGTTCCATAGCGGTATAGCACTCAGGAGTGAATCTGGGTGAACAGATGGCCAGAAACACCAGATCTTCGGTACCGCAGTTTCGAATTCTCTGCGCAATGCCTGCTGGGATTCGCACCACGTCACCGGTCGTGACACTCTCCCGCAGATCTTTGCCGAGCTCGACGATGCCTTCTCCAGCCAGAATAACGTAGCGTTCTGTTGTCGCGCTCAGCGTATGCCAGCGGGTGGTCTGACCGGGGCCAACCCTTGCCCGGGCGATCGACAGATCCGGATCGTCCGCGGAGTTTGCGAGTTCCAGAATGTGGCAGCCTTCCTCGAACCAGTACTCCGCCGATTCATTCGGCCGATGAATGCAGCCTGAGTTCACAGCCAGCGGCGCACGTTGGATTTGTAGGTTACGTAATCCTCGCCGAACGTCTGCTCCATCAACGGCTCTTCAAACTGAATGAATTTCAAGCGGATCACGAGGATGAACGGAACGAGCACCAGCCAGGGCGAGGCCCGATCGAGCAGGAGGGCGACCCCGAGCAGAACCAGAACCATCCCGAGATACATCGGATTGCGTGAATAAGCAAAAGCACCGTCGGTGACAAGCGCTGTGGACTCGGTGAAAGGCACGATATTGGTACCGACTTTTGCAAACAGGCGCACGCCCCAGAGCGCGATCCCAAGCCCCGGAACCAGCGGCAGCAACCCAAGCAGATACCAGCTGCCACCGAACAATGGCGCGGTTTCAATGATGCGCAGGCCAATCATCGTCAGGAGCGAGAAGACGAAGTAATGCGGAGGCAAAAGACGGGGTGGTTGCATGATGCGTCTGCTTTGTCTCGGTAGAGTTTGAGAATCGTCGCGAAACTGAGATCGCTGTTTTCGACGTTCGCGATCACGGCGACTGCACATTGCTGCGCGAGAAAGTAAAAGCCGCTGTAACAGTATCCGGGACCATCGCCATTGTGACCGAATGCCGCACCGAACTCACCCTCGCGGACGATTCGCTCGAGCATCAGCTTATGGGAAACGGGTCGTTCCAGATGTAGCGCCTGAATACGGTGGAAACCAATGCACCGCTGAGGAGGATAATGGCTACGTAGGACGCGATATCAGCCGGCGGGTTGTTCAGCAACAACAGAGCGGCCCCCTGGCCGATGGCGTGGGTGCCGATGAAGAGTCCGCAGTTGCGTCCGGGGTTGCGCGCAAGCGCCTTCCAGAAAATCAGCGTCATCGTGAGATGAACCAGCAACACGGCCGGAACGACTACCGACAAAAAATAGTTGGCGGTCAGGTCCAGGTTGGCTGGTGCTACCGTCATCCAGGTGATCGAGAATATCTCGCTGAGCGCTACGCTGAGCAACCCCGCGACGAAGGCGAGCGCGGTTTGCAGCACGATGGCCTTCTCCTTAGTCTAGTTGAAAGTAAAAGTACCCTGGTCGATGACGATGTCGCCGTTCTGATTGGTCGTGCGAAAAAGCGCAGTATTGTCCTCGACCCACATGGAGACGGTCAGCTCGTCACCCGGCATCACGGGTTTGGAAAACCTGCTCTTCATGCTTTTGAACCGGCTGGGGTCGCCATTGCACAATGCGTGCAGTAAAGCCCGACCCGTGAAGCCCCATGTGCAAAGTCCATGCAGTATTGGTCGATCGAATCCACCCATCGCAGCGAAAGACGGATCGGAGTGCAAAGGGTTTCGGTCGCCGGAGAGGCGGTAGGTCAGCGCCTGGTCTTCACGTGTTTTGTACGTCGTGCGCTGGTCAGGATCACGGTCTGGATACTCCAGCTTGGTCGAAGGTCCGCGATCGCCGCCCCAGCCACCTTCGCCGCGGCAGAAGAGGCTTGTGTGTGTTTTCAACAGTGGTTTGCCGGTGGCTGCATCGCTGGAAGTCGACTCAAATTCCAACACCGCAGCCGAACCCTTGTCATAGATACCCGTGATCCTGCCGACGCTTTCAATTTCGCCATCTGCGGGAATCTCATCAAAGAGCTCGATGCCCTGTTCGCCGTGGACCATAAGCATCGGATTGAACGAGCCGACCTGGTCCATCGGAATGCCGCCGCCGCCGATAATGACCGCAAACGTTGGCAGAACCTTCTGTGGAGTATCCTTGGTGTTTTCCGTGGTGAACTGCAGCTCATCGGTACCCGCGCCGACTCCGACTGCATAAAGTAAAGCGTCTTTAGCTGTCCAACTGCGCCGGGTTGGTGAGCCTTCAGCACCTACGGCATCTGGATTGATTGGCATGTTGGACGTCCTCCGATTTGCGTGGCGCCTACCTTATCGTGTCATCCACGGCGAAGCCAGAGTCCGCTGAAGGCGCCAGCTGCGCGCTTCTTACGCCAATTACCGATCGTGGCTCGATATAGAAGGAAGGCGCCAGGAGCCGTTCTCGTTTGTTTGTTAGCCCCCATCGTGTCCGTCATGGTTTAAACTCTCTGCGTCCCTGGGAATTTCCGCGATTGAAGGTTGTGCAGAGTATTGTGAATCGAGTTTGCCCGGCGATCGTTCAGCTTTTGCTTCTGAGCGTGGTGGCCGTATCGTCTGGTGGCGCGTCTGCGGCCGCCTACCGGTTGCCAGAAAATGGCGATTCTGTTGTGGGAGCGGTTACCCGGATCCGACTCAAGTATGAAGATACGCTCGCCGCCATCGCGCAAAGGTTTGCGGTGGGCTACCGTGAGCTGTTGGATGCCAATCCTGATGTAGATCCGTGGCTGCCGGGCGAAGGTACGATGATTCAATTGCCTACGGAGTATGTTCTTCCCGACACTCCCAGGGATGGGCTTGTCATCAATATTCCGGAGTTTCGGCTCTATTTCTATCCGGCGGGACAAAACAGGGTCGTCACCTATCCCGTCGGAATCGGTAGGCTCAGTTTTCCAACTCCTCTCGTGCAAGCAAGCGTTGTTACCCGTATTGAAAATCCATCCTGGACACCTACCGCTGCCGCGCGGCGCGAACATGCAGAAATGGGAGATCCGCTGCCTCCGGTTGTGCCGCCAGGCCCGGATAATCCGCTCGGTCGTCTGGCCTTGCAGATATCGGTTCCCGGCTACTTCATCCACGGAACCAACAAGCCCTTTGGGGTGGGCCAGATGGTGAGCCATGGTTGCATCCGACTATATGATGAGCATATTGAAACGTTGGTTGAGCTGGTGCCGAACGGGACCCCCGTCTACATCATCAATCAACCCCTGAAGCTCGGCTGGCGCAACTCGGTTCTCTATGCGGAAAGCCACAAAGATCTATACGAAGACAGCACTCGGACTGAGTTGATCCAGAAGATTGTCGATGCGACAGGAGACCACGCCGCCAGTGTGGACTGGCGGCTGGTGGATCAGGTGCTGTCAGATATGACGGGAATTCCCGTCAAAATATGAGCGTCCGGCGAGCCTGTGTTATTTCCGTGCGCAGCAGGTTTCCGACATGCGTTGAGCCCGCTCATTAGCTTCATTCGCTGCATCGAGCGCTCGCTCTGCGGCACTTTGAGCCGCACCGGCTTCCCGACTGGCCCGATCGGCGGCAGCCCCGGCTGATTCTGCTGCGTCGGAGGCGCTCGACACGCTACGCTCCAGCGCGCTGACTCGATTCTCCAGTGCGTTCATAGAGTCTGTACTCGTGGCGGCGCAGCCGCTGAACAGGAGGATTGCCATCATGGCGACGAAAAATTTTTTCACAGACTTCTCTCTCAAGGTCACTAACAAGGTACGCGCACCCTACCATACAGCCGCCGAATTGGTAGTGGGCATGTTGCGGTTATACTGCCGCAAATCTGGGATCTCGAGGGCGGAATATGGATCGGAGTTTGCGGGGGCGGGTGGCGGTCGTCGGTGTGGGAGAGACCGAGTATTTCAAACGAGGTCAGTCGCCTGATGCGGAGTTCAAACTCGCGCTCAAGGCAATTCTGAATGCCTGTGAAAACGCCGGCATATCAGCCAAGAAAGTGGATGGATTTGCCTCCTTCAGCAACGATCGGAGCGATCCTTCGAGGCTGGCAGCCGCTCTCGGCTGCGATGAGTTGCGATTTGCGAACATGCAGTGGGGCGGTGGAGGTGGTGGTGGTTCTGGCGCGATTGCAAACGCAGCGGCGGCGATTGCGACCGGTATCGCCGATTGTGTCGTCGTTTTTCGGGCTCTGGCACAGGGTCAGTTCGGTCGCTTTGGGCAAGGTCCTCAGCGCAAGACGATAGCCGGAGATATGGCCCACACGGTGCCGTTTGGCTTGATGTCTCCGGCGCAGATGTTTGCAATGAAAGTTCAGCGATTCATGGCAGACCATGGTGTGGAGCAGGCGGCGCTGCGCTCGATATCTCTCGCCTCCTATGAACACGCGCAAAATAATCCCCGGGCGGTGATGTACGACAAGCCTCTGGACGAGGCCACCTACGATGCATCGCGCTGGATTGTCGAGCCTTTTCATCTCTATGACTGTTGCCAGGAGAATGATGGCGCAGCCGCAATGGTTCTCGTCGCGGCAGATGCGGCGAAGGATTTTGCCAATGAGCCAGCCTATGTTCTGGCTGCGGTCGCAGGTTCGCACTATCGGGCAGGCGCGGGAGTTCACAACACGCCGGATTACGCTACCTCGACGTTCAAAACTCTGGCGCCACGCCTCTATGACATGGCCGGGGTATCTCCCGCCGAGGTCGATGTGCTGCAAAGCTATGAGAACTTCACCGGAGGCGTGTTGATGAGCATCGTTGAACATGGCTTCTGTACACCCGATGGTTGCAACGACTACTTCGTGAAGGAGCGGTTCGTTGCCCCTTCGGGCGCACTGCCACTGAATACCAGTGGCGGCAATCTCGCCGAGTGTTACATGCACGGATTGGGTTTGAATATCGAGGCGGTCCGCCAGTTGTGGGGTTCTTCCACAAATCAGGTGCCGGACGCGAGCGTGTCGATGGTCATTTCGGGGCCGATGGTCACGCCGGTCAGTGCCTGCATATTCGGCAGGGAGGCGGTGTTGTGACGACCTATCTGAATCCCGGTCTGCCGCAGCCCGCTCCTGCGCCCGATGGCCTCGATCGTCCCTACTGGGAAGGCTTGCAGGAAGAACGACTGCTGGTTCAACAGTGTCAACGTTGCAACACCTGGCAGTGGGGGCCTGAATGGATCTGCCATAGTTGTCACAGCTTTGATGTCAGTTTTGCGGAGGCTGCCGCTCACGGCGTCATTTACAGCTATGAACGCGTCTGGCATCCGGTCCACCCGGCGTTGCGCGAGCAGGGTGCGTATCTGGTCGTGCTCGTCGAATTGCCGCACGCCGGAGGCATTCGTCTGGTGGGAAATCTTCTGGGTGATCCGGAGCGGCCGGTACAGATTGGCACTGCCGTCGAAGGCGTATTCGAACATCACCTGGATGCGGAGCCACCATTCACGCTGTTGCAGTGGCAAGAGGCTGGCTGACCGAACGGCCCTGTGGTTGCTAGAATCGGATAACCATCACGCCGTATCAACAATAGAACAAGGAGTGGGTGTGGCAGAAGTCAGTGGGACCTGTGACGAGCGATTCAACGCGGTACGAGAGGCGTTTGAGGCTAATTTCGATGAGCGGGGAGACGTTGGTGCCAGCGTGGCGGTCAGTCTCGAAGGCGAATATGTCGTCGATCTCTGGGGTGGCTACAAGGACGAAGCGAAAACTGAAAAGTGGCAGGAAGACACGATCGTCAATGTTTATTCCACGACGAAGACCATGGCTGCTATCAGCGCGTTGTTACTCGCCGACCGGGGAGAGATTGACTTCTATGAGCCGGTGAAAACCTATTGGCCTGAATTCGCAGAAAGCGGCAAGGAAAATATTGAAGTCCGGCATTTGATGAGCCATACGGCCGGTCTTTCAGGCATGGACGAACCTTTCTCCGGTGAGGCGTTTTACAACTGGGGTGCAGTGGTCGCAGCGCTTGCCCGCCAGGCGCCATGGTGGGAGCCAGGCACGCAGAGTGGTTATCATGCACTGACCCAGGGGCATCTCATCGGTGAGGTCGTCCGCCGGGTGACGGGTGACTCGATTGGAACGTTCTTTCGCGAGGAAATAGCAGAACCGCTGGGTGCCGACTTTCATATCGGCACGGGTGAAGAACACTTCCATAGAATTTGTGATCTGATTCCACCGGAAGGGGGAATCGAAGATCAGGTCGAGCCCGATGGGATTGCTGCCCGAACGTTTGCCAACCCGGCTATCGACGCTCTGGAATCAAGAACAGCTGGCTGGCGCCAGGCGGAAATCCCCGCGGCAAACGGCCATGGCAATGCGCGTTCTGTGGTTCGTGTGCAATCCATCGTTGCGAACGGCGGCGAAGCATTTGGCACCAGGCTGATGTCCGAAGAAGGGTGCCGGGTAATATTCGATGAGCAATCCAACGGTATGGACCTCGTCCTCGGAATGCCGATTCGTTTCGGTATGGGCTACGGCCTCACCTCTGAGTTGATGCCACTGGGTCCGAATCCTCACACCTGCTGGTGGGGTGGCTGGGGTGGTTCTCTCATTGTGGTCGATCAGGATGCCAGAGTGTGTTTTTCATACGTCATGAATCGAATGGAAGCATCGCTCATGGGCGACCAGAGGGGTATGTCGATCGCACAGGCCGTGTATCAGTCACTCGCCGGTTGACCGAACCCCATATCTGTTTGTTAGGTGCTCTGTTATCGCGTCGCGCCAGGCTTCAGCGTTTTCGTATTGCGGTGAGTGTCCCGCCTGCGCAATTGTGACCACCGATGCGCCGGGTATGGCGTCGCCCATCTTGCTCGAGAGGCGGATAAACGGTTCATCTTTTGCGCCGACTACGATCGTTGTCCGGCATTTCAGTCCGGGCAGCTCTGCAAGCAGAGAGTCGGCCTCTGCGAGTTGCTGCGCGAGCTCGACGAACGCCCGTGGATCCATCTGACTGAGCTTGACGCTGATCCGGCGCCAGTGCTCCGATTCGCCCAGGAAGTCCACGCCAAGGCGTTGCGTCGGGCTCACCGGTTGCCCGCGCATCATACCCACCAGTGCCTCGCAGCCTTCGCGTTCCACCAGTTCGATAATTTGGTCACGGACGCCTGGTGGAAAAATCTCAATCGGCATGGGTGATGTGTCCATCAGAATCAACGAACTGAAGCGATCCGGATGGGCCAGCACGGCTCGCATTGCAACCATCCCACCGAGCGAATGGCCCAACAGGTCGCAGGTGTCGATTTGCAGGCGGTCCAGGAAATTTATCAGATCATCGACCAACTGCTGAAACGTGTACGGGCCGCTGTTCGAACTCTCACCGTGACCGCGCTGATCGTAGGCGACGACGCGACGGAGGTTGGAGAACCAGCCGAGTTGGTCCTGAAAGTCCAACTTGGATCCTGTGAAACCATGCACGAGCACGAACGGATGACCCTCACCGATGTCGTGATAAGCCGTCCGAATATTCCCATTACTGATGAAGTGGGTGGTGTGCATGAAGTGAACTGCTTCTAACCACGAGCCGGAGCTGCGGAGTCCGCTTATTCGCTGTCCTCAACCTTTGCCTTGGATTCGCCCGCAGCGTAGCCGAAGATGCCTTTGGCCATCAGTGACGACTCCTTGTTGCGCCGCGCCTGATAAATTTCAGCCCGGATGCCATGCGCGAACAGATTGTCCGGTTCCGCGCCGACTGCCAGTTCGATCAGATGGCAGGCGAGACGAATATCGCTGTCGGCAATTCGTTCTGCCCGTTTCGCCAGTTCGTCTGCGCCACCCACGAGTGCCGCCAGCTCGCGGGCGAGTGCACTTTCTTCTGCGGGTTTCAGGTGAGCGGGATTGCCGTCGTACCAGCCACCATACATACGCCAGATGTTGCGTACGACGAATTCCGGTTCGTCATAGAGGGGCGCGAGATAAGGTTTTGCGAGTACTTCGGCCGCGATGTGCACGCTGTGGACGATGTCGTTCAGGCGCGCGCCGTCGTTCATCATGTCGATCGTTTCCCTGACCAGGTATTCCAGTGCGTCCGCGACGTCTTCGAGCACGGCCTTGATGCGTCCTTGTCCCTGAATGGGCAGGCCGTGCGCAGGAAGAAACAACTCCGCGCCCTGCGCGGCCATGTCCCGCATCGCTGCCGCCCATTCCACCGGGTAGCGTTGGACTTTTTGCGGATTCCCGGCGTTGGGAAAGTTCCAGATAAAGAAGTCGCCCGCGCAAATTGCCTTGTTACGCTCGATCCAGGCCCAGGTGTGGTCGTCTGTCTCACCCTTCGCATGGTGCAGCTCAATCTCGAGTCCGCCGATGTTGAGCTGGTGATGGTCCCGATAAGTGATGTCGGGACGAGCTGTGGTTTCGGGTAGAAATTTATCCGAGCCGCTGATCGAATAGCCCCGCCGGTCGAAGCCCAGAAACTGGCGCTGATTGATCACCTGGTTGTAGCCGTTGGTCATGTCGTAGCGATCGAACCTGTGCGCGACGTTTTCATGTCCTACGACAGCCGGCCGAGGATCCTTGCGCTCATCGGCATCAGCAAGGAACGCGCCGCAACCGCCCACATGGTCTATGTGGCCATGTGTATAGACAAGCGTGTTGAATCGATCTCCCGTCCAGCCGCGTATCGCGTCAACAACTCTGCCGCCTCCGCGCTCATTGCTCGTGTCGAAAGCAACGAGGCCGTCATCCGTCTTGAATGCGATGCAGTGTGAAAAAGCCTCCACCATTGCGATGTCGTCGGTGAGAACAGAAAGCTCATGGTTGATGCGGTTTATTGGGCCGGGCACGAAATCCGGATCCACGCCCGTTTTATCGATGATGTCGGTCGACATTTTCAAGAGGTCTGCCATTTGCCTGTCCCCCAGGGAGATTGGTCAAAGGTTGGTCGATAGGTTCTTGTCTATCCTAAAACTCGAGTATTGCGCGACCGTGTATCTCGCCAGCCGCGAGCGCGCTTGTTGCTTCGTTAATCTGATCGATGGTGAAGCGCCGGGTGATCATGGCATCGAGATTGAGTTCGCCGCGTTCTTCCCATTCCAGAAAACGTGGAAAATCCCGATCCGGTGCGCATGACCCGCCAAAGCTGCCGACGAATCCTTTCTCGTTGAGCAGCATGTCAAGCGCATTCAATTCCACTGCCGTGCTCGGCACGCCGACGAGCACGCCGAGGCCGCCTTTCGTGACGCCAAACTGACCTGTTTTGCACGCTGGCACAATTTGCTCCATGGTCTGGCGAACCCCGATGCAATCGAAGGCAAAGTCAACTCCACTCACCTGAGTTTTCAGAAACGTATATTTCTCATTCACTCCGGTAAGTGCATGAATGGCCGCGATGGGGTCCTCCTGCGCTGCATTGATCGTGTGAGTGGCGCCGAACTTTGTGGCAAATTCGAGTTTCGAGTCATCCAGATCCACAGCAATAATGGGATCAGCACCTGCCATCCTTGCGCCTACGACCGCCGAGAGTCCCACCCCTCCAACTCCGAAGATTGCAACACTTTGCCCGGGCTGAACGCTGGCTGTGTTGATCACCGCACCGGCGCCGGTCATCACGGCACAACCGATGATGGCGGTTACGTCTTTTTTGATGTTGGGGTCGACTTTGACGACGTACTGTTGATCGGCGATTGTGTTGTCTGCCCAGGTAAAAACGTTTTCGGATTGGGCGATGCCGTCGCTGACCTCGAGTGTTGATCTAACGGGTAACTCGGCCGCCGCGGACGCGTTTCTCGGCACCCACGTGAGCAGCACAATGTCACCTTCTTTTACGTGGGTGACGTTGTTGCCAGTCTTGCTGACAACACCCGTGGCTTCGTGTCCGAGAATAACCGGATATTTTCTCGGCCGATTCATCTGATGGAGCTGAGAGTGGCAGATGCCTGATGCGAACTGCTTCACGACCACCTGGGTTGGTCCAGGGTCAGGCAGTGAAACATCTTCGATCCGCAGTGTCGCGGTATCCTTCGGCAGGATGACGACTCGAGCTGCTGTACCCATCTCAACCCCCAAAAAACGTCCGTTTGAGATAGTGCTCCGTCGCATAATGAGAAGCAATGAACGGTTCTGGCATGATGATGCGCTACAATTTGCCGATGGACGGAATGTATCAACTGGTGTTCAGCGGCGAACTCGTTAAAGGACAACACCGCGGGGTCGTCAAACGACGACTGAGGGAATCTTTAAACTTGAGCAAAGCTCAGGTGGAGAAGCTGTTTTCCGGAAAACCGGTCGTCGTTAAGCGCGATGTCGATGAGGCAACCGCAGAAAAGTACCAGGAAATATTCAAGAAGGCAGGCGGTCTACTGCAGATCGCCGCCATGGAAGAAGCGGCCGAATCCGCGCAGAGCGCTTCCGAGCCAGAAGCGTTAGCCGCCGAGCCCGACGATGCACCTGACGAAACCGCGACAGAGTCCGCAGATGCGTCAGCCGCGGAGCTCGAAGATACGGCAACGCAAGCACCTGTAGAACCGCCGACATCCTCTGCTGATAATCCTTCGGTTGAAACGGTTGAAACGGTTGAAACGGTTGAAACGGTTGAAACGCCTTCACCGACTACTGAGTCTGCGCCACCTGCGACCGAGCCGGACGATACACAGGCCCCTGATGTTGCCGTCGCAGATGTCGACGCCAGCCTGGCCGACGAGAGCGAAGAAGTACCGACGGTTCCGGATGCCGATTTTGAGGTAGCGGAAGTTGGCGCGGATATGCTTCTTGAACCGGCGGTCGTTGTTGCACCGAAAATCAATGACGTGGATTTCGATGTGGCTGAAGTCGGCGCCGATATCGGTGACCGCGATGACCAACCACCGCCTCCCGCGCCGGATGTCTCTCACATCAAGCTTGTAGACTAAATTCGCTCCCACCTGGAGCGGCTGCCTTTAGCTGATCGTTACCGACAGGCTTTTGTAGCCAGCGCTTTCCATGGCGTTCGCGACCTGGTCCTGACAGTCCGGGCACAAAGCAACCATCGACCCGCCACCGCCGCCACCCGTAAGCTTTGCGCCGAGCGCACCGTTTGTCCTGGCAATGTGGATGAGCTCTTCGAGTTCCGGGGTGGATACCTGCAACGCGTTGAGATATCCCTGGCAGAGATTCATGAGTTCACCCAACTCCTGATAATGCGCGTCCCGCAGTGCATCGACACCGGCCTGGGTCAGTGCGGCGATCTGATCGAATATGCCATCGTAACGTGGTTGGTGTGATTCCCAGGCACGCCGGACCCGCGCGACCGTGTTCGCGGTGAGACTCTCCTTGCCGGTGAAGCCAATTACCAGCGGCACCGGATCTGCTATCGGCAGCTCTTCAAATCTCGCATGGGGATTACCGGCAGCGTCGTCTTGAGTGTTTTCCCGCCGGTAAACCAGAGGCATGCCGTAGGTCGCTATCGTGTTGTCGATTCCTGAAGGCGTGCCGTGGGCGGCTTTTTCACATTCGTAAGCGAATGCATTGATTGTTTCATTCGAGAGATTGAGGCTGTATGCCTTGTCGAGCGCTCGAATGATTGACACAGCCAGCGCAGCCGAACCGCCCAGGCCCATCGCACGTGGCACATGGGGTATGACCTCAATGGTCATGTCCTGTTTGTCGAGCTCGAGTTGGCTGATCACATTGAACAGGATGCCGCTCAACCCCTGGGTGTTATTTGGCCGCACTTTTTGTTCCAGTCCCCAGCGCGGTATGACGACGGTGATGCCTTCGCCGTCGCGTCGCACGAGAGATTCAACGGCGAGTGGAATAGGCAGCGCAAGCGCGGGCCGACCGTAGACGACTGCGTGCTCCCCGAGCAGGATGACTTTGCCACAGGCGGAGCTGCGCTCTGTCTGCGTGGGTACCACAGTCTGGTGAGCCAGGTTCTTGGTGATCTCGTGGGCCTTCCACACCTTTATTTCGCCGGATTCGATCAAGGCTTCCACGACATTATCGAACATGTCTTCGGGCACGTTTGCCGAACTCGCAACGCTGCGAGCGTGCAGGGTCATGTGATTCTGCTGGATCCCGTCGGTGGACAGCGCGCGTAGAGCTGCAAAGTTTTGCGCCAGACCCACGGTTGCCAGAATCGCTGCGAGTTCGGGTGCGTTCGGAGAACCCAGCAGCCGGTGATTGATGCGAACACTCGGATTGGTTTCCAGACTGCCGCCGACGGTTCCGACTTTCATGGGTATTTCAATTTCACCGATCAGATTGCCCTGGTCGTCCTTACGCCAGCGGGTGAGCGAACTGTAGCGCCCCGAACGGGCAGCATAAGCGTGCGCGGCGGCCTCGATTGCGCGCCAGTCGTTGCCGGTTGCGATAGCCGCGGCGTCGACGCCGTTCATGATGCCTTTGTTGTGAGTCGCTGCACGATAGGGATCCACCGTTGCGAGATCACAGGCGAGAATGATGCCGTCGCGCACCTCTTTGCCACTGAAGCCTTTGCCTTCCAGATTTCGGGTAGGAATTCGTACGCTCGCTGTCGCGATCGCGCGGTCGGTTAAATTGGAGAGAATTCGCAGGAAGACTTTGCCACCGGTGATGGTTTCCACCATCGAGGCGATCCCTTCGCACATACCGTTAACCAGGTTTGCGCCCATCGCGTCACGGGTGTCGACGAGCAGATGCAGCACGACCATTTCCCGACCGTCTTCGGGCGCGTGATGCAGGTAAACTTCGACATCCTTCGCGCCGCCGCCACGCGCCGCCATCTTCGGGTGGAGACTGTTGGCCAGCGCGAGTATGTCTTCGGTATGCGCAAGCAAATCGGCCCGGGCCTGTTCGGGATCGTCGATATTCACCGCCTGGACCTGGCCGATAAGAATCGGATCGGTGCTGCTTGCGGTGAATCCACCACCCAGGCGGGCCATCCGGGCGGCACCTGAAAGTCCGGCGACGATTGAGGGTTCCTCGACGACCAGTGGTATGACGTAGTCGCGACCGTTGATGAGGAAGTTGAGAGCCAGGCCTAGGGGTAAGCCGAAGACGCCGACCACGTTTTCGATCATCTTATCGGCTACCGGGAGGCGCAGCGTGTGTTCTGCGTTGGCCAGGGAATGGATGTCTTCTTCGCTCAAAAGCCCTCGCTGGCGCAATGCCACGATGCGTTCGGCGACGTTCATCTTGAAAAAATTGGGAATGCGAGAGCCGCTATTCGCGGGTAGCTCGGATGCCATATTCTGCGATCTCCAACGGTAACATCTCAAATCGTTGTTCGGCGGCGGTCGTGAATGCGCGCAGCCGTTCAGCATCATCGCTGAATGCCACGCCAATATCACCACCCCCGGCGCCGCAGGGTTTGTAGACTACTTGGTGGCCGTTGGCAAGGGTGTCTAAGTAAGTGTGAGATGAATCGTAAATCCCCAACTTTGCCGCATTATCCAGAGCCTGCAGGCAATCGACATAATGCTGCAGGGCAGCAATGGTGGTCTGCTCGAACAGGGCTTCGCTGGCGGCACTGAGCGTCGCCAATGCACTGGTGTCGCGCTGCCCGGCCCAGGCCTGAAACCGGCTGAGGTGATCTGTTGTGAGGGCGGGTTTGCCCGTCCAGATAAAACGCATCAGCAGCCCGTCGGAGAGTGTCTGGGGTGTGATGGATCCGTCCTGAAAACGCTGTAAGCCGCCGAAATAGGCAGCGGCCACATCGATTCCGCTGCCACCAGAACCCTGCAGATTGCGGTGACAGGCCAGTGCATCGGGGTAGCTGGGTTCGACACCGGACAACGTCGCAATTGCGCTATAGGCGGCCACGCAGATTGCCGCACTCGAACCGATACCGAGCTTACGGCCGGCGCGATAGAACTCGCTCGTATCCAGCAGTACATCGGCACCCTCAGGTGCCTGTGGTAACTGCCGCACGACGGCGGCTGCCACCCGCGCAACGCTTTCGTGCGGCAGTTCGCCGGCGGTCAGGGCCGCTTTGCTGGCAATCGCCTCAACACCTATAAAACCGCTCGCCTGGCAGCGCCAGTCAGTGGTCCGCGGTTCGATGCGACAACGGGCGATTCGATTGACCGCCATCACCATGGCCGGGGCTCCGTCGAGGACCGCATACTCGCCCCAGAGCACAACCTTGCCTGGCGCACCGAACTCGATCATGTGTCCTCGATGGTGGCGCCGCGGCCAAGGCCGACGGTCAGTGTCCTCAGCACACCGGCGACACCGGCCAGGGCCTGCGTGACTTCCACTTCGAATTCAGCTGTGCAAACTGCTTTGACCTGGGGACCGGCGTCGATCGTGAAGAAGACCTCCACACCGGCGTCCTGCATCTCCCGGATGCGTTCAAGGCAGGCAAGCGTGGCGGGACGCCAATAGATGAGTGGTGGCTGCGAACTCTGCATGACGGCGTGCATTTTGAGACAACTGGCCTCCGCCAGGCGGGCGAGCGTTGCAAAGTCTCTGCGCTCGACTGCCGCCTCGGCCTGCAGATAGTCGGCTTCAGAGTCGGCGATCCAGGCCGGATAGAAAGGCGAACTTTCCTGCGAGCGTTGCATGCCGAGGGTAGAGGACACCTTTTTGGGGCGCTCCTGCGTGATGGCGATGACGACCCTCAGTGGCCACATTTCGGCGTCGAGTAACGGCTTTGCGACCCAATCGGGTTGGTTGAGACCGACGTAGCCGCCGAAGATTGAGCGGGCAGCCGAAGCGGAGGCTTCGCGTGCGAATGCGGACTGTCGCGCCAGCGTCATCTCGAGCTTGTTGTGATGATTGATGGCTGCAATCAGGGCGGCGAAGCCGGATGCGGACGATGCGAGCCCCGCAGCGGTGGGAAAATTATTGTCGCTGGAGATGACAAGGGGTGGAATGTCGAATTGCTCCCGTAGAATCGCCAGACATGCAGCGATTTTTGGGTCGTCGACCCGTTTGCCGTTGAGCGTGAAGCTGTCCAGTGCGGCTGTATCTACGCAAGTTGTCGTTGTCAGGGTATCCAGTGTGATCGACAAAGATGGTGTTGCAGGAATATTCCCAGCCGTCTGCTGTTTGCCCCAATACTTGATCAGCGCAATGTTCGGGTGCGCCCTGGCGATTGTGGCCATCGCGGTGCTGGGTCAGCAGTAAGCCGGTGGTGGCGTGAACGCGAAGCCTCGAGCCTCCAACTCCTTCGCGACACCTATGGTGATGAGATCTGAGTATTCCGGACCAACTATCTGCACACCGATGGGCAGTCCCTCGTCGTTGAGTCCCGTCGGAATAACGGTCGAGGGTAAGAAGCTGACCCCGGTGAGACCCGCCCAGAAAACCTGCTCAAAGTAAGGCCGTTCTTCGTTGTTGACCATGATCGTCCGCTCCTTGAATTCCCTATGGTCGTGCGGGAAGGCGGCGATGGGCATGATCGGGGTGATCAGAACGTCGAAATCCTTGAAAAACTCGTGCCAATGCCAGCGCAGGTGTTGCCGCAGTTCGTTGTTGCGGCCCCATTCCTTGAAACTGGAAACCTGGGCCCGCAGGACGCGAGCGCTATCGCTGTCGTCGTCGGGATCGAGGTTGTCGACGTGCTTTTTCAGGCTGTCGTAGTCGGTATCCGGCATCCGCGCCGACATCGTCGCCTGCAGAAGATTCTGATAGGTCTCATGCGTATGTTCAGACGCAAACTTTGGCCGCGCCTCCTCGTTAATGCTCGCGCCTGCCGAGCGGCAAGCTTCCGCCACAGCCTCTACGCGCTTGCGGACCTCGGTGCTGACCGGACACATGTCATCGTCCTTCCAGACTGCCACGTTTAAATCGCCGAGTTTGCGCACACCCAGGTCTGGCAGATTGAGCTGATACCCACGCGCCATTATTTCATCCGGCCCGGCCATTGTTTTCAGCGCGGTT
>SMUX01352901.1_pt1 | contig 16619 bp, 17 predicted proteins | sample 2456431 | NCBI WGS metagenome assembly SMUX01 (sample SAMN11095930, study PRJNA526329) | marine sediment metagenome | biome: Marine sediment; feature: Surficial sediment; material: Deep marine sediment; isolation source: Hadal surficial sediment | place: Pacific Ocean | collected 2014-11 | depth... | reverse complement strand
GACATCGTCGACGACCACATCGGGATCGCCTATGAGCTCACAAGCAAAATTCGTTGCCAGTTCTCCGAGACTGATCGGCATCTGCGATGTATGCGCGTTTAAATAACAATGCCAGGATTAGCGCGCACCCGTCGCCTGAAAGTTCGCTTCGACGGTGCGCAATACTTCTTCCGTGATATTGATCGAAGTGCTCGCAAACAGCACTCCGTCGCCGACGACGAGATCATATCCTTCCGCCACCGCATAATCCTGCACTTGCTTGAGTACGGAACGCTGCAATTTGGCGAGTTCTTCATTCTGGCGAAGATTCAGATCCTCACGAAACTCTTTTCCAAGACGCTCCACATCACGACGCAAGTCGCGTAGATTTTTCTCAGCGTTTCGACGCTCCGTTTCTCCCATGACAGCGACATCTTTCTGAACCTTGACCGTCAGGTCCTGGAGTTCCTTTTCCCTGGCCAGGTACTCACGCTGGCGCGGCGCAAACTCTTCCTGCAAAGCATCCATCGCGGCTTTCGTCTGTGGCGCCCGCTCCATTAATACCGGAATGTTGACCACGCCGATTTTCACTTCCTGCGCTGCAGCAGGAAACGCAAATGCGCATGTCAAGGCGACGCCGAATGCGGCTTTAAGCAAATGTTGCTTTACGAAATTCATATATCTTCCTATCCTTAAAATGCTTGTCCAATCGAGAACTGAAATCGTTCCACTTGATCTCCGTAAAACCGGTCATTCCCGTCGTAGTTATTGAGCGGAAAGGCGTAACTAAATCGAAACAGTCCGAGTGGCGCCAGCCACTGTACCGCGATCCCCACGGATGCACGCAGATCGTCAATGTCCGGCTCATACAGTATCGGACTGCCCAGCTTATCCGTAAAAGCCACCTCGCCCGAGTTGAACACGTTGCCAACATCATAGAACAGGCTGGCTCGCGCCTGGCTGGCCCACTTCTGCGGAAGCGGAAGTATAAGCTCTAGTTGGCTCGCAACCAATATATTGCCGCCGTACGGGTTGCCGAAGCTATCGCGCGGGCCCAGGCGAGACTCCTTGAAGCCGCGCACCGATTGCGGTCCGCCGCCGAAAAACTGTTTGTACGGCGGCAGTGCCGTCGTCGCATTGAGCCCCTCACCGAAAGCCAGTTCCGTGTTGAATCTCACAGTCCAGCGACGTGTTATGGGGAAATACTTTGTCAATTTGAATCGCGCCGTATAGTACTCAACTTCGCTGCCTGGAAGTGCGTATGAAAGGAAAAATTGTTGCCGGGTGCCGCGGTCGGCGAAAATCGAACGGTTGCGACTGTCAAATGTCCAGCCAGCCAGCAACTCCACCGTATCGAATTCGGTGCCAAAAAAGCTCAGTCCGGTTCCGGTGTCCTCAATGAACGTATTGCCGTTGTTCAAGACCCACTGCTGCGCCTGTTGCGTACTTGATGTCGACGACAACAACTCCGAGTGCTGAAATGACACGCCGAAAGAGAGTGTCTGATATTCGCTGATCGGGTAGCCGTAATCGATGGACGCGCCCGCAGTCGTTGTCGAAAAGTCCGATGCGCCCGACGTGAATTGCGTTATGTCACGAAAGTTCAAGCTGACCGTGCGGCGGACCCCGTCCATGGTCCGATATGGATCTGTATGCGAGATGCTGTACAACTTGGAAAAGCGTCCCGAGTTGAGGGTAAGCGCGACACGATTTCCCGTGCCCAGGAAATTCGTGTGGACGATGCTGCCATTCAAAATCAACTTTTGTGATCCGGAATAACCAAGGCCGCCGGAGAACTGGCCCGGCATGCGATACTCGAGTTCGAAGTCTACATCGACGAGGTCCGGACTTCCCGGCACCGGAGAGTTGTCTACCTCAACCTTTTCAATGTAGGGCAGCCTTTGCAGACGGATCTTGGACCGGTCAATCAGTATATTCGACAGGTACGCGCCCTCCAACTGCCGCATTTCCCGACGCAGCACTTCGTCGTCTACCTGATCGACGCCTTTGAAGTTTATGCGCCTGACATACACACGACTTTTGGGATCAACATAAAACGTAATCGACGCTTCCTTCTTGTCGCGATCGAGTTCGGGCACCGGTTCAATTTCAGCATTCGCATAACCCTGCTCGCCAAGACGCAGGGACATGAGCTCACTCGATCGCGTCAGCAGATTTAGATTGAAAACCGAGCCCGGCTGCGCGAGAACCATGCCCCGCAAATAGGCCTCCGGGATGACCATTTCCCCAACGAGCTTGACGTCCGAGACCGTATACTTCTCACCTTCTTTGATCGTGATAGTGACGTAGATGTCTTTCTTGTTTGGAGAAATAGCAACCTGAGTCGACTCGACGCGGAAATCGGCATATCCCCGATCCATGTAAAACGATCGCAGCGTTTCCAGATCGCCTTCCAGGCCCTGCTTCTCGTATCGGTCGTCCTGGCGTATCCACGACAGCCAGTTCGCAGTGTCAAGATTGAAGTCTTCGCGGATTTCGCTTCTGGTGAAGGCCCGATTGCCCACAATATTGACCTGACGAATTTTCGCACGCTCGCCTTCCTTGACTACGATTTTCACGCGAACCGTATTGTTTGGTCGGTCCTGAACGTCGGTCGTGACCTGCACGCCGTACTTGCCGCGATCGTAATATTGCTCACGCAGGAACATTTGCACGTTATCAAGCGTAGACCGGTCGAACGTGCGCCCCCTGGCAAGACCGACACCGCGCAGGGACTCCATCAAGTCCTCGGTTTTGATGTCCTTATTACCCTCGATCTCGAAACTCTCAATCGACGGCCGTTCGCGTACGACCACGATCAGGACATCGCCGTCCCGGCGCAGTTCGATATCGTCAAACAGGCTCTGGTCGTACAGCGCGCGTATGGCTTCCCGAACGCGAACGTGATCGACGGTATCGCCGATATTGATCGGCAGATAATTGAAGACGGTGCCTTCGGAGATACGCTGCAGGCCCTCGACCCGCATGTCGCGCACAACGAAGGGATCGGCGGCGGCAATGGTGAAAACCGGAACCGCCAGGCCCAAAACCACAAGCCCGATGCGACACGCCAGCAAGGCCTTATTGATGATTTTGGATTTGTCTTTCATTAGCATGTGTCTTTCATCAGTGATTCCAGGTGCTCGCGCGCCGTTATCCGAAATTTCTCGCCAGATCGTTATAGAACGCGAAACTCATCAGCAGCAACAGCGCAAAAATTCCAAACTGCTGACCGATCATTTGTGTGCGTTCCGACAGCGGGCTGCCCTTTAGACCCTCGATAGCCTGATACACGATCTGCCCGCCGTCGAGTACCGGTACCGGCAACAGGTTCAGCACACCAAGGCTGATACTGACAATTGCGAGAAAGCCGAGAAAATAACTGATGCCGCGCTGCGCCGACTCGCCGGCGAATTGCGCAATACTGATCGGGCCGCTGATATTCTTGATCGACACTTCGCCGGTGACCATGTGAGCCAGCATGCGCACCGTGAACAGTGTCGATGTCCAGGTGCGGCCGACAGCCTCGACCATCGATTCCACCACACCGTACTTCCTGAGGTAGTAGAAGTCGCCAAAGTCGCTCGGGGCGCGAACGCCGAGCAGGCCACGCTGTTTGCCGTCTCTTTCCTGCACGCCAATAACCAGGTCGACAGCCCGGCTCATACCATCACGTTCGAATTTGACGGTCACCCTCGTGTTGCCGCGATTTGACACTGCGCTGACGAGATCGGCATAGCTGACAACCGGATCATCGTCGATCGCCGTAATGCGGTCCCCTACCCTGAGGCCCGCGCCCTCGGCCGCCCCATCCTCGACAAGTTCCCCTATTACGGCGGACGGCTGCCAGGGTTTGAACCCGAGGCCATCGAATATCAGTCCCGGTTCGGTCAACCGCTTCCTGTCATCGCCAACGATAATTGTTGCCAGGCGACTGGATCCGCTCGCGTTCTCGAGGGTCAGCGGTACGCGCCCGTCAGCGATCATGTGGTCGAGCATCGCCAACAGTGTCGCTTCCCAACCCTCCGTCGCCTCGCCGCCGACAGCCGTGATTCGATCTCCGTACGCCAGCCCTGCTTCGGCTGCGTAGGAGCCTGGCTCGACCTCGCCGACCGCGGGCTGGATCGTCGGCACACCCTGGATGAACAGCACCCAATACGCGACGATCGCAAACAGGAAGTTGAATAACGGGCCGGCAAGCAGCACCACAATGCGGCTGTATATCGGCCGGTGATTGAACGCCCTGCCCTCGTCTTCTTTCGGTATCGGCCCGTCCCGACTGTCGAGAAAACGCACATAACCGCCGAGCGGAATTGCCGAGATGCAGTATTCGGTTCGATCGGGACCGGCGATCATCGTCCACACAGGCTTGCCGAAGCCGATGGAGAAGCGCAGTACTTTCATGCCGACCCAGCGACCGACGATATAGTGGCCAAACTCGTGCACGGCGACGAGAATGCTGATCGCAACCACAAAGGCCAGTAGATTACCGAGGACAGTCGCCATAACTAAGCAGTTTTTCTAATAAATTCATACACTTGAAAATAAGACCCTGGCAAGACACGGTGCAGACTCAGGCGGCCCCGATCATGTTGACTGCCGCTGCCTGCTGCAGTTCCCGGGTGTGCCCGTTCCAGTACTCCGTGACGGAGTACTAGCATAGCCTGCAACGACTGAACAGTGACTGAACCAACCATTACTATTGTAATCCCATCCAGCTCACGCCCAGAGCAAACAGGGGTGCCGCGGCTGCTACGCTGTCGATTCGATCAAGCACACCGCCGTGCCCCGGAAACAGCGTCCCGCTGTCTTTCAGCCCGGCGTTGCGCTTGAACATACTCACAGTCAAATCGCCGACGATCGACATGCATGCCACGGCAAGACAAAACGGGATCAGAACGGCAAGCTCGATATCGACCCAGGCGGCGCCGGCGAACGACATCAAAACCACTACCAGCAGGCCGCCGATCACGCCTTCCCAGGTCTTGTTGGGGCTGATGCGCGGAGCGAGTTTGACCCGGCCGAACTGCCTGCCGGCGAAATAGGCGCCGGTATCGGCGGCCCACACGATGAGCAACGCGAACAGCAGCAGCGCGGGATCGCTGCGATACAGCGCGATCAGCGCGACAAACAATGGCACGAGTACGAGTGCGCCGCACAACCAGCGCAATGCCAGCGGTATGGGTGTCGGGAAAAAGAATACCCAGACCAGCGCCGCAAGCCACCAGACGAGGGCAAGCTGAAAAATAAACATGCTGCTTGCCGCCAGCTGCCACGCGGCAAGACCCATGAGCGCTGCCAGTAACGCGACGTAAATTATTCGGCTGGCGCGGCCTGACGCGCCGAGGAATCGGGACCACTCCCAGGCGCCGCCAATAATCAGTATGGCGATCACGACTTGCGCCACGACCGCAGGCACCTCGAACAACACGACCATGAATGCCGCAAGTGCAACTATCGATGTTATGACTCGTTGCTTCAGCACTTGACCGCCTCCCGCTGGTCCCCGGTGTGTCCGTAGCGGCGCTGCCGCTGGGCGTAGAAATCAAGCGCCTGGTCGAATTCACGCTGACGAAAATCAGGCCACAGGACATCGCAAAACCACAGTTCTGCATACGCCAGATTCCACAGCAAAAAATTGCTGATGCGATGCTCACCACCTGTCCGGATCAACAAGTCCGGATCCGGCACATCAGCGAGTTGTAACTCGGCGGCCAACATGTCTTCGCCGATGTCAGCCGGGTCGATTTCGCCTGCCGCTGCCCTTTCTCCGATGCGCCGTGCCGCCTCGACAATGTCCCATCGGCCGCCGTAGGCGACCGCCACGATCAGGTGCAGGCCATCGTTGTCGGCCGTGCGCTCCTCTGCAGCGGTGATCTTGTCCAGGAGCCGGGTATCGAGTTGTTCGCGGGCGCCGATAAATTGCAGCCTTACATTATTACGATGCAGGTCATCGACTTCTCGTCGCAGTGCGTCGATAAACAGTCCCATCAACTTGCGGACCTCGTCGGCCGGTCGGCGCCAGTTTTCGCTGCTGAACGCGAACAGGGTCAGGTAGGAAACACCGCGTTGCGCCGCGATCTCAACGGTCTCGCGCACGGATTTCACGCCCGAACGATGTCCCGCATGCCTGGGCAGCGCGCGCTTCCGCGCCCAGCGACCATTGCCGTCCATAATGATGGCGACATGTCTTGGCACACACGTTGTCGACTGTGATTCCGGCACCTGGTACTCCGTCAAGGTGATAATGATGGGTTCAGCGAGGCGTGAAGCGGTTGCGCCCGGAGGGCATAGAAGCCGCCAGGCGCGTCTCGCCGGCAATGGCGCGTCCTTGCCAAGAGGCGCAACACCGCGGACGACCGCTTCAAAAAATTGGGGTCGAACCGAAGTTTTTCGTAAGAACTGGCAACTAAATGACTCCGTCGAGAAAAAACTTCGGTTCGACCCCAATTTTTTCCTGTTCGCTCAAAGTGGGGAGCCACCGGGATGATCCAATACGGCGTTGCAGTCCTTGAAAAGGACATGCCATTTCCTGCTGACTGCGCCTTGTCTTTTATCATCCCGGTGGCTCTGAATCCGTCATTATCACCTTGACGGAGTACTATATTTCCAGCAATTCACTTTCTTTTTCGGCAAGGACTGCGTCAATTTGCGCGACATGCTTGTCGGTGATCGCCTGAATTTCGTCGTGCGCGCGATGTTCTTCGTCTTCGCCGATCTTTTTATCCTTGAGAAGATCCTTGATGTCGCTGAGTGCGTCGCGACGAATATTTCTGACGGCAACGCGCCCACCTTCGGCTTCGTGACGAACGATGCGAATCATATCCTTGCGGCGCTCTTCCGTCAGCGCCGGCAACGGCACACGGATGACTGTGCCCGCAGATGCGGGGTTAAGGCCGAGATCCGATTTCATGATGGCTTTTTCGATGACGCCAACCATGTCCTTTTCCCACGGTGTTACGGTCAATGTTCGCGAATCCTCCACGCCAATGTTAGACACCTGCTTCAAGGGCACCTGGCTGCCGTAGTACTCCACGCTGATGTGGTCGAGCAGGCTCGTGTGTGCGCGGCCAGTCCGCAACTTCATCAGTTCCTGCTTCAATGAAGCAACGCTTTTCGACATGCGCTCGCCAGCATCTTTCTTGATTTCGTCCAACACGTCCCCGACCTCTCCTCCTGCCGCCTTCTGACTCAGGCGGTCACCAGTGTGCCAACATTGTCACCCGACATCGCCTGCACGAGCGCGTTCGCCCGCGTTAAATCAAATACGCGCAGCGGTAAATCGTTGTCCCGGCACATGACAACGGCGGTCGCATCCATAATCGAGAGTTTGTCGGCCAGCACCTTGTCGAACGACACGGTGTCGTATCGCTTCGCGTTCGGATTACTGGCCGGGTCGGCGTCATAAACGCCGTCGACCCTGGTGGCCTTGAGCAGTATGTCCGCACCGATTTCGATCGCTCTCAGGCTTGCCGCCGTGTCGGTTGTAAAGAATGGATTGCCCGTGCCGGCGGCAAGAACAACTACACGACCCTTTTCGAGGTGGCGTACCGCGCGCCGCCGGATGTAGTCCTCACACACTTCATGAATTTGCAGCGCAGACATGACGCGCGCATGCACGTCCTGCGATTCCAGCGCATCCTGAATCGCAAGCGCGTTCATGACGGTTGCGAGCATGCCCATGTAGTCGCCGGTCACACGATCCATGCCGGCTCTGGCCAGGCCGGCGCCCCGAAAGATATTGCCACCGCCGATTACGATGGCGATTTCGACACCACTGGTCTGAGCAGTCGCGATCTCGGCGGCAATGCGCTGAATGACGCTCGGCTCGATACCGTAGTCCAGTTCACCCATCAACGCCTCTCCGCTGAGTTTCAGCAGTACGCGACGGTATCGAACCGGAGAATCATTCATAGACATGCCTTATCGTCTGCGGATCGTAGAATCGCCCGGGCTTACCGGGCGAGCGTTTATTCTAGCGTAATCACCAGACTCAGTCTCTATTAAATCAATAGCTTAAACGATGCTATTCCGTCTTGTCGTCACCCTTTTTGGCGTCGTTTATCTGCTTCATCACCTCGTCGGCGAGGTTTTCCTGCTTCTTTTCGATACCCTCGCCAACCTCGAAGCGAACGAACGACGTGACGCTCGCACCTGCGCTCCCCAGGAGTTTGCCGATGCTGACGTCAGGATTCTTGACGAACGGCTGCCCGAGCAATGTAATTTCCTTCAGGTACTTGCTGATACGGCCGTGCACGATCTTTTCGACAATATCGGCCGGCTTGCCGGACGCCTCGGCCTGCTCCGTCAATATGCGTCGCTCACGCTCGAGCTCATCAACGGGCACCCCGCTTTGATCGATGCACATCGGGTTGCTGGCCGCCACGTGCATGGCAATGTCACGAGCCAGCGCTTCGTCGCCGCCATCGAGCGCAACGATCGCGGCAATTCTCGCGCCGTGTGTATAAGTGCCCAGCAAACCAGCCGTCTTAACCGCCGCTATGCGGCGCACGCTGATATTTTCTCCAACCTTGGCAACCAACTCGGTACGCGCGGTTTCGACGCTGCGGCCATCGGCGAGCGCTTCGTTTGCAAATGCCGTGATGTCCGTTGTGCCGGACGCCAGTGCCGTGACTGCTGCCGCATTGGTGAACGCGACGAAATTCTCGTCCCTGGCGACGAAGTCCGTTTCCGAGTTGATTTCGACCACTACTGCCTTGTCACCGTCAATGGCGATGACGACACGGCCATCTGCCGCGACGCGGCTCGCCTTTTTGTCCGCCTTTGCCCGACCAGACTTGCGCAGAAATTCGCCGGCTTCGTCGAGATTACCGTCGGTTTCAACAAGTGCTTTCTTGCAATCCATCATGCCAGCGCCGGTGCGCTCGCGAAGTTCCTTTACCATGGATGCACTTATTAACATCACGTTGTCCTATATCGTTCGAACCTGAACGCACGACCCTCGCTAAATCGGCCTCTACGTGTCAGCGTTGCCGTCATCCACTGCCTTTTCAGCGGCCTTGTCGTCCACGCCACTGTCATGATCCTTGGCCGCCGCTTTCTTCACGACCTTCTTCGCCGTTTTCCTGGCGGTTTTCCTGGCGGTTTTCTTGGATGCTTTTTTAGCAGTCTTCCTGACCGTCTTTTTAGCTGCCTTCTTGGCGGTCTTCTTGCCCGCCTTGGCAGCCACAACGGGTGTATCTTTCTTGCCGGCATCGGCGGGCTTTTCGTCAACATCGCTCTTCGCGATGTCCGGAGTTTCTGCATCCGCTGTCGCCTCCGGTTCTGCTGCCTTGGGCTCGTCGGGCTTTGATGCGGCTACTTCAGGCTCGTCGGGCTTTGATGCGGCTACTTCAGGCTCGTCGGCCTTTGATGCGGCTACTTCAGGCTCGTCGGCCGCAGCCTCAGCTGTCTCAGGATCGCCCGCCTTTGTCTCGCCTGACTGTGCTGCGTCGGCCGTCGGCTCAACCATCTTTCTGAGCGTCGCCTTCTTCTTCACTGTCGCCGTCTTGCCCGCCTTCCTGGCACCTCTCTTCTTGCGGCCGCCGAATCTCGTCGGTTTGCCCTCGGCATCGAGTTCGACAAAATCGTCATCACCCAGAGCAACCTCTGGCACCGATGACTTGCCGTCGATGACGGCATCGGCGATCAGCGCCGCATACAGTTCGATCGCCCGCATCGCATCGTCGTTTCCCGGGATGACGTAGTCGATGCCCTCTGGCGAACAGTTCGTATCAACGATCGCGACAACCGGAATGCCGAGCTTCTTCGCCTCGCGAACCGCGATATCCTCGTGATCGACGTCCACGATGAACAGGATATCGGGCAGCGATTTCATTTCCTTGATGCCGCCAAGACTACGATCGAGTTTCTGACGATCGCGATCGAGCCCAAGCACCTCTTTTTTCGTGAGGCCATCAAAACCGCCTTCCGCGGCCATCTCTTCGAGCATCACGAGGCGTTTCACGGACTGACGAATCGTTTTGTAATTCGTGAGCATGCCACCCAGCCAGCGCTGGTTGACGTAGGGCATTTCGCAGCGCTCGGCATGATCGCGAACTGCGTCGCGCGCAGCGCGCTTGGTGCCGACAAAGAGCACGGTACCGCCATCGGCAATGGTTGCCTTGACGAACGCGGACGCTTCCTGCGCCAGCGGCAGGCTCCTCTCAAGGTTGATGATATGGATTTTGTTACGTTGGCCGAAGATGTACGGTGCCATCTTCGGGTTCCAGTAACGGGTCTGATGACCAAAATGCACGCCAGCCTCTAGCATTTGGCGCATGGTTACGTCTGCCATTTAAACTCTCCGGGTTAGGCCTCCGTACACCCCATCGCGCAACCCCTTTTTCGGCGGGGCACCCAGCGTGATGTGACGGTGTACGTGTGGATTAATTGCCTCTGGGGCGCGCGCTTTATAACATAGCCGGTCGCGGCCAACAACGGCTGACAGAGAAAGTGGGGCCGAACGAAAAAGTGGGGTCGAACCGCAGTTTTTTGTCCGTTGCCGGAAATCACGCTCCGCCCAATGCCAGCTCCAGAAAAACTGCGGTTCGACCCCACTTTTTCGTTTGCGATCGAATATGACTGTAACCATCAAAACTGTGGACGAGCAGGACAAGATGCGCATTGCCGGGCGCCTGGCGGCCGACGTTCTCGACATGATCGGAGATTATGTTAAACCGGGCGTCTCGACCGGGGAGCTCGACCGAATCTGCCACCGGCACATCACCGAGGTGCAGCAGGCGGTCCCTGCCCCCCTTAACTATCGCGGCTTTCCCAAATCGATCTGCACGTCGGTGAATCACGTCGTCTGCCACGGCATTCCGGGCGAGCGTACGCTCAAGGCGGGGGATGCCGTGAATATCGACGTCACGGTGATCAAGGACGGATTCCACGGTGACACAAGCCGTATGTTCTTCGCCGGCAAATCAGGCATCCAGGCGCAGCGGCTGTCGGACGTCGCGTTCGACGGCATGTGGCTCGGCATCAAGGAGCTCGCGGCCGGAAAATTTCTCGGTGATGTCGGCGCTGTGATTCAGCAGCATGTTGAGAAACATCGCTTCTCCGTCGTGCGCGAGTACTGTGGCCACGGCATCGGCCGCGTCTTCCACGAGGACCCGCAGGTATTGCATTATGGTGATGCCGGCACCGGCTTGAAGCTCAAGGCCGGCATGACATTGACTGTGGAGCCGATGGTCAATGCCGGCAAAGCCGCCGTCAGGCTGTTGCCTGACGGCTGGACGGTCGTGACGAAGGACCACAGCTTGTCCGCACAGTGGGAGCACACCGTGTTGATCACCGAAACAGGCTACGAAGTCCTGACACTCGGTGCGGATCATCGCTAGGGGCCGCGATGGTTGACGCTGCAACGGCTGCTATGCCCGCCGATCGCGATAACGATCCCGCACTCGTCGTGTTCCGCGAAACACTGTCTGCCAGCGGCGCGCAGGTGCACGAGATCGACGAGAGTGACGCTGCGGAAGCAGCGGACTGAACAAAAAGGAAGCGACATGCAGGATCTCATCCGCATCATCGAACAAGGATTTGAAAAAGGCGGCAAGACCGGCAACAGCAGCGAGCAAGCCGCGCTGGTGAAGGCCGTCGAAAAGGCCCTGGCGCTGCTCGATGCAGGTGAGGCTCGTGTTGCCGAACCCGTGGACGGCGCATGGCGGGTAAACCAATGGTTGAAGAAAGCCGTCCTGTTGAGTTTCCGGCTCACCGACAATCGCGTCATCGAGGGGGCGTACAGCCGGTTTTTCGACAAGGTGCCGCTCAAGTATGCGAATTACTCCGAGGCTCAGTTTGCCGAGGACGGCGTTCGTGTCGTCCCGGATGCAATAGTGCGGCGAGGCGCTTACGTCGCACCCAACGTTGTACTGATGCCGAGCTTCGTGAACATCGGTGCGCGTATCGAAAGCGGCACGATGGTCGATACCTGGGCTACGGTCGGCAGCTGCGCGCAAATCGGCAGGAACGTGCACTTATCCGGCGGCGTCGGCATCGGCGGCGTGCTCGAACCGGTTCAGGCCGGGCCGACAATCATCGAAGACGACTGCTTCATCGGCGCTCGATCTGAAATCGTCGAGGGCGTCATCGTTGAAAAGGGGTCGGTAATCTCGATGGGCGTTTACATCGGCCAGAGCACGCGGATTTATGATCGCAGGTCAGGCAAAGTGAGCTATGGCCGGATACCGGCCGGATCGGTCGTAGTGCCGGGTAATTTGCCATCTGATGACGGCAAATACTCCTTGTATAGTGCGGTCATCGTCAAGCGCGTTGACGCCACGACGCGGGCGAAGACGGGCCTCAATGAATTGCTGCGCAACGTGGAGTGACAGAGACTACAAATGCTGACGGTGTACGGCATCAAGAGTTGCAGTACCTGCAGGAAGGCCAGAAAGTTCCTGACGGGAAAGCACATCGAGCATCGCTTTCATGACATCCGCGAAGACGGGCTGGACATCCAGACGCTGGAACGCTGGGCCAGCCGGGTCAAATGGGAAATACTTCTGAACAAGCAGAGCCTGACGTGGCGCAAGATACCCGAAGTCGACCGTGCCGACATGAACCGGAACCGTGCATTCGCGGCGATGATCGATCACCCCACGCTCGTCAAACGGCCCATTCTCGAGAGCGACGAGTTCATAGCCGTCGGATTTTCCGAAAAGCGGTTCTCCGAGTACCTGTCGAAGATCATCCGGAGATAGGAAGTTTGTTCCAGGTTCTTTCTTGCAGCTATCGACTATTCTGATCATCAATGTCAAAAACTGACGGGCACCTGCCCGACCACCCGGCGATTCACCTGCTGTGCGATCTGATTCGGCGTCCGTCGGTCACGCCGGAGGACGCCGGTTGCCAGCAGGTCATCGCAGATCGCTTGCGGACATCAGGCTTTCGTTGCGAACACATGCCGTTCGGCGACGTCAGTAATCTGTGGGCGCGCCGTGGTAAAACGGGGCCGTTGTTGTGCTTTGCCGGTCACACCGACGTCGTCCCGGCAGGACGCCTGGAAGACTGGCAGACTGATCCGTTCGAGCCGGTATTCAAAGACGGTTTGCTGTACGGGCGCGGCTCCGCCGATATGAAGAGCGGGCTTGCCGCCATGATTGTGGCGATCGAACGATTTGTCGCGGCCAATCCCGGCCACACGGGCAGTCTTGCCATGTTGATTACGAGTGACGAGGAAGGCCGCGCCCGCGATGGCACTCTGAAAGTCGTTGATTCGCTGACTGCGCGAGGCGAAAAAATTGACTGGTGCGTCATCGGCGAACCGTCCAGCCTCGACGAGCTTGGCGATGTCGTGCGCGTCGGCCGCCGCGGGTCACTGAGCGGCATGTTGAAAATCAATGGCACGCAAGGCCATGTGGCGTATCCGCAGCTCGCGAATAACCCGATTAGCCGCTTCGCACCGATTCTCGATGAACTGCACAATGTGGAGTGGGATCGCGGCAATGAAAATTTCCCACCGACGAGTTTTCAGGTCGTCAATATACACAGCGATAGCGGCGCCCCAAACGTCACCCCGGCGGAGCTTTCAACCCGATTCAACTTTCGCTACTCAACCGAGTGGGATCATGAATCCCTGAAGAGCAGAGTTGCCGAGTTGCTGGACCGGCACAGTGTCGACTACGAGCTGACCTGGCACCTCTCTGGTGAGCCGTTTCTCACCGGGCCCGGCAAGCTCATCGACGCGGTCAGCCGTGCCGTGCGCGAGCAAAGCGGCAAGGACCCGGAATTGTCCACGGGGGGTGGCACATCGGACGGGCGCTTCATCGCCCCAGCCGGTGCGGATGTCGTCGAGCTCGGCCCGGTTCATGCATCGATACACAGGGCTGATGAACACGTTCGCGTTGCTGACGTCGCGAAACTCGCCCAAATGTACCAGCGCATCATGGAGTTGCTGCTACTGACGTAGATTGTTCCAGACGCCCATGCCGCCCGCGGCCAGCACGGCGATCAGGACCCACGCGGGCATCGACAGCCCCAGCAGCTGCCAGTCAATACTTGCGCACTCACCGGACCCGGCAAACACCATTTTGAGCGCATCTCCAAGCGGAAAGTTATCCAGCATGTAATCGAGGCCGGGGCCGCAAGAAGGTATGTTGTCAGGCGGCAGATGCTGCAGCCGGACGTGCCAACCGGCGACGCCCGCACCAACCGCGGCAGATAGCGCCGCCAGACCTGCATACACATACTTCGACCGCCCCTGTGGATCGTGCACTGCAGCGACGAGCAAGACCACACCAAGCATGATCACTGCCATGCGCTGGAAAACGCACAGCGGGCACGGATCAAGATACAGAACGTATTCGGCATATAACGCGTACGCCATCATGCCGGCACAAAACAGGAAGCCCGCAAAATTCAGTTCGCGCTTGCCCGGGATCATCATTGAACGTTAATCACTTGCATATTCTGCTGTTGAAACTGGTGAAAATCAAGAGTCAATCAAATTTGAACTCGACGTCAAGCTGAATTCGTCTGTAGTCGTGCTCGGTTCCCTGGAAGCTATCGACTTCATTGACGAACAGTGTGCCACCGATCGTAACTCGCTTCGACAGAGCGTACTTGCCCCTCAGGATATGACCGGAAGAATCTGTGCCGCCGCCACCGAAATCGGAATCGTTGAATGTACCGATTACAGAATCGGCTTCGATGTCTTCGTAAGTCCAGCTGAATTCCGATTTTCCCTGCTGTCTGGCTGCGCCGATCTTCACGCCGACCGCGTAAGCTGTATCTTCGGCGTCGACTTCCCTGTTCTGTGCGGCGTGCGCGTAAAATCGCAGCGGCCAGCCAGCGATTTCTGAATCGAACTGTGCAAATATTTCGACATCCTTGTAGTCGAAAACGTAATCGCCGGCGGCGTCAACGGAGTTGCCCTTCGTACGGCCATTGAAGAACGGCTCGTTGCCGACGGTGTTCGTGTAGGCAAAATAACCGATACCTGCGGTCACGGTCGCGTCATTGCCAACGTCGAACTTGAATCCGGCCTGGGTCACGTACAACAGCGAGTCGGCGGCTGCGCTACGTTCCTCAACCGAATATATCGCTGCCGCGCCGAAGAACCTGCCGGAAGTGTATTTCACCGCCACACCCTCGGGATTCAGATCGCTGTCCCAAATGAGCGGCACGGAACCGGCACGGAAAAACGGATTTTTCATTTTGCCGCCATAGATGTGCAGCTGATCGTTGACGGACCAGTCCACGTACGCGAGATCGATGCCGATGTCCTTGGTCGAAAATCCGTCGCCGATGGTCTGATTTGTGGACACGGGGTTGCCGCCGCCACTCGCAAGTCGCAATACCACGCTGACATCATCGTCAACATCGGCCGTCAGGCCAAATCGTGTACGAAATCGAGCTCTGCTGCGGTCTTGACCGCCTTCCTCGTCAATGCCCTCGTAACGCAGGCGGATGTCACCCTTGAATCGAATTCGGTCGACCCAGGACGAGTCGCTGTCTTCGGCCGCCGCCGGCAGCGCGAATACACTCAGCGAGACAACGCTGACTGCCAATCGGGCAATATAGCTCGTTGATCCCGCCATTGATTTCAAATCCGCTATGGATGGGTCGGCGCGGACCTGTCGGCGACCTTCTGTCTCAGGTACGCAGGAATGACGTCTTCAGGGTCGACTGCCGCGCCGCATCTCATCAAGTCGGCGCCCAGGGGCAACAAATGTCGCGCCGACGGGTACTGGATATCCAGGATGTCGTCGATAAGCGCCCGGTTTGCCGCAAGCAGCGCCGGGTAACGTTGCCAGCCATATCCCGCGGCAACACACTGACCGGACCTTGCCTTGCCGAGTTCGGGGATCGCCGACTGCCCGTGCAGCCGCTCAGCAATCACATCGACGGGCAAGCCACGATCATCGGAACCGTAGATCCCCAGGTATATCTCCTGCATATGCGCGTCCTGGGCTACGACAACTTCGCTCGCCGCCGTCTCCGAGAAAACTCGCGCGGCAATCGCTGCCATCGATGACACAGGCACAATCTTCAGGCCGGAACCAAACGCAAGTCCTTGCGCTACCGATGCGGCAATGCGCACACCGATGAACGATCCTGGCCCGTTGCCGAGCACGATCGCATCCAGTTCCCTGAGGGTAATTCCCGCTTCGGCGAGTAAGGCCGAGATCATCGGTACCAGAATGCGCGTGTGTTGACGGTCCTGCTCTTCGTGCCGGTCCAGGATCTGTTCGCCGACCTGCAAGGCTACCGAACACGCGAGTGACGACGTATCGAGCGCCAGCAGTTTCACGCGACCTCGCCCGATCGTTCGTGTCGCGCAAGAAATTGACGGACGTCTCGCAGTGACGACGTAGTCGACATGGGCTCCAGACTCTTGAGAAATGTGCCGCCGTAACTTTTCGATGTCAGACGCGGGTCGCACAGCACCACGACACCGTAGTCGCTTTCGTCACGGAGCAAACGACCTGCTCCCTGTTTCAACGCCAGCACGGCCTGCGGCAGTTGATGTTCGGGAAAGCCGTTACCGCCCTGGCGTCGGATGTACTCCAGACGAGCCATCATCAGCGGATCGGCCGGGGACGCAAACGGCAGCTTGTCGATGGCGACGATCGTCAATGCCTGGCCGCGCACGTCGACGCCCTCCCAGAAACTCCCGGTCCCGAGCAGCACGG
>SMUX01123688.1_pt1 | contig 16672 bp, 17 predicted proteins | sample 2456431 | NCBI WGS metagenome assembly SMUX01 (sample SAMN11095930, study PRJNA526329) | marine sediment metagenome | biome: Marine sediment; feature: Surficial sediment; material: Deep marine sediment; isolation source: Hadal surficial sediment | place: Pacific Ocean | collected 2014-11 | depth... | reverse complement strand
AGGAAGCCAGGGCCAAGAACCCGGTTCACCTCGAATACAGCACCCCTGATTGCATATGTGATGTCATTTACATCCACAAATGATACTTAATATCTGGCCTGTCTGGCCAGATATTGATCTGCGTAAATCTGCGGTTAATTCCTGTCTTAAAGTTTTAACCAGGGCTGTATTCCCCAAAGGCGCTATGTTTTTGTTTGTCGTCGTCTCCCGACAAACAAAAAACTAATTCTCTGCGCCCTCACGCCTCTGCGGTAGTATTCCTAAAGGGATTTCTTATGGTAGGCTGAATTTGGGGAACAGTTTTACCGCGCGCTCCGCCACACCTTTTCCTCACCTTTTACGATCTCGTCTCCCTTGCTGAGCTGAGCCTTCCTCCGAGTTGCGTCTCTGGAAAGTTCTATAATCATTTTACGAAAAATGGTGACCTGCGAGTCCGTGGGGGCAAGATGCTCCGGAGTCCAGTAACGGCAGGACGCCGCGCCCCTACCGTCCTGGCTGCTGAAGTTGTACTCCAATGCATTGCGGATTAAGAAAAAGTGCAGTTTCCTCCAGAGGCGGCTGATCCCGTTATGGGCTGGAGGGAAATAAAAATAGACGATGCGCGAAAGATTTGGACCCACGGGAATGGCATAACGTGTGCTTCCACCGCCTGTACGGACCACGCTGGGGAGATGATGTCCCTGTCTCCACTCCTCGTATTGTTCGAAGGGACTGCGCTTCCCCGACCTCCTCAATAGTTTGAAAAACCATTGCAAGCGTAAACGCCAACGTTGGAGTGGCCACACCCCGTCTACTCCCGGGTAGTACATCTGGTAGGGGACCTTTCCGTCCTTAGCGTAATAGTTTGAGCCCGCGTGGGTTGTTACTAATCCTCGCCCATTGACGATTCGCCCCTGGGCGCTCACTGGTGTACGGGTCCGACCGGGATACAGCCCGGTTAGCTGATTGATGGAGTTACGATGGAGATAGCAGGCATTGTGGGAGTCGCTATGGTTCTCGATGGCGATGAGCCAATTGAGAGGCCAGTAGGTATAGGAGCTAAGGACAACTTTGTCCACTTCGAAAAACTCAGGCGGTACGTCGTCCTCAATGGGTGCCGGCTTTCCGTCTCCCATCCATATAAAGACCCAACCACGCAAAGTCCGGGTCGGATAGGTCCGCGCCTTGAGGTTGCCGACCATTTTGGAATCCGGCCCTTCCGGAATGAAGGCGACGCATTCCCCTTGCCGGTCGAAGGTTGCCCCGTGATAAGGGCACGACAGAAACCCTCGGTAAAAACACGCTCCTTCGCTCAGGCTAGCACCGCGGTGCGGACATATATCAGACAACACCGCCACCTCCCCTTGTTTATCCCTGAAGAGTACGAGGTCGTCGCCCAGCATATTCCAATAATGGGGTTTCTTACGTACCTTCTTGGCGGGCAATGCTGGATACCAGTATTCTCGCAATCCAAGGGCGGGAATGCTGTTGCGGGGGTCCTCTCCTGGCTGCTCAGCTTGGGACTTGGAGGATTCGAGTGCAGAAGACGTCGCGGGAACGGGTATCCCCCTGGGCCTGCGGTCCAGAATCTCTCTCTCGATCCCCCTTTCAAATCTCCTGATCCATGCCCCCATGATCCGATCCCTATTCGTCGAAGAGGACCCCGGCGCTGCTAGTTCAATAGACGCTCATCATACGGAATCCCCGGTCTCAAAAGTTCGGGTTTGCCTTCGCAAATAACTATGATCTCCTCGAGCTTCACGGCCTGTGTGCTACCCACTTCGCCCATATAGCATTCGACAGCGATGAGCTGATTGGGTTCCAGATAGGCATCCGGTTGAGCCTTTTTCTTCGTTATGTGCGGGTAACCGGAAGACCCCAGGCCCATACCATGGCCGATATTATAATTGTATAGCTGTGCCCTGTACTTCTCCGGAACCACCGGCGCTTTTTCGAGCACCTGAGCTAATGAACGCCCGGATTGAAAGACATCGATGGCTTCGAGTAAATAATTGTAGGCGAGTTTATAGAGGTCCCGTTGCTCTGCGCTGGGCCGGCCACCCACGAAGAAGGTCCGCGACCCATCACCCCGGAGACCATTGATCCCACGTCCGTGTAGGTCAATTCCCACGAACTCTCCCTCTTGGAGTTGTCGCTGGGTCGGCCATCGACACCATGGATTCATGTTCTCTCCCGAACAGACGTTGAGCTGAGCGATATCTTCCCCCCCGGCCTCATACCAGGCAGTCACTACCTTGGCCGCCAGTTCGTGTTCGCTGATACCCGGACGAATTGCATCACGGAACGCGTTCATCGTATGGAAGTACTGCTCTCCAATGAGCCGATAGATGGCCAGTTCGTCCTGGGTCTTGACGGCCCCTGCATGCTCGATCACAGGCTCTGCGTTCGCAAGCCGAATTCCCACGTCGTGCAATGAAAGGATGAGGGGACTTGATAGGCGATCCACACCCAGCACCTCTCCCGCCAGACCGTATTTTTTCATTAGATCCAAAATGGCCTGACCGAAACGCTTTACCTCGTCTGGGTTGGTGCCGTCGCGTGCCGCATCTCGCCGGTAGAGCGGTTCTTGAACATTGGCATGGTGCTTTTTGACATACCCCACGTCCCGCCCCCGGATAAACGCAAGCACCTCACCTTCGGCCGGGACGAAGAGCTCTCCACCTGGCACCTTTTGGTTAAGCAGATAGCGGCCAGCTACGGAATTGTCGCAAAGGTACATAGCCCCTATACCGCGCTTCTTCATTTGCTCCTGGGCTCGGACGAGACGATCTCGCTTGAGTCGCTGGTCGTCCCATGTCTTTTTGATTTCCATCATTGCTGTTATTCCTTGAGCCCCTCTAGGGCCTTGGCCACCCATGTTTGAAGGTCCTCAGGTGAGGGGCCAGCAACCCCTACGCCACCGATCAATTCTCCGTCTATGATTAAAGGGATGCCCCCCGGGCCGACCCAGAATTCACCCGGATACATCGCTGACAAGCCAATAATGTTGTAATTGCCGGGATGGCTGGCGAATTGATCCCGTATGGACTGGGTGTTCTTTTTAAACGCCACTGCAGTTTTGGCCTTGGCAACGGCAACCTTCTCACCGAACCCGACTCGTTTCTCCCCCGTACGTGCGTAGGCCACTAGACTCCCCGCGTCGTCAACAACAGCGATCGACACGTCGACTCCTGCTTCCGCGGCCTTTAGTTTGATCTTACGAATACATTCCTCTGCGAAAGTTAACGTCATTTTAGCCATGGTGTCTGTACCGTAACCCTTCAAACCATGGGCCGATCCCTAGCAGGTTGTTGAAAAAAGCGGTTTGCAGGCTGGTCAAAAAGATCTCAGCGGCGAGGCGCGTGAGAAATCGACGAGCGGAGGCGTACTTAGGCGGTACGTTGGAGCGACTCTGCTTAGAGCGGGAAAATTTCCCCGGCCGATTAACCGCTGCTTTCATAAACGCCTGCTTGAAGCAGGCTGTTGGCATATGAGTCTTTTTCAGCAGCCTGCTAGAAGAACACCATGATATCACCGATGTTGGGGGGTTGGGAAATCGGATCAGCATGAGGCTCCACGATGGGTGTGAAACAAGGTTTAGCTAGACATTGAGACGATCCATCCCCTTGGCGCGGTTACCGGCGGCGGCCCCGGGAGGCATAATCGCCTCCAGTCGTGCCAGGTCGTCCTCACTAAGCTTGATGTCGATGGCCTTGAGGTTTTCCTCCAGGTGTTTCCTGCTTTTACTGCCGGGAATGGGGGTAATGTCCTTACCCTGCGCCATTAGCCAGGCCAGTGCGATCTGTGCCGGGGTTACTGACTTTTCTTTGGCCAGAGCTTCAACCCGGGCGAGGAGTTGCAAGTTGTGCTCAAGGTTGCCCGGCTGGAAGCGCGGATGGTCACGCCTCTGCTCCGGGATATCCTTGAGGTCATGGAATTGCCCGGCCAGAAACCCGCGCCCAAGGGGACAATAGGCCATAAAGCCCATGCCGTATTCGCGGCAAGCCTGGATGTTGCCACCCTCCGGGTCCCGCGACCATAGGGAGTATTCAATCTGCAACGAGACGATTGCGTGGACCTTGTTGGCCCGGCGTATGGATTCGGCGCTCGCCTCCGACAGCGCGATGTAACGGACCTTGCCCTGCTTTACCAAATTCGCCATGGCGGCCACTGATTCCTCGATGGGAACTTTGGGGTCCACACGGGACATGCACCAGATGTCGAGAACATCAATACCCAGGCGCTTGAGACTCTCCTCGCAGGTTTTGATCAGGTAGTCGGGGGAACCGCCGCCGCGATAGCCGGCGGCATCGGGGGTGCGGATGCTGCCGGATTTGGAATGGATGACGATCTTTTCACGCCGACCCTTGATGGCCTTGCCGATGAGCTCCTGATTATGACCGTTTCCGTAACTTGCCGAGGTGTCAAGGAAGTTGACGCCCAGATCGAAGGCCCTGTGAAGGGTGGCAATGGATTCGCTATCGTCGGCTGGCCCGTAGGAGCCGGACATGCCCATACAACCGAGACCCATGGGTGAAACCTTCAAATCCGTGGCGCCGAATTGGCGGTATTCCATGATGCGTCGCTCCTTAAATCAGTGTTAGTTGCCTTTAACATGTCCGTAGTCTATTGCCAAGACAACTTCCTTCCAATAGTATCTCTCTACGGGCCGTCTGGATTTTCGCGCGCTGGTGTTTCTCTTGCGACCGGCCCACCAACACAATTCCTTTAGGAGGCGCATATGGCAACGATCGGATTTATCGGTACTGGAGGCATGGGGAGTGAAATGGCAGCCAATCTCATGAAGGCAGGACACAGTCTTGTTGTCAACGACATCAGACCGGAAATGACCCGCCGGTTTGCGGACAAGGGCGCTCAGACCAAGAGTTCAGCCCGGGAGGTGGCAGAGGCGTCTGAGGTAGTCTATTCGATGCTTCCCTATAACGAAGCGGTGACGGAGGTTGGGGTGGGCAAGGGAGGCCTCCATGAAGCCGCTGGCGGAGCTCGGCTGTGGGTCGACTTCAGTAGTACCAACAAAAAGACAATCGTTGACGTCGGCCAGAAACTGTCCGCTAAGGGATGGCACGTCCTTGACGCATCGGTGGCGGGAGTCGAAGAACAGGCCGCAGCGGCAGCCCTTTCCATATGGGTTTCGGGCTCGAAACGGCATTTCGAAGATCAGCTGCTGTTGTTCCAGGCCATGGGCAAGAAAATTGTTTATATGGGCGATTTGGGGAATGCAAAGCTAGTCAAGACCGCCAATGCCATGCTCGGCGCCATATCGAATATGTGCATGGCAGAGATCTTTTACTGGCTCAAGAAAGGTGGTCTCACGGAAGAGGACTTCCAGAAGTTTATTAAGAGCTCGCAGAACTATTCCCCTGCCCTCGACCGGATCACCCAAATTATGATCAGTCGGAAGTTCAAACCCAGAAAGTCATGGATGCCGAAGGACGTGGGATTCGGGCTCGATGAGGCACGCGCAATGGAGGTCCCGGTGCCCTTCAGTTCCCTGGCCTACCAGATGTTCACCTTAGCTCAGGCCAACGGCGTCGATGGCTATGAAGCTACGGGCATTGCCTTCAAGGTCTATTCCCTCATGAACGGCAAGGGAAAAACAACGGAATAGGACAAGAATTTAACCGTAGATGGACGCAGACGAATGAGTCTCTAAGAACTCAACCGCAGATTTTCGCCGATTAACGCAGATAAAAACTAGCAATGAGCAGAGCGCAAAGCGCATAGCGTCCAATTTTAAGCCATCAGCTCTCAGTGGTCAGCCGTCAGCTCCGGACTCATTACTGCTAACTGCACACTGTCTTTCTGCTCCTTTTCTCGGGCTGACAACTGATAGCTGACTGCTGATAGCTAAATTCACTCAGTACTCGTAACTCAGTACTGACCTGTGCTCTGCGCTTAGCGCTTTGCCCATCGTCCTCGATGTTTGGTTAGTGCCCTCTTAGGAGTTTTCCGTATCCCTCGATGCGGTCATTGATGCCCAGGCTGCGCAGGGCCCACCAGAGAATCGACTGGCTCCCTTGCACAATGTTGATGCCTAGCTCCTGTTCCAATGTTTCGATGATGGCCCCTGTGGCCCAGTGGGGTGAGCCCAGGTGGATGGTGTCGATTTCCGGATGTTCTTGCTTCAACTCCCTGGCCATCTGTAAAGGGACCTCTGAGGGGACACGTCCCACGTCAATGAACGGAATGCCTCCGTATTTCCTTCCTACGATCTTGGCCCTATCTGGGCTGCCAGGACCACGGTTGGGCAGATGATCTGTGGCCCCCGGGGCTGAGGCGTAAGCTATGGTTCCGACTACCTTTGCCCCAAGTGCCTTGTCCGGCTCATAATAAGCGGTGCTGCTGTTGGTTACGGGAATTCCCAGTTCTGACTGAAGCTCCTTGATGGTCCGCTCCGCCTGTTCCCGGCCGCCTGAGTAGACCACCGGCCCCCCACCAAGGACGATGATGTTTACCCCGGCCCGAGCCATTTCTCTGGCAGCTCGCTGGGTATGGTTCCAGCTTTCTTGAGCCTCCCCTGATTCAACGGTGTGCCGCGCCACCATCAGTGTGGTTAGTACCAGGGTGATACCCGGTGGCGCCATCTGGTAAAACTCGTAGGGAAAAACCTCGGTGACGATGGGGGGAGACGTGTAGCCAATACGTGCACGATGACCGTACATATGGATCCTCCTTTACGGTTGCAAGCGACAACACTGAGGCGATCACTGAACCCTCCAGCAGATACCGTTTGCCCTGACTATTGCGGCATAAATATCGAATGGCGGATAGGGTGTCAACTATCACCAGACTCCTTCCCAAATCATGAGCCCACCCCTGTCCGTGGACGATTCCGGGGTGAATGCCGAATTTCAGCCGAATGTTGACTGCCATTATTGACATAGAACTCTATTTACGGTTATTGTCCTTGCCTGGGGTGGGGCTGCTTGAAGCTAAAACCAATTTCTTGCATTGCAAATTTAGCTGCTGATCTGGAGGTGTACCGTGATAGAGGCAATGGTTGATGGCCTGATCTTGCTCATGAGTGTCGAGCGATTTTTCTTCCTGACGTTCGGCGTTATAGTGGGTCTCGCCCTTGGTGTCATACCAGGGCTTGGCGGTCTCGTCGGTCTGGCCCTACTACTCCCTTTTACCTTTGACATGGACACGACCGCAGCCATCGCCATGCTAGTGGCGTTATCGTCAGTTCCCGTGACAACTGATACGATTCCATCCGTGCTGTTTGCAGTCCCGGGAACGGTGGGTTCACAGGCCACCATTTTGGATGGCCACCCCATGGCCAGAAAGGGAGAGGCGGGCAGGGCCTTTGGCGCAGCCTACACCTCGTCATTGCTGGGCGGTGTGATCGGTGCCGCTATCCTCGGACTGCTCATCCCCATTTTGAAACCCCTGGTGCTCCTCTTTGCGGCCCCCGAGTTGTTTGCCCTGGGGATCATGGGCATCTCCATGGTGGCAATTCTTAGCGGCAGGGTACCTCTGAAGGGAATTGTGGCCGGCGGATTGGGATTGATGCTGTCTATGATTGGCACTGACAAGCAGGAAGGTTATCTGCGCTGGACCTTTGATACGCTATATCTCTTTGACGGCTTGAATATCATCGTAATCAGCCTCGGCCTTTTTGCCCTACCAGAGCTTGCCGATATGGTCATCCAGGGCACTCAAATCAGCAATGTCCCAAAGGAAGCCATGAAGGGTGTGAAGCACGGGATACACGATGTCTATGAAAACTGGTGGTTGATGCTCCGTTGCAGCTTTCTGGGGACATGGATCGGAATTATACCGGGCCTTGGCTCCGCCGTCGTGGATTGGATCGCCTATGGCCACGCCAAACAAACCTGCAAGGATGCAGCCCTCACTTTTGGCAAAGGAGATGTCAGAGGCGTGATCGCCCCTGAAAGCGCGAACAACGCCAAACAAGGAGGGGCGCTGGTTCCCACACTGGCATTCGGGATTCCTGGGAGCGCCTCCATGGCCCTCCTGATTGGGGCTTTCCAGATCCATGGCCTACAACCTGGCCCGGCAATGCTGACGAAACACCTGGACATCACCTATGCCATTGTATGGAGCACGGCAATAGCTAATGTTATGGCGACGGCCATCGCCCTAGCGTTTACCAATCAACTGGCCAAGCTATGTTCCGTTCGCATCAATATTCTCGCCCCCCTGGTGACGATTGTGGTTTTTCTGGCCGCCTATCAGGCCACGGCGAGCATTTTCGACCTCGTTACCGTCCTTCTCTTCGGACTTCTGGGTTGGACCATGAAACGCTGTGGTTGGCCGCGGCCACCCCTCTTGCTGGGTTTTCTTCTGGGCGGGCTTATCGAGAGGTATCTCTTTATCTCTATCCAGGCCTATGGTGTGAGTTTCCTGTTGCGTCCCATAGTTATCGCGATTCTAATTATCACAATGCTAACGCTGGGCTATAGTCTGCTTCAGGAGCGTAAGGTCAGAAAAATTTCCGGAGAGCAGCAATGAGCTTTCGACCCACGATGCTATTTACCCTTGGTGTAATGGTTATCGCGGCCTACGCCGTTTATGCTTCCAGAGATTGGTCACTTGGCACCGGTCTGTTTCCCTGGTTCGTTGGCATTCCTGTGCTGGTGCTGGCGGTCATCCAAATGATTTTAGACAGCTACCGGTCGTTTAGACCCTCTGAGGCAGGACCCACCGATACGGGAGATCTCCAGGTGGACTTGAGTATGGGGATAGGGGAGGTGGCGCGCAAGGCTTTAGGTTTTTTCGGTTGGCTTTTAGGGCTTCTTTTCGGGATCATCATATTTGGTTTTTTTATTTCGATACCTTTGTTCACGCTCCTATATTTAAGATTTCAGGCAAAGGAGGGGTGGCTGCTTTCCTCAGGCTTCACGCTGGGGGCTTTTTTCTTCTGCGTCAGCCTTTTTCACAAGATCCTTCATGTTCACTGGCCGAAACCACTCCTGACTTTGCCTGAAACGATACTAAAAATCCTGCTGCCTTGGCTAAATTGATCCCTATTTCTTCTTCCCGCCGAAGATTTCCTGTACAATTGCCACCTGGTCGGGTGGGGCATTGAGTGTGTCCGCCCACATTCGCTGGAGGTCCTCACCGCGCAGAGGATCAACCTTCCGGTTAAGCCTTTTAGCCTCCTCGCGAAACTTAGGATCGCTCATGGTCTTCCAGAAAGCGTTGCGAAGGATTTGCACCCGCTCCTTCGGTACATCGGGTGGCAGCGCATACGGACGGCCGTAATGGGAGAGAAGGAATGTGGATTTTACAATCTTCTTTGCTTCTGGGGTCTTGGCCAATTCGAAGAGGGTTTGCACGTTGGAAAATTCCGCACCCCTGGTACCGTCCTCGTTACCAGCCTGCACCAACACCACGAGCTCCCCGGACCTAATCATATCCCCGACCTGATCCATCCCCGAACCAAACGTGCTGGCCGAAGCATCCACTTCGCCCTGGCGCACCGCAAGGTTGTACTGACGTGCGCCCGGATAGCCGTACACGTAGTTAAATAGCTTCTGACCGGTTATCTTTTCGATGAGCTTGCCGAGGACATTGGGTGAGCCCTGCCGGCTACTGGCCCCTACCGTAGCCAATCTGCCCGATTTCTTGATGTCATCCAGACTCTTGAAGCGGTCGCTTCGCACATAAAACATCGCGTTTTCAATAATGACGACACCCACCGCGTTCATCTTGTTAAAGTCGAATCTCGCGCGTTTGTCCTTGATCACCTGATAGTTCCAGACCCCCCAGTTTATCTGTTCCATGACAGTGCCGTCCCGGGCAGCCTTCCGGTAAATATAGTCAGCGGCAAGGAGACCGCCTGCACCCGGCATGTTTTGAACAATAATCGTAGGGTTGCCGGGAATGTACTTGGAAATGTGCCGGGCGAGGAGCCGAGAGTAGGTATCATTGCCCCCTCCCGGCGTGGAAGAAACGATTAGACGTATGGACTTTCCATCATAGAATGCTGCCTCCAGCGCCTGGGGCGTATTGAATAACACGAGCAGAGCTACCAAGGTAAATATCGCTTTCATATGACCCTCCTATGGATTTAATGGTTTCAAAATTTCAACAAACATCGGCACTTATCATAAGGGCAACCCCGTCCTGGCCAAGATGTGATTCCACAGATGGGACTAGCTCGGCGCCCTCAGCCTGAGATGACCGAGCGAGCAGCGGCCTTTATATGGCATATTTACGCTGGCGTCAAGGGCCCTATGAAGCAACCTATGTGACAGGTTGGCAGTCACCGTAAAGCAGCACTGTCGTTCTCATTGTTAGGAATCAAGACCCGGCACGATTTGGACTTCCCGAGATCAAGATCGGCGCCTTTCCCGGTGGCGGTGGAACACAACGCCTCTCCAGGCTCATCGGCCTCGCAAAGGCCAAGCAAATGATTTATCTTGGAAACCCGATTATCGCCGAGGAGGCTTTAAACATTGGTTTGGTTATCAGTGTTGTTCCGCCGGAGAAACTCATGGAGGAGGCCGTCCACTTTGCCGAGAAACTTGCCGTCCTGCCTGGGCTAGCCATGCAGGCATCGAAAATGTGATCAACCGCAGCATGGAACTAGATTTGGCGTCGGGACTGGAACTCGAAGCTCGTACGTTCAGCGCCCTTGCGACAAGCCACGACTTGGCTGAGGGAACCAAAGCTTTCATGGAAAAGCGTAAACCCAATTTCACCGGCGAGTAAAAGATGAACGATCTCGAAGGAAAAATCGTTCTGGTTACCGGAGCGAGCCGTGGCATCGGCCGCGCCATTGCGTTGGCTTTTGCGTCACAAAAAAGCTCGGTCGCCATCGCAGGCAGAAACCAAACGACGCTTGACGCTGTTGCCGCCGAGATTCGCGGCCTGGGGGCGAAATCGTTCCCTCGAGTCTGCGATGTTACGCAAAAACCGGAGGTCGAGAGGTTAAAACAGGACATTTTAGACCGCTTCGGCACTGTGCAGGTATTGGTGAATAATGTTGGCATAGCCCCTGCCGCGGATTTTCTAGGAATGGAAGATGGTCTTTGGGAAGAGGTCTTAAAGGTAAACCTCACCAGCGTCTACAACTGTTGTAAGGTATTTCTCGCCGAGATGTTGGCTGCCAAATGGGGCCGGATTATCAACATCGCTTCCACGGTCGCTAAGGTCTCGTACCCTTATATCTCTGCTTATGCCACATCCAAGCACGCGGTCTTGGGCCTGACCCGGTCTTTGGCCATCGAGACCGCCAAATTCGGCGTGACCGTGAATGCGGTATGTCCTGGTTACGTCAACACTGACCTTACCCAAAGGAATGCGCAGCTCCTGGCTGAGCAAATAAGCAGACCGGTTGAAGAAGCTCTGGCAAGCCTTGCCCACACGTCCCCCCAAAAACGGCTCATGGAGCCCGAAGAGGTGGCTTCTCTGACGGTGATGCTTGCTTCTGGGTCGGCCAGGGGCATTACCGGACAGGCCATCAATATCGACGGTGGAGCCGTGATGGTCTAAATACATCTAACGAGCAGAGGAGTCATAAATGAGTTATCGCAGCTTTGTTTTTGAAAACAGCGACGGCATCGCGACGATCCGGTTGAACGACCCGGATCGGCTGAACGCCCTGACATTCGAGACCTATGGCGAACTGGAAAAGATCATGGCGGACCTGGCCCAAGACAACGATGTCAAAATCGTTGTTCTCACCGGTACGGGCAAGGGTTTCTGTTCCGGCGGGAGCGTCAACGATATCATCGGTAAACTGGTGCAAATGAAGGGCGACGAGCTCTACAACTTCACGCGCATGACCTGCAACGTCGTCAAGAACATGCGCAACTTGAAGAAACCTATCATTGCTGCGGTTAACGGAATCGCTGCCGGAGCTGGCGCGATGTTAATGCTGGCCTCTGATCTGCGCATCTTTTCCGACAAGGCCCGTACTGCCTTTCTCTTCGTCAAAGTGGGGTTATCGGGCGCGGATATGGGCGCGCTTTATTTGTTACCGCGAATTGTCGGATTAGGGAAAGCCACGGAACTGGTCTACTACGGCGATACCATCGACGCCCAAGAAGCGCACCGCATCGGCCTCGCCAATCGGGTGGTGCCCGGGGAAAAATTAATGGAGGAAGCCTACGCGCTCGCACGCCGCCTCAAAGACGGGCCGCTTTACGCTTTAGGTGTAACGAAGGAATTACTCAACTTTGAAGCCAATGTCGACCTGGAAACGGCCCTTGAGATGGAAGCAATGGCCCAGGCGCGGTGCATGGAGACACCAGATTTTATGGAAGGCTACAGGGCCTTTATAGAAAAGCGGCCACAGCAATTCAACCGAAGTTGAGGCCAAGGTTGGAGGAACCCTATGAATAAACAAGTTTACATAAGGCATCTAGAGAAACGCGATGTCCCGGCCATCGTCGATATGGAGGAACGACAGACGCGTGTGGCACGCCCAGATTTCTGGGAGAAGAGAATCGAAATTTCCGAATCCGCCGAAGACCATGGCATTACAACCACCTGCACCTTGATTACCAGCAACCAAACCGAGATGCAGCAGTTTTTCAGCCGGCTCGGTTTCATTCAAGGCAAAATGCTTCACTATCAGAAAGAGTTATCAACCTAGCTATTTGGCTCGCATCCGTTTGGTTCAACCTGTTTGGCTGGTAAATCTCAAAACCAATGATCCCAAAAGCTCGGCTAGGATGTATTCAGTCCGCTGTCTATCTGGATCTGTGATCCCGGACCGCCTTGAGTCTGACCGTTGGGAGGGCCTTCTTATTGTTCCCTTCGTTGAATTCGGTAATTTTTTGATCCGGATCCACCATGGCCGTTACACCGCAGCAACCCTGGTCACCCCAGCGGGAGGAGCTGCGGGAAAGGAAAAACGTCACCTTGGTACCTTTCCCGGGTTCGACCCGTTTTGTCACCTTCTTCCGTAAAGTCTCCCCTCCCGAGTCACCATCGCTCCAGTAACCAACTACCACATCGAAATGGGCCACCGGCAGGTTGCCGGCGTTTCGAACGTGAACGTCGATATAGTCACCGACATGGCCGCTGGTATCAAACTCGCAGCCGAAGTTGGTGATGCAATCCACAAAAAAACCTAAGGTTGAATCCTTCTTTTTTGGTTTGAAAAGATTCAAACGCCCCCCGGTTACGGCCAGATCAGGGAGAAATTGCCCTGAGACCCTTGTCAGACAGTTGTTGTCGTAGTTGCTCTCCGGTATCTTCTTGTCCTGGTTAATACACAGGGTCAGCTGGGAACCACTGGAAACCGGAACACCATGTCCCGTTACCCGGTCCTCACCCGTCTCTTCACCCGGTCTCAACCTCGCCAGGCTAGTGAGCGCTGCGATACCTTCATAGGTCTGAGGGTTACTTGCCGGCGCCCTAGCGGTGAGGTGATAGTTGACCTTGCCAGGCCGTTTCACCGCAAAGTCAGCAATATTTTTTACCTTGAAGCGCACCTCGTCCGAGGCTAAGAAAATATCCGAAACCGTCAGGTCCGGAGAAGCCTTGTAACGCATCGCAACTTTGTTTAGTGCTGTGCCAGTGTAATCCGGCGAGCCACCGGAATTCCAGATACACCCATTAACGTAAACGGTTCTTGCCAAGTAATATGGATTATAAACGAGCGTGTAAGTTCCGTTGGGATATCCCGCGTGATAGCCCCAGTTAGGATCACCAGAGGTTAGGTGTTGATCACAATTGTTGAGGAACTGATCTGCTGTGAGGAACAGATAGATACCAGTTGCTGGGATGACCGATCCTATCTGCCAGTGTACCGTCGCGGTCTGACCTTCGTGTACGGTCAACGGTCGGGAACTACCGTTAACCGTTAGCAAAACACCTTCTTCCAGGCCCTTCATCGTTTTCATCTTGGGCATCTCGCCTCTTGCGCTTCGCGGCGCTCGTTCGGCAGGTTCCATCGGTGCCCGTCGTGCCACGAGGGTGATACAGGCTTCCTTAGGCCGTCCGAGACGTAGATTGCTCCCCGACGGTTGCCTCAAGCCTACCTGATAACAGCTCTTCCCGGCCCTTCCTCTGAGAGGGAGACTGACCCTTCGTGTCATTGTCTTGCCGGCGGCCAGTCCTTTCCAGCGCACTCGCTTCACCACGGCGCGACCGCGTCTGATGAGCATCTCGAACGGACCACTTGCCTTGGATCCGGCATTTTTCACTGAGATCTGAATTGCTGCTGTATCACCCACCGTGAGGGAAGGAGAAGTGAAGCGGGCCCTTACAATTTCAATTCGCGTGGTGGTGGGGCTGATTTCTGACCATAGGGGTTTTAAAGTCTGCCGCGAAGACTGAGCCAGCCGTGGAACCAATTGAGGCTTTGATGGGTCCATCTCACGCTGAGCAAAGGTTACGCTAACATATAGGCTGGGGATCCATAGGGTGGTAACCAATATAAAAATAATCGTAGTTCTTTTCATCTCTTACCCTTTCCTTGCGCCGATTCCTGAAGATGAGGGGTAATGGATTCAGCTGGAGTTAAGAAATCACGGTGCGCTTAATTATACGGAATGAAACGGGTATGAGGCAACAGAACATGCCTCACATCCCGCGACTCAGGGCGCAGGGGCCGGCTGTACCGCAATAGTCGAGGGTTGCTCCTCTGTATCGCCCAGATCGCGAGACAGAACGTCGGAACGGGCAAACACCACCGAGATGACGGTCGTGGCGCATAGAACCGCACCCACAATAAGGGTAAGCGGTGCGCCGATGAGCGAGGCAACAGCGCCCACTTGCATCTGTCCCAGGGAGGGCACGCCGTTCGTCAACATGCTTTGAAAGCTGGAAACCCTTCCGCGAATCTCATCGGGAGTAATGGCCTGGATAACAGTATTGCGCGGGATGGCCTGCACCGAATCGGAGAACCCGAGCGCTGCGCTCATCAAGAGCGCAAGGGCAAACCAGGGCGTGACTGCCAAACCCACCAGACAGCAACAGTAAGAGAGGATGCCAGCCAGCACGAATCGGCCTTTGTAGCGCACGTCGCCCAAGGACATGATCATGCCCGCACTCACAATGGCCCCGACCCCGGACATGGAGAGTAGGAGTCCAAGTCCTTCGGCCCCAGCGCCCAATTTATCGGCAAAGATCGGCATCAGGACTCGATAACTCCCAAAGAACATGGCTGCCGAATCCATGCCCAGTAGGATCGGGATAATGGAATGCTTTCTTAAAAACGACATGCCTTCAGCGAGAGCCTTCAGCGTAGATTTCCGCGACGGGGCAGTGACTCGACTCAGGTGCATGGCCATCAGGGCAGCGAGCGTAACTAAATGAGCCATGCCGTTCACCAGGTAAGTCGTTGCCAGTCCAAAAAGTCCTATGCAAACGCCTCCGATAGCCGGGCCCAGAATATTTGATATTTGCCAGACTGTGGAATTGAGCGCGAATGCGTTTAGCAGGTTCTGCTTAGGAACAATGTTGGGGATGATGGCGCTCCGCGCCGGCGCATTGAGAGCCGTTAAGGAGGAGTTGAGAAAGGTTACGGCATAGATATGCCAGAGCTGGATATCCCCTGTGAAAGTAAGCCATGCAAGGACGAGACTGAAGCACCCGGCAACCGCCTGGGTAACGATAATGAAGCGTCGCCGGTCAATGCGGTCGGCAATGACCCCGCCCATGAGCGACAAGGCAAGGATTGGTAGTGCCCTGACCAGACCGGTGAGGCCGAGATAAAAGGCAGAGCCGGTCAACTGGTAGATCTGCCAGATATTGGCCGTGTTCTGTACCTGAGAACCCAACCCCGCAACCACCAGCGCGGTGTAGAACAACCGGAAGTCCCGATGTCTCAATGCCGCAATGGGAAGGATGATTCTGGAGCGGATATCCACAGTTAATTACGATTCATGGAACGATGCTTCATGTGGATTGGGCCCTGGGTAAGTCCCCTAAGATTTATGTGAAGAGTGGACCGGCGTCAAGGCCAATGCAATAGATACCAATTTTTTGAGATCGTGGAATTGGCGCACCCATGCCCCATGGAGATCGAGAGCGCTGCGCCGCGCACCTGCGACAACAGGGAAAAGGCCTGGGCTCCCGAGCAAAGGCAAACATCCTTGAGAGCGCAACCCAGCCGGGCTCCATGGTTTAAAGCGTTGAGAAGTGTTACAAGGTTCAAGGGAAAGACTCCTAACCCCTTTTTTCCGCTCTTACAACGAACTTTGATTCAAACATTGGGACAGCGTTGATCTGCAATCTGAATTTTGCCATCTGAGATTCCAAGCCTTGCGAGCCAAAGGGCGACTGTATAGCACCGTTGGTGCTGGAGGGCTTAGCCAATCAGCCCAGGCAAAGATTTTCCAGACCATACCCTACGAGCAGCAATCATGAGCGGCCAAACATCAATGAGCGAATTCTCCAGACTCAGCGAGCGGTTGCCCGCCATCTGCAAGGCACTCACCGTCGCTATGCCAGCGGGTTATCTCTTCGACCGCCTCGACACTCCGATCCCGTGGATGATCGGGCCGATGATCGCTGTCGCCGCGCTCAGCCTTATGGGTGTGCGAATGCACTCGCCCCCCTATGCTCGGCAGATGGGGCAGGTAGTCCTCGGTTCGGCGGTGGGGCTCTATTTCACACCTCCCGTGGTGACGGAGTTGGCCGCCAATTTCCCGGCCATTGCAGTGGCTACCGCCTCAGCCTTCTTTGTCGGCGGGCTCGGCGCGGTGATCTTGCACCGGGTCACGGGAGTGGATGGGAAGTCTGCCTT
>SMUX01297912.1_pt1 | contig 16701 bp, 13 predicted proteins | sample 2456431 | NCBI WGS metagenome assembly SMUX01 (sample SAMN11095930, study PRJNA526329) | marine sediment metagenome | biome: Marine sediment; feature: Surficial sediment; material: Deep marine sediment; isolation source: Hadal surficial sediment | place: Pacific Ocean | collected 2014-11 | depth... | reverse complement strand
GCTTTCCAAGACCGGACGGTCGGAAACCGAAAACAGGATCGCCCGCTCGCTCTTGGAAATGTTGGTAAAACTGTGCCACGCCTGGGACGGCACGAAGAAGCAATCCCGCCTGCCCCAGGCCAGGTCCTCGCCGCCGGACTTCTCCGCACCCACATTGGTGACGCCCGCGCCCTCGACCACGTGGTAGATGGTGGAGCTCATGTGACGGTGCGCCTTGGTGCTCTCCCCCGGTGCCAGCATCTGGGCGCGGCAGCCGATGGTCGGCATGGTCGGCCCGCCGGTCAGCGGATTGGTGTAATCCAGCAGGATGCCGTCATAGGGGTCGCTCTCGCCCGCCGCCGCCATGGCCTCCAAGGCCGCAAGGGTGTCGCGCCACTTGTAGGTATAGGGCAGGAAGCGGGAATCCACATGGGCCGATGCCGGACGCAAGACCCCAAACCGCCGCCGGCAATAGCCGTCCTCGTGGACCACGGTCTGCGCCGCACCGTCGAAATAATTATCGCTAATCTCGGAGTCCGAATAGTTCTCATGGATGTTGGCATCCAGGTGATTGATCAAGTGCACGTCGAGCACGTCGAGCCACACCAAATTCTTTTCACCCGGGTTCTTATGGTCGTGCCAGGTCCAATGGGGGGTCAGCACCAGGTCGCCCGGCTCCATGATCATCCGTTCGCCTTCGACGTTGGTGTACCCGGCGCCTTCGCCTTCAACCACGAAGCGCAGCGCCGCCGCCGTGTGGCGGTGACATTCGGCCATCTCTCCGGGCTTCACCAGCTGCACGGACATCTGCAGGGTCCGTGAGGTGGACTTGAAATCGGTGATCGCCGGATTGACCAGATTAACCGTGCGCCGCTTGGCCGGCTCGTCGATACGCCCGAGCTTGATGACCTCGCCCGATTCCATGAGGCATTCATAGACAATCGACCACGGCCACAGATGGGGCACCAGCTTGGGGCTGGGATTGCGCCGCCGGGGCTGCCAATGGCCTCCCAGGGAATGTTCCGCCATGCGCCGATGCAGGGCGTCAATTCTGGAATCTTGGGTCTCTGCCTCCGCCTGGCTCATCGCCTTTTCCCTTTTTTGTCGTCGTTGGTTTCCTAATATCTCGTTTGCGCGGCAAAAAACAATACCGCTTTCGGATGGTCCTATGAATTTTATTTATAGTGCTCTAAGGCTCCAATCGAAGGAAGCGGGCGGCATTTCCCGCCACCATCTTGCGCCGCTCATCATCGGGCACCCCTTTTAACTGGGAATCCAGGAGTTTGACCGAGTTCGGCCATTCGGATTCCACATGGGGGAAGTCGCCCCCCCAGACGATGTTGTCCACGCCCACTTCGTGGCGCACCTTCACGCCGATAGGGTCGTTGAAAAAGCCCCAAAGGATATGGCCCTTGATGTATTCGCTGGGCAGCTGTCCCAACGGCTTGAGCCGGTAGATTTTCTCGGCCCAGTAGCGGTGGCGTCGGTAATTGTGGTCCAATTGCTCCAGGTAGATGGGCACCCAGCCGATCTGGCTCTCGGCAAAATATATCTCAAGGCTCGGGAAGCGGTCGAACAGCCCGCTCATGACCATCTGGACCACGGTGAGGGCCCCCCGGATACCGTAGCGGCTAAGCCGCGTCACGTAATCGGGCGGCCTCAAGTGCTTGGGCGGAAAATAGGGGTACGCGAACGCCTGATCACGTGGCTTGGGAAAGCTGACATGCACCGTGACCGGCATATCGAGGTCGATCGCCGCCGCCCAGAACCGGTCGTCTTCCGGGGTGGGATAATCCTTGCCGGTGGGAAATTTCGAAAGGGCTGCGACCTTGAGACCGGCTTCCGCCGCCAACTCCAGCTCCTCCAAGGCCTGGTCCAGGCCACGGGACGGAATGCAACCGACACCGATCAGCCGGTCGGGATCCGGGGCGCAGTATTCGTCCACCAGCCACCGGTTATAGGTTCTGATCAAGGCATGATAGGCGTCGTCGTTCCTGATGCCTTTTGTCATGTTGAGAACGCCGCCGACGCCCGGATACAGGACCTCGGCATCGACGCCGTCCATGTCCATTTCCCCGAGACGCTGATGGCCGTCCCCGGTGCCCGCCATGTCGATCCATTTCAGGCCTATGGGGTTGTATTCCTCGGGCGTCTTGCCGGCATAGAGGTTGGAACCGCCCTGATAGATGCCGCCCTCCACAAGGAACCCGTCGCCGCCATTGGGCAGCACGATGCGCTTGGGCGCGATATCCTTGAACGGGTCCGGCACGCCCTTGGACCAGATATCGGGCGGCACCTCGATGTGTGAATCGGCGGATATCAGGTCGTAGACCCTGGACATGGCGCACCACTCCTTCTCTCTTGGGGTTCTCCCGCCCAACCACTATTTTTTATGACGACTTCTTCTTTTTCTTCTTCTTCTTTTTCCTCTTCTTCTTGTGCTTGAAGACCTCGATCAAGACCTTCTTGCCGTCGGCCGCCAAGTCCTGGATGGCCTGAACGCGCTTCGCCGTGGCCGCACCGCTCAACGGCGCCACCTTGCGGCCACGCTTGGTCATGTCGGCCTTGAAGCGCGGGTCATTGGTGGTATCAAAAAACGCCTTCTGCAGGGCCTTGGTGATATTGGCCGGCACCCCAGGCGGCAGCGCCCACACATGGGTCCCCTCCAACGCCGTCATCGCTTTGAAGGCGGCCCACTGAGCAGGCGTCGCGAGATGGGCCACGGTCTTACTCATTTCGCCGAACCACGGCCAACGTCCCTCGCGTAAGCCATTGGACAGGGGATTATTGGCCGGGAAATGCTTGTCGGGATTCAGTTCCCCCCAGCCGAACAGGGGCACCACCTTGTTCTCCTTGAACCAATGGGGATAGCGGTTGGCGAATATCTCGTTACACCGCGAGGTCACGGCCATTTCGCCACGCTCGAACGCGGCGGCGACCTCGGCCGAGCCGCCGTAACCGAAAAAGGCGCGGATGGGGAATTTGGTCAGGGTAAACCAGGTCACTTCCTTACCCGCGCCGGTAGCCGGGGAAATCTCGCCCCAACGCCAATTCTTGCCGGCCAGGAAATCCTTGAGGTTCTTTATCTTGTCGGTCCGGGCGCACAGCGCGGTGAAGGTTTGTTCGCCGGCCCCGTCGACCATGCCCAGGTAATTGTAGTCTCTCCACTTGAACCACTTCGGCGCCTGGCCGAGGACACCCGAGATCATCAGGGTCTGGGCGAACTGGCCGATATGGGTGCCGTCCTTGGGGCGGCGCAGCATGTCCCTGGCGTTGGTCTTGGTGCCGCCGCCGGGTCGGTTCTGAACCTTGAAGCGAGGCGCGCCGGGAAGGTGCCTGGGCAGATGCACCGCCAATAGCCGCGCCATGGTATCGGCGCCGCCGCCCGGCTTGTAACCGACCGAGATCAAGACGGTCTTGCCCTTCCAGTTCTTCGCCAGGTCGGAAGCGGCAAGGGCCGCGGTGTTTTGGGCCGCGGCCAAGACGCCCATAAGCGCCACCGCACCGATTACAAGATTCCAGATCGGAATCTTCGTTTTACGAGAAATTTTTCCCATTTCGACATCTCCCTGTTTGGTATTTTTTGATTTATTCCTTATATCGAAAAAAGCTCCTTCACTAAATCAAAAAGCAGCGGGTCGTTCCAGGTGGTTTCCGCCAGACGGTCGTAAACGAAGATAATGATCAACAGGCAGACCACCGCGCCCAACGCCGCTATCCATTTTTTGACCTCGCCGTAAATGACCATCTGGCTGTACAGATAAAGCGGCGCGGCAACATGGAACCCCACCACAACAATGCCGAGCCAAAAGGCCATCGCCCAGGCGATGATGCCGAATGCGGCCCTCTTGACCGATCCGGAATCTCCGGTGACCTTGGCCCAGGGAATGTCGAGGATCCGCTGCGACCGACCGCCATGGCCTTTCAGATTTCGCCAAATCAGCTGGGTGATATAGGCCAGCACCGACCCCAAGCCGAGGCCGGAAATCAGCCGCGGAAACAGCCCCGCCTCGATCTCCCAATCATAGGAGGTGACGAACATCAGGCCAAACACAATCACCAGAAACACGCAGAGGCCGATTTCCCCCATGAGGGCTTTGTCGAAGCGCTTCGGCGCCGATCCGTCCGGGGTGTTCATGTCCTCGATCCGTCCTTCTTTTCCGCCTCGCTACCCTGGCCCGGGAAGGGTTCTTGTTCGGCGTCCGGGGCGCCGGCCTGCCCTCCCGCGGCGGCCTCTACCAGGGCCGAAGCAACGGTTTGTGACGTCGAACGCTGGACCCGGATGGACAGCCACACCACGATGAAACAGATGGCCATGATGATCAACATCTGGGGGCGCTCGAACATGCGCCAACCGTAAGCATTTAACGAGAGCCAGAAATATTGATTGAGCTGTTGACCCAAGACGATGGCGATGATGACCGGCGGCCGCGGCCAACCGTAGATCTTCATGAACACGCCCAGCAGGCCGAAAATCGCCATGATGGCAAGGTCGATCACCGACATGTTCGCCCGAAATGCCGACAAGGTGACGACGACGATGATGCAGGGCACCAGGATCCCCGGGCGGATAAAGGAGATCCGCGCCAGCCACGGTGTGCAATAGAATGCGAGGCCCGTGGCGAGAACATTGGCGACGACGATGCCGATGCCGAACAGAAGCGTGATGTGCAGATTGGCATCCAACATTTCCGGGCCGGGCACGAATCCCATCAACACCAGGAAGGCGAGCAATATGGCCTGGTGGGAAGAACCGGGGATGCCCACGGCGAGGGTGGGGACGATTTGCCCGCCGTCGATGGCGTTGTTCGCCGCATCGGGGGCGATCACGCCTCGGATATCGCCGGTCCCGAAGGTCTCCTTGGCGCCCTTCTCCGACTGGTAGGCGTGGGTGTAGGCAAGCCAATGGGCGGCCACCGTGCCGACGCCGGGCATCAGGCCCACCACCAGTCCGATGATGGAGCAGCGAAAGACCAGCCAGCGGTGGCGGAACACCTCCCTGACGGCATTCATATACTTGAATTCGAAATCGGACCGTTTCATCGCCGCGTCGGCCTGCTCCGAAACCGACTTGCCGGAAAGCATCAGGTTGAACATCTCGGGCAGGGCGAACAACCCCACCAGCACCGGGATCAGGGGCACGCCATCCCACAGATATTCGACGTCGAAGGTGTAGCGCAGCGTGCCGGTGATGTTGTCGAAGCCGATCAGGGTGATCGCCAAGGCCACCGACGCGCCGACCAATCCCTTCAGGACGGCGCCGGAAGAGACGATGGCGACCATGGTGATGCCGAGCATCGCCAGCATGAAAAATTCGGGCGACCCAAACAGACGGATGATGTCCTTGGCCGCCATGATGGCAAAGAAAAATCCCACGGCGCCGATCAACCCGCCGGTCAATGACGACAGATAGGAAACGGCAAGCGCCCGGCTCGCCTCGCCTTTTCTCGCTAGGGGGTAGCCATCCAGGATGGTCGCCTGGCCGGTGGCGCCCCCCGGCACGCCCAAAAGAATGGCCGGCACGGAATCGGCGGTGTTGGTCACGGCGCCGCCGACCACGATGGCGATGCCGATCACCGGATCGATGTGATAGGCGAAGCCCAGCAGAATGATCAATACCGGCAGCGAGCCACCGGGAATGGCGCCGCCGATCATCGCCACCACGACCCCAAACAACAACGCCAACATGGGGAGCGGCTGAAACAGCATAGACGCCGCCTGCGCATAGGCATCAAATATCGACATGGCGAACCCAACCCCCGGGGTTTAGAGCATTTGCCTCATTTGCCTCGCTAAGGCTACAGCCCGGCAAGCGCAAACGCTTCCGGGTGAAAGAAACTCTCAACATCCAGTTTGCTGGGCGTGACCCCGAATTGGTGGGCGAATCCCATCATCGCCCCGAGGGTCCGCGCATTGTCCTCGATATTGTAGGCCCAGTAATTCTCCCCCATCACGGCGCGCTGTTCGTCCATCAGGTCGGCGGCCCATGAGATGGTCACGATTTCCGGGTCCGATCCGTAGATGCGGTCGAAGGCGACGTCGCGGGCGCGGCGATAGGCTTCGAGGAGGGCAACCGGCGCGTTCGGGTGCTCCTCGACAAACCCCTTGTTCAATGACACCACATGGCTGATCGGAAAGATGCCTGTCGCCTTGAAGTAGTTTTGCTCCTCGGTGCGATAATCGGGGAACAGGCGGCGGATGCGCGGGTCCTTGCGGCTGACCGACGGCAAGACGTTGGGCCCAAGGACCGCATCCACGTCGCCCCTCAACAACAATTCGTCGAGCGCGGCGTCCTTGGGGCCTGGGCCGAGAGCCAGGGGCTCCACCGAGATATCGGGGGACCAGCTCCTGGCATCGGTGCCCGGCAGGAACCATTTGATGGAGGAAAAATCGACCCCGTAATGGTGCAGAAGCGCGCCCCGCGACCAGATGGCCGCGGTGTTGTCCCAGGCGAAGATGGCGACGCGCTTGCCCTCGAGATCCTTCGGTGCCTCGATTCCGGCATCGGCGTTGACGAAAATATAGGCCAGTCGAAACTTGCGGTTGGGGAAGGCGGGAATGGAGACGTAAGGGTGGTCGTCTTTTCCCTTGGTGGTCATGAGCCCGCCGAAGCTGGCATCCCAGGCATCGATGTGCTCGGGTCCGCGGAAATCACTGCATTCTAAATCGAAGCCCTCGATGGTCACGGTCCCATCGGTGAACGGACGGTTGGTATCGATATCCGGCTCGCGGAAGCCCAATCGAAACTTAGGTCTGGCCATGGCCTCTCTTCTCCCCAAAAATACCTGCCTTGGCGGTTATGGCCCGGCGACTTCTTTCCGATAGAATCCCAGTTTCGTCATGGCCGGCCAATCGTCGATGGAAAACAGGATCGAATCGCCGCCCTCTCGGTTCTCATGGTGGTGCCATTTCCATGCCGGAACGGCGAAGATATCGCCTTGGCGCCATTCCAAGCGATCACCCTCGATGTCCATACTGCCAGCGCCCTCGAAGGCGAAGTAGAAGGTAGTGGAATTGTGGCGGTGGGTGCGCGTCTTCAGTCCCGGCGATAACAGCTGGACGTGCCAGGCCATGGTGGGCAGGGTCGGTCCGTTGTCCACCGGGCTCGCCAGCATGAGATAGACCCCTTCATAGGGGTCGTGTTCACCGGCCTCGGCCAGGGCGACAAGCGCCGCTTGGGTTTCGCTCCAGGGGTAGCGCATGGGAGGAAGCGGATACGGGGCCTCCGCCGCTGGGCGCCGCGCATGGCCACGGGTAAAGGCGCCGTACCCGGCGGGCTTTTTGATCTCTTGATAAGGGTCGTCCATGGGCAGCCGTTCGTTCAGGTTGACCCCCCCGCAATATCCGTTGTCGTAACCGTCGACCCAGAGCGCCGGGGATGAGCCTTGGTTCCAATGGTCGTGGAAGGTCCAGGACGGGCTGATCACCACGTCGCCGCGCTCCATGGGGAAGGCTTCATGCTCACAGACGAAGAAGGCCTCGGGCGGGGCCTGGCAGACCAACCGAGTCTCGCTGCGGGTGTTGCGGTGCCCCCGGGTGCGCTCGCCCGGCATGAGGATCTGGGCGTTCATCCAGATCGGGAAATTGCGGGCCTCTATGCCGGTCACCGAGCGCATCCCCGTCATGCCGTCGGGCCCGACGGTCACGATTTCACCCGACCGCATCAGGCCCTGGTAGATGCCTTCCCAGCTCCAATGAGCGGCCGTATTGCCTTGGCGATGGGGGGCCATGCCCTCGCGCCTGAGCCCCGCGCCGACGAGATGATGTTCGGCGAGAAACCGCTCCAGATCCTCGTGGGTTGTGCCGACGTCACTCATGGCTCGCCTCCGGTAGTCAGTTGAGGGCGAAGAACTTCACCACGTTGCCGACCAGCATCGCGTGTCGGTCGTTTTCGGGAACACCGGCGAAGTCTTTTTCCATAACCGAGACCGAATTCGGCCACTCGCTGGCCGCATGGGCGAAATCGGTCCCCCATACCAGCTTTTCGGCGCCGACGCTGTCGTCCCGTCGGCGGACACCGACCGGGTCGTGGAGGAACCCCCAGTAATTCCGCTCACGGATGTATTCGCTCGGCTTCCGCTCCAGTTTGGGGATGCCCCAAAGGGTGTGGATCATGTTCATGTAGCGGTCGTAATGGTCGTCGAGCTGCCAGATTCCGAACTCGAGCCAGCCGATCTGGGTTTCCGCCCAATAGATCTCGAGGCCTGGGAAGCGGTCCCAGACGCCCGCGAACGCCATCTGCGTCGCCGCCTTCATGGCGTCGTTGGTGAACCGGAAGAGGAATCTAAAGGGGTCCCGTTGGTGCATATCGGGGCCCGGCTCACGCGCGTATTCGAAGGACGGCCCGCCCCGGCCGAGCTTGCCGTCGCCGTGAGAAGTCAAGGGCATACCTAGGTCGACCACCGCGGACCAGAAGCGGTCATCGGCGGCCGTCGGATAGACCTTGCCGCTGGGGAAGGAATCGAGTTTCACCCCCTTCAGCCCAAGCTTGGCGCAATGTTCCAGTTCCGCTACGCCGTCGTTTACACCAGTCATCGGGATAATGCCCATGGGAAACAGGCGATCGGGGTTCGCCGCCATGTATTCCTCGGCCAGGTATTCGTTGTAGGCCCGGAACAAATCCAAATACATGTCGTCGTCCTTGGCCTGCCTGAACACCGCGGAGAGCTGCGAGAACAGGACCTCGGCGTCGACCCCATCGCGGTCCTGCTCGGCTATCCGTTGCTCCGGGGGACCGGCGCCGGCGCTGTTTTCAAAGGTCGGGACCTGTTTTGCCAGGTTCCCGTGGAAAACGCCGACGCTTCGGGTGATGCCGATGGTATTGGGTTTATCGCCATCGACGACGACGGCGTCGGAACCATTGGGCATGGTGACCCGCTTGGGCGCCCGATCCCGCCACTTGGCCGCGACCCGATCCCGCCAGGTATCGGGATTGAGGTCGATATGCCCATCACCGTTGATGATGTTGTACTTCATTGCCATAGCGAATTCCTTATCTGGGACGGCCCTTGAATGTCGCTATGCCTGCTCCTCACGGTACAGGCCCAGGCTTTCCAAGACCGGACGGTCGGAAACCGAAAACAGGATCGCCCGCTCGCTCTTGGAAATGTTGGTAAAACTGTGCCACGCCTGGGACGGCACGAAGAAGCAATCCCGCCTGCCCCAGGCCAGGTCCGCGCAGCCGGACTTCTCCGAGCCCACCGTGGTGACGCCCGCGCCCTCGACCACGTGATAGATGGTGGAACCGGTGTGGCTGTGGGAGCGGGTCTCCTCGCCGGGCCGAAGCATCTGGGCGCGGCAGTTGATGGTCGGCATGGTCGGCCCGCCGGTCAGCGGATTGGTGTAATCCAGCAGGATGCCGTCATAGGGGTCGCTCTCGCCCGCCGCCGCCATGGCTTCCAAGGCCGCAAGGGTGTCGCGCCACTTGTAGGTATAGGGCAGGAAGCGGGAATCCACATGGGCCGATGCCGGACGCACGACCCCATACCGCCGCCGGCAATAGCCGTCCTCGTGGACCACGATCTGCGACGTACCGTCGAAATAATTATCGTTCTCGGCCTCGCCCTCGGCGTAGGTTTCGCCAACCATGGCATCGAGATACCTGGCCAGATGCACGTCCAGGACATCGAGCCACACCACCGGCTCCTTGCCCCGATTGTGGTGGTCGTGCCAGGTCCAGTTGGGGGTCAGCACCAGGTCGCCGGGCTCCATGATCATCTGTTCGCCATCGACATTGGTGTAGCTTGCGCCATCGCTTTCGACGATGAAGCGCAGCGCCGCCGCCGAATGGCGGTGGCATTCGGCCATCTCTCCCGGCTTGACCAGTTGGATCGACATCTGCAGGGTCCGGGTGGTGGATTTGAGCTTGGTGATCGCCGGATTGACCAATTGGACCGTGCGCCTGTTGGCGGCATCGCCGGCATGGCCGAGCTTGATGACCTCGCCCGATTCCATGAGGCATTCATAGACAATCGGCCACGGCCATACGTGGGGCACCAGCGCGGGCTGGCGCTCACGGGGCTGCCAATGTCCTCCCAACGCGTTCTCCGCCAAACGCTTGTGTAGCGCCTCGACGCGCTGCTCCTGGGTCTCTGCCTCTGCCTGGCTCATGGATTCTCCCCTTGGGTTTTATGGCGCCTCGCCGGGCCTATTTTTTTTCTCCTGGATGTCGCGCCTGGGTGTCGGGCCCGGACGATATCGGGTCGGCCGACCGGGATGATTTTACCTCACCCGTATGGTGTTGGCCAGGAACAGCCCGAACGCCGCCATCGTGCCCAACACGAGGAACCAAAAACTGGCGTCGCGGCGCTGTTTCTTGTCGAGCGCGACGCCACGGGCGATGTTCCTGAGGCCGTTCTCCCTCAAGAACTTCACCAGGGATTCCGTCGCCCCCTCGCCAAAGTACTTGCCCCGGGTCCCCGCGGCGATGAAGGTCAGGATGTCGTCGCGCAAAGGTATGAGAACGGGATTGCCCTTGACGCTGGCGAGCTCTCGGGTGCAGGCGCCGCCCGGTGCACGCGCCGGGATCGGCGTTTCTCCGGGATTGCCGATGCCAACGGTAAGAACCTTGATCCCGGTTTTTCGCAAGTCTCCCAAGGCCCGTTGAAACCGTCTCTGGGTGTTGCCCCCGACATGGCCGTCGCTCAGAAGAATCACATGGGACACATTGCCATAAATTTCCGGCAGGCGATTTTTCTTGCCGGCGACCACGGAAAGCGCATTTGCGATCTTGGTCGCCGTCGATTCATAGGTCAGTCCGACAAACAGCCCGTGTTCGATCACCTCCTCGAGATAGGCGTGGTCGAAGGTCATCTGGGTGATGGGAAAGGCTAGCCTGTCGAAAGCAATGATGCCGAATTTGCCCTCGGGGATTTTGGCGAGCACTTCGCGCATGACTTTCTTCGAGCGATCGAGAAATGTCGGCTCGCCGCAGGAATATCGCGCATTCATGGAGCGCGAAACATCGGCGAGAAAAAGAAAATCCCCGGTGGCGCGGGATTCGGTATAGGGCCGCGCCCCCACGGCGATCAACGAGGCGATGAACAAGGCGGCGAGGGCGCCGCGGGAGATGAAGTGCCATCGCCCATGCGCCCGCGCATGGAACGCGGCAAGGACGCGCTGCGCCTGGCGCTCTCCCCGCCATAACACCCAAAGCAAGGGCGGCAGAACGATGATAAGAACGAAGGCCTCAGGAAACGCCAAGCCCACGCCGGCCTCCTTCGGTGTTGGCCACGCTTCCACCCGCGGCTTGCGCGCTTTGGAACGCGAGCGTGAGGATGCAAAGGAGGACACTGGTCAACAGCACCAGGGCGAGGGCGAGGATCCAGCGGATGTCGGTGGTGTATTTCTTTTGGTCGAGCCTGAACCGGGGCAGTTCCTCGACCTCGCCGACCAGCCGATAGGCTTCGCGCATTTGCTGTTCGGAATCGGCCCGGAATATCCGGAATCCCGGGTCGGAGGCGAATTCCCGCGACAGGCCATCGGCGATCTTCTTGGAGATACCGACGGCGATGATATAGAGCCTGATCCCGTCTTTACGCAAGTTGCGGGCGGCCACGCCGATATTCTGCACGTCGTCCTCGGCGTCGGCGATCAGGATGACCGCGCCGTCGCCCACGACATCCTGGCTGGCGAACACCTGGCGCGCCAGGGCGAGCGCCTTGTCGGTATTGGTCAAGGACGAAAAGGCCTGAATTTGGGAGTCCACGCCTCGGCCGATGTCTTCTTCGAGAACCTCCCAGAACCGGTTCTCCGTTTCCACCGTGGGCCAGCGGGCTAGGATCGGTTCGGTAGAGAACAGAATAAGCCCGATGCGTTCGCCGTTGAAACGCACGACGAAATCGATCAGGGCTTTGCGCGCGGCCTGATAGCGCGAAACCTTGTCCAAGGTGGCCGTGCCGCCGTCGGTTGGGGAAGGCGCCGGGTGCCCCGGAAGGGAAACGATTTTCTCCTGTCCCAGGGGCACGCTCATGGAGCGCGAAACGTCGAACACCAAGACGAAATTCTTGTGAACGCTCTGCTCGGCGCCGGCGAAGAAGGGCCGGTCCGAGTGAACCACCGGGCCCGCCCAGAGCACGCCGATCGCGGCCGCCAGAAGCCCCCAAATCAGGGCGCGCAGCCACCGTCTGCGGCCTGCGGAAAACCAGCCATGGGCGGAGAGGGTCTCCAAACCCGTGAGGGCGACCGTGCCGCGGCTGCCGCGATTGACCAGTTGCCAGCCAAGCAACGCAAAGAAAGGAAGGCTCACCATGAGCCCCGCGGGCGCGGTGAAACTCACGGAACCGATTATGTCACCAATGACATTCACCGCCTGGTCACACCTTGGAGGCCCGCTGTCGCGCGGGGTGTCTTAATAATGTTCCGAAACACCGTAGCCCTTGTCCTTTTTTCCTTCGCCCTTCTCGTCCTTGAACTTGTCCGGCCACTTCATGTTGAGGACGTCGACAATGGCCTTGCGCTGGGAATCCTTGAGCTTCGCACCCTTTGCACCCTTCGCGGCGGTTCCCCCCCGGCTCGCCTGGAACAAGGCCCGGAGCGCGCCCAACACGGCCCTGTGCCGCTTGATCACCAGTTCCAGGTTTCGACGGATATCCTCATCGCCGACATCCGCGCGCACGGCCTCTTGCAAACTACCCTCGGCCTGGCGCAGCCACTTTTCGCTCTTGAGAAACAGCTCGACCTCCTCCGGGGTATCGAGATAGGCAGCGAGGGACGCCTTGTCATTGAACAGCGCTTCGAACAGCTCGTTGGCGTTGAGCGGCGTGTCGTGGGAAACTCGCAACTGCGCTAATGCGGTTCCGGCGTTGTAGAGCGCCGCCGCCCTGATGGCCCCATCGGCGACCCGGTTGCCGGCCTCCAACATGGTGAAGCCATCCTCGATCAACGGGAAGTCCCGGGATATGGCCGCCACGGCCACGTTGTAACGCATCAGGTCGGGCGACAGCCACACCCCGGGCCGCGCGGCCAGCGTGAACATCGCCGCCGCCACGGCAATGCAAAACGCCGCGGCGGCGAGCACGCGCGGCTGGCGGCGTAGGCGGGTCGTGATTGACGGCTCATTCTCTCGGCGCAACCGGTCCTCGGCGACGATGGAGGAAAAAATGTCGTCGAGGTTGAGCAGCCCGCTTATCCGCCGCACGTCGTCTTGGGTCAAGCTCGATCGCCGGTAGAGGTCCCGCAGGCCGCGATGGGCCTTCGCGGCAGCGTCATGCCAGAACGCATCCTTGGGATAATCGCCCGACCACAAGGCCCTGGGGCTGGTGTGGGTGCGGGTCTGGAGAAGGGCCGAAAATATACCTTCGCACCTGAGAAGGTAGGCGCGCGAATCGCCGGATGCACGGTCGATCTCGTGGAACTCGCGCCACAGGCGTTCCGGCTCCGAAAGTTCTTCCGCCCGCCGGCGCCGCCCGAACCACCACAGCAGGAACACCGAGAGCGCGACGAGGATTCCTCCGCTCACCCCGGTCAGCCATTGCCGGGCCCGGGCCGGGTCGCGGATCGTCCCCTTCAGGGCGCGCAGCGGGATCGCCGAGATGTCCCGGGGATAGTATTCGGTGATATGGATGGCCGGCGTCGGAATCCGAATCGATTGCAGTTGCCCGGTGGACAAGGTTTTGGACCGATAGAACACCACCGCCGGGTCCAGTTGGTAGGTCCTTGGGGGCTCGACCTTCACGCCATGCAAATCGAAGCTGACCACGTATTCCTCTATATCGCCGCCAAGACTGCGCGTGGACTCAAAGGCTTCGCGTTTTTCGAACGGAAAGAAAGGCAGGCTTCGCGTGAAATTATGAAGGTTGGGCACGACCCGGTCCCGCCGGTACACGATGCGCGCCCGGTATCGTATGGGCTCCCCGATGAAAGAACTGTCGCGGTCGAATGACGCCCAACCGGCGATATCGACCCCCGTGGGCAGCGCCTCGGGCGGCGCCTGGGTGAAGCGGAATATCTGCCTCGGCCACCCCGTCATGGAGGCGCCGACCACAAGCCCGCCCGCCAAGAGGGCGCCGGCGGCGGCCAGTGCCGCATACACCACAAGGCGGTGGCGCGCGATTTGCCGGTAACCAGTCAGACCGCCCCCCCGCTTTTTCGTTGCTGGAAAAACCCGTCGAACCGCTTGGCTATGTCCCCCAGCCTGGGGCCGTCGAGGTGAAGAACCCTGACCCCGCGCGCGCCCAGCGCCGCCGTCAGTTCCTCGAACCGCGCCTCGTGCAAGGCACGGATCCTTTGCGCCGTCTTCGGGGAAATCCAGGCCTCTTGCCGCGCACCGGTCTCGGGGTTGGCGAAGGCCACGAAGGTTCCCTTCTCGACCAGGGGGAAGCTGTATTCGAGGGCGTCCTGGATGATCACCGGGATGAAATCATAACGCCTGCCCCCCTTCCAGGGCAGGGCGAGGTCGACCAGGCCGCCCCGGCCGTCGAGGAAATCCGAGCAATAGATGAGAATCGCGTTGGGCGGCAGGCAACGGCTCAGGGCCACGCGGACGCCCTTCATCCGCCCGTCCTCGGCGTCCCCAAAGATGGTCCATAGGGTGCGGTAGAGGTGATAGAAATGGCGCGAGCCCAATCCCAGGCCGAAGCTGAGCAGGCCCTGGTCGGTTCTCGCCGCCAATCCGAACGTCATTTCCGATTGCCACGCGGAATACAGCAGCAGGGCCGCCGCCTGCAATTGGATGGCGAGCTTGTCGCGGACCCCCATGGACGCCGAGCTGTCCACCACCACCATCACCTTAAGCTCGCGCAGGGCAACGCGTTCGACGATTATCGGCGCGGCGCGGCGCGCCGATGCCGGAAGATTGATGCGGCGCGGATCATCCCCCATCACGAAGTCCCGGTACCCCATGGGTTCGAACCCCTTTCCTTCATGGGGCGAGGTCCACTGACCCGGCAGCAAGCCGACCACCCGTTTGCTCGGAACGATGCTTATGGGCGTTCGGGGTATTTCGCGCAGGAGTCCCTTCCGGTCCAAGGCTACAGCACTTTCCTGACGATCTTGTCGATGATTTCGGCGATGCGGCGCTCACAGTCCTCGGGCTCGACCTCGCCCGGCTTGAAGACGATGCGGTGACGGAAGATCGGCATCAGCATCTCGGCGATATCCTGGGGGGTGACGAATTCGTTGCCCCGAAACGCGGCGTGCACGCGCGCGGCCTGGATAATATAGATGCCCGCCCGGGGAGAACCGCCGCCGCCGATTTCGACGAGTTGGCGCACTTCATCGATCGAGCTCCGCTCGGGCCGCGTTTGGTCGACGATCTGCTGGGTCTTGCTGACGATGGCGGGTTCCACGTGAACCAGGGTCGCTATGGCCTGGCGCGCAGCCAGAATCTCGTCTTCACCGACCACCGCTTCTACCGGAGGCATGCCGCCTTCCACGCCGTAGCGTCGTATGATGGCTTCCTCCTCAACCGGTGACGGATAGCCGATCGGCACCATCATCAAGAAGCGGTCCCTCTCGGCGCGCCCGAGACCGAACGTCCCTTCCTCCTCCACGGGGTTCTGCGTCGCCACCACCATGAACAACTTGCCGAGCTTGTAGGTCCCGCCGAGCTCGGTGGTCACCTGACCCTCCTCCATGGGCTCGAGAATGGAACCCTTGGAAGCGCTGCGCGCACGGTTGAGCTCGTCGGCAAGCAAGATATTGGTATGAAGCGGCCCCTTCACCACCAGTTCCACCTGCTTGGTGACGGGGTCGAAATGCTCGATTCCGACGACGTCCTTGGGCAGCAGGTCCGCGGCGAAGGAAATACGGCGAAATTCTTCGTGGGTCGCCTCGGCAAGGGTCTTGAACAATAGCGTCTTGGCGAGACCCGGCACCCCTTCGATCAGGATGTGCCCGCCCGCATACAGGCAGATCAGCGTGAACTTGATGCTCTCGTCCATGCCCACGATCCGCTTGTGGATCTCGGCCTCGAGCATCTTCATCTGGGAATGGACTTGGTCGAGCGAAAGCTGCCGGTCACGCGTTTCGTCTGTCGTCAAAGCGTTGCCCCTTATGTCCCCACAATGTTCTCACAGATAAATTTTCGCTCCGTTCATGGCGAAGGTTGAACGGAGCGAAAGTGTCCCTTATGGGTTCGGTTTACTTGGTGCTGCCCAACACGTAATTTGCTTTGTTGTGCAACTTGTATTTGCGGCCGTAGACATGCGGCAACTTCTTGAACGCCTCGGGCGCGGCGTCGCTGGTCCACACCACGGCACCGGATATCACCGTCATCAGCACCTTGATATCGCCGATCTTGTCGTCGGGCACCGCCTTGGAGTCGAGGAAATCCTTATCGATGACGATAAAGTCGGCGAACTTGCCGACCTCCAGGTTGCCGGTGACCGTCTCCGCGAAATTGAACTCGGCAGGCACGATGGTATGCAGCTTGTAGGAGGTGACGCGATCGATTTTCTCCTTGGGCTGCATGGTCTTTTTGGTATCGGGGTTGTGTCTGGTGACGAACACCCCAACGTCCTCGAAACTGGCATCCGCGTCGGCCAAGACCTTGACGCCGGCGTCGATCATGGACGCGATGGGGGCCTGGAACTCATAGCCTTCGGGCCCGTAGAACTCGTCGATGGCCTCGGTCTCGTCGCGAATGGAGCGCGCCACATCCACCGGCAGGTAGAGATTATACTTTCGTGCCATGGCCATCACTTCCGGTACCTTGCCGATCATCGTCCCGTGGGAGAACCCGTGCCGGGCCGCGCGAACCCGCTCCAGCGTCAGGTCGGGATT
>SMUX01044792.1_pt1 | contig 16703 bp, 19 predicted proteins | sample 2456431 | NCBI WGS metagenome assembly SMUX01 (sample SAMN11095930, study PRJNA526329) | marine sediment metagenome | biome: Marine sediment; feature: Surficial sediment; material: Deep marine sediment; isolation source: Hadal surficial sediment | place: Pacific Ocean | collected 2014-11 | depth... | reverse complement strand
GTCTCGTCGACGTCGATTTCGATGTATTTGCCCTGGCGCACGCCGTGAACGCCATCGAATCCCAGCGCCGCGAGCGCATTGGCGATCGCCTTGCCTTGGGGATCGAGAACGCCTTCCTTCAAGGTGACGTGGACGCGGGCCTTCATTCCCGTTTTCTACTGGACGATCGTGGGGCCCTGGAGGTCCCTGGGTCCCCCTTCGGGGAGGATGCCAAGACGCCTCGCCACTTCCTGGTAGGCCTCCTCGACCTTGCCGAGATCGCGGCGGAAGCGGTCTTTGTCCATCTTCTCGTTGGTCTTGCTGTCCCAGAGCCGGCAGCTGTCGGGGCTGATCTCATCCGCCAGGACGAGACGCACCTCGTCGTCGTTGTACCAGCGGCCGAACTCGAGCTTGAAGTCGATGAGCCGGATGCCGATGCCGAGGAACAGGCCGCTGAGGAAATCGTTGATCCGAAGCGACATGTTGACGATTTCGTCGAGTTCCTGATGCGAGGCCCAGCCGAAGGCGGTGATGTGCTCTTCGGTGATCATGGGATCATTTAGATCGTCGTTCTTGAGGTAGAACTCGACGATGGAACGGGGCAGCGGCGTGCCCTCCTCCATACCTAGGCGCTTGGCGAGAGAGCCCGCGACGACGTTGCGGATCACCACTTCCACGGGGATGATCTCGACTTCCCGTACCAGTTGCTCGCGCATGTTGAGACGCTTGATGAAATGGGTCGGGATGCCGATCTCCTCCAGCCGGACCATGAGGTACTCGGAGATCCGGTTGTTGAGAACGCCCTTGCCGGCGATCACGCCCTTTTTTTTGTTGTTAAAGGCGGTGGCGTCGTCCTTGAAATACTGCACGACCGTCCCCGGTTCGGGGCCCTCGAAAAGGACTTTGGCCTTTCCTTCGTAAATCTGTCTGCGGCGGGGCATGGGGCTTACCTTGGAATGGAAAACGGCGCCGAAGCGCCATGGGGTCCGGTGAGTGAACCAACAACCATCATATAGCATGCCTGAGCGGGAAAACAACGGAATACGAGGCCGGGAATCCGGAGGTGGTGAAGATTCTCCGCCTATAGCGCGACGGCATCGTAAGCGACCTCTCCAGGGCATCCCGCCGAGAAGCGCCAGACCGGTTTCCGGCCTTCCATGTTGGCGGCGGGAAGCGCGATCAGCGAGCTTGAAAGGGTGCCGTAGTTCGTGTCCGTCACCACGCACATGGCCGCCGACGGTCCACTTTCAAGGTCGTGGACGCGGCTCGCCAGGAGCGCCTCCCACGCCCCCCACTCGCCGGCGTCGGGGTCGGGGACCTCGGCGGCCTCGAAACGGGGAAGATAGGCGTGGATTCGGGGGCTTTTGGCATCGTTGCGGTCACGGGAGGTGACCATGGAAATGCCGGGCGGAACCGCATTCACAACCATTTGCCCCCCCCGAGGGCCGTTCGTCCCGCCCCTGTTGCAGAGCCAGAAAACGTCGCGGTTATCGCCGACGATCATGTTGAAGGGCAGGTAAGCGTTTACGTCGACATCGGCGAGCGCATTGGCGGCATCTTTCGCATCACTGTGATCAAGCGCCTCCAAAACCAACTCGCCGCGGCTTCGCTTGTCGGGCGCCGGGCCCAAAGAACCTTCCCGGTTGGAAATCCCGGCAAGGAGACCGTAATCATTGAGCCCCAGCCATGTGCCCCCGGCCAGCTCGTCCCGTCCCGCGACCACATTGGCGCGGTCTTGCCAGTGCCTTGCGGGAGGTGCCCAGGGGCGATCCGCCATTTCGTCCCGGTTGGCCGCGAAAAGCAGCGGCCAGGGGTGGCCGGGACGGTACAAAACCACCATGGTACACATGAACAATCGATACCACTCATGGCATGGTGCGGCTATATAAGGATTAAGTGGAGTGCCCGTTAGGTGAAGAAATTTGAGGAAGGGAGCGTAAATTTCATGACCGGCTTCGATGAAAGAGAGAAGGGTTTTGAAGCCAAATACCGTTTGGAACAGGAGAACCGGTTCAAAATAAGCGCCCGGCGCAACAAACTCCTGGGCCTGTGGGCCGCGGAGAGGATGGGACTGTCGGGGGCATCGGCCGAGGAATATGCCAAGGAAGTGGTGGTGGCGGATTTCGAAAAGCCGGGGGATGCGGATGTCCTTGAGAAAGTGCTCAACGACTTGACGGAAAAGGGGTTGGAAATCACCGACATCCAGGTCCGCAAGCAAATGGACAAGCTGACCGAAACCGCTCGCGAGCAGATAATGAAGGAATTGAAGAGCGGCGCCGGTGCGTAGGCTCGGATAGTCAGCGAAAACCCAGGCGCTCGGCCCCGGCCGGGGTTAACCAGGGAAATACCACCAATCGCCGGATACTCAGGCGTCGCCGAAGACGCGCGCGAAAATAGTATCGACGTGCTTGGTGTGATAGGCGGTATCGAGAAGTTCGTTCAGTTCCGCCTCGCTCAGATGCTTCGACACGACCGGATCCCCGGCCAGGGCTTCGCCGAAACCGCCGCCGTTTTCCCCAACCTTCATCGCATTGCCCTGGACCGCCTCGTAGGCATCCTCACGGCTGACGCCCTTCTGCGTCAGGGCGAGCAGCACGCGCTCTGAGTGTATGATCCCGCCGAGCCTCTCTAAATTCTTCCGCATGTTCTCAGGGTATATCACCAGCGTATCGACGACGCCCGCCAGCCTTGCCAGCGCAAAATCGAGGGTCACGGTGGCGTCGGGCGCGATCATGCGCTCGACCGAGGAATGGGAAATGTCGCGCTCATGCCACAAGGCCACGTTCTCCATGGCGGGCAGGACAGTCGATCGCACGACTCGCGCAAGACCGGTCAGGTTTTCCGAGAGCACCGGATTGCGCTTATGAGGCATTGCCGAAGAGCCCTTCTGACCAGGGGAAAAATATTCCTCCACTTCGCCGAGCTCGGTGCGTTGCAAGTGCCGGAACTCGGTCGTCAGTCGCTCGATCGACGAGGCGATGACGCCAAGGGTGGCGAAGAACATGGCGTGGCGGTCGCGCGGAATCACCTGGGTGGATATGGGCTCGACCGCCAGGCCCATCTTCTCCGCGACGTATTTCTCGACGAACGGATCGATATTGGCGAAGGTCCCGACGGCGCCAGATATGGCGCAGGTCGCAACCTCCTTGCGCGCCGCAACCAGGCGTGCGCGATTACGCGCGAATTCGGCGTAATGGCCCGCCAGCTTGAGCCCGAAGGTCGTGGGCTCGGCGTGAATGCCGTGGCTGCGCCCGACACAAAGCGTCATCTTGTGCTCGAACGCCTGTCGCTTGAGCACCTCAAGCAGGCGGTCGAGATCTTCAAGCAGTATGTCCGTGGCTTCCGTGAGCTGAACCGCGAAACAGGTATCCAGCACGTCGGACGAGGTCATGCCTTGGTGGACGAAGCGGGCTTCCGGCCCGATGTGCTCGGCCAGATTGGTCAAAAACGCGATCACTTCGTGCTTGGTCTCTTGCTCGATTTCGTCGATCCGGGCGAGATCGAACTTGCCGCGCTCGCGCACCGCTGTCGCCGCCTCTTTCGGGATGACGCCAAGGGTGGCCTGGGCGTCGCAGGCGTGGGCCTCGATCTCGAACCAGATCCTGTATTTGTTTTCAGGCGCCCAGACGGCGGCCATTTGTTCGCGGGTGTAACGTGGGTGCATGCTCTCTCTTCGACTGCCAACCAGAAGTCGGGTCCCGTCCGTTCGGGCACTCCGTTAATTGAAGGAGTAGCGGAATATTACAGCAATCCCGGCCTTTTGAAACCGGCAAGTCCCTCCCGGCACCCTCACTTGACGGCGCCGTCCGGTGACGGTGAAGGAAGGCCGGGCGCCCGCCGTCCCGAACGGTCACAAAAGGCCCAGACTTTTGAAACTCGCGTGTCCGCTCTTGCCGATAATCAGGTGGTCGTGCAAGGAAATGCCCAGTTTCTCGCAGGCCTCGCGAACTTCCTTGGTCATCTCGATGTCACCCTTGGACGGGGTGGGATCGCCGCTCGGGTGGTTGTGCACCATGATGATGGCGGAGGCGCCGAGATCGAGGGCTCGTTTCACCACCTCGCGCGGATAGACGGGCGTATGGTCGACGGTGCCCGTCTGTTGCATCTCATCGGCGATCAGCACGTTCTTGCGATCGAGAAACAACACACGGAACTCCTCCGTCTTGGCAAAGGCCAGGCTGGCGCGGCAATAGTCCAGTAGCTTTTGCCATGATGTGATCACGGGCTGATTCATGACCTGCTCGCGGGCGAGCCTTATGGCGGCCGCCCGGATCGTCTTGAGGGCGACCGCCGTGTTCTCACCGACGCCCTTGACCGCCACAAGCTCTTTCACATCGGCGGAAATGACGTCGGCGAAGCTCCCGAAACGCGTGATCAGCGCCTTTGCCAGCGGCTTGACCTCGGCGCGGGGCTTGGCCAGGAATAGCACCAGTTCCAGCATTTCGTAATCGGGCAGGCTTGCTCCGGCATCGCGCATGAACCGGTCCTTCAGGCGCTGGCGGTGGCCGAGATAATGGGGCTTCGTGCTCATCGGATGGTCGCGCCCAGCGATCGCTTACACCCCATAGGGTGGTGGGCGGTGATACCCCTTCGGCGAGAATGTAAAGACCTCGTAGCCGTCCTTGGTGACGCCGATGGAGTGCTCGAACTGGGCCGAAAGCGATCTGTCCTTCGTCACCGCCGTCCAGCCGTCGGAGAGCAATTTCACCTCGTAACGGCCGACGTTGATCATCGGCTCGATGGTGAAGAACATGCCTTCCTTGAGTTCCGGCCCCTGGCCAGGCTTGCCGAAATGCAGCACGTTCGGCGCGGCGTGAAAGACCCGCCCGAGGCCGTGGCCGCAAAAGTCCCGAACGACGGTACAGTGCTTGCTCTCTGCATAAGTCTGTATGGCATGGCCAATGTCGCCGAAGGTTGCCCCCGGCCGGACGACTTCCATGCCTTTGATCATCGAATCATAGGTGATGTCGACGATCCTCCTACCCTTCACGCCGACATTTCCGACGCAGAACATGCGCGAGGTGTCGCCGTGCCAACCATCGACGATGACGGTGACGTCAATGTTGATGATATCGCCGCTGTAAAGCCGTTTTCGCCCAGGGATTCCATGGCAGACGACATGATTGACCGACGTGCACACCGACTTGGGGAAGCCACGGTAACCCAACGGCGCCGGAATCGCGCCGTGGGACACGATGAAGTCGTGGCACAGCTGATCGAGTTCCTCCGTCGTTACCCCCGGCTTGACATGGGGGGTGATGAGATCGAGGGTCTCCGCCCCCAGCCGTCCCGCCCGGCGCATACCCTCGAAGCCCTCGGCATCGTGAATGGTGATATCGGGAGCCCTTCTTTCCCCTGCCTCGGTGCGCCAGCGGTCCGTGATATCCAGGTTATTCATCGGCCGACTACCCAGTACTTACTTCCAACCATTGCTAAATCGCCAGCGGCAGGGGTTTTTCCAGTTCGATCGCCTCGAGCGAGACCCTGCATTGGTAACTTATCGCCTCGACGCCTTTGTCGAGGGCGCGGTCCAGCGCCTCGGCATAGACGGGGTCGATGTCAGCGGCGATCGCGAAGCTATCGCAGTCATCGCGCTGGACCACATACATCATAACCGCGCGCGCGCCCTGATCCACCATATCCATGAGCTCGTGGAGGTGCTTGGTTCCCCGCGCCGTGACCGAGTCGGGGAACTCCGCCGTCGGGCCGCGCTTGAGATGGACGTTCTTGACCTCGACGTAACATTCTCCTTTTGCGTCGTCCTCAAGGAAGAAATCGACGCGCGAGTTGCGGCCATAGGGGACCTCGCGCCGGATGGCACGATAGCCCGCGAGCTCCGGTATCCTCTCTGCGCGAAGCGCCTCTTCCACCAGGGCATTGGGCAGGGAGGTGTTGATTCCCACCAGATGGCCGTCGACGCGGATCAACTCCCAGCTATAGGCCAGTTTGCGCGTGCGCTTGGTGGCCCGGGATACCCAGACACTGGATCCCGGCGCATCGAGCCCGATCATCGAGCCCGGATCGGGACAGTGCGCGGTGACGATCTCTCCGTCGGCAAGCTCGATGTCGCTCAAGAACCGTTTATAGCGTCGGACCAGGGTGCCGGGAATTAGACGTTGGGAGAACTTCATGAAGGCCAGATTAGCTTCCCGGCCTGGCCATGGCAAACCTCCCTTTTTCGGGCTATTTCCAAGACACGGGCCGAGGTGGTCGCGTGTCTGACGTCAGGGCCAAAGGGCTGGCCGGGCCTTGCGACGGGGTGGTGAAAAAACTTCCGCTCACACACCGCCCGCCACGATTCCAGGTATGTTGATATCATCGCCGTTTGGATCGGCGCCGCCCATTTGTTAGGCTGAGGTGCCCGTGTCCGGCGGCGCATCGAGCGCCGGAGCACGGGCCCTCGGCCACACTTGGCCCATGGGCCATCCTTGGGAGGAAAACGAGGTGGGCAAGACGCCCCGACGGAAAATGGCCACCAAAAAGGCCGGGAAGAAGCCCCGGCGCCCGGGCGCTCCGGCGTCCGAGGTCACCGCCGCCCTCATCGTGATCGGCAATGAGGTTCTCTCTGGACGCACCAGGGACGCGAACCTGCCCTATCTCGGCCAGCGCTTGAACGAACTCGGGGTCCGGCTCAGGGAGACCCGCGTCATCCGGGATGACGAGGACGCCATCGTCCGGTCCGTCAATGAATGCAGGCATGCTTACGATTACGTGTTCACCACCGGCGGCATCGGGCCGACCCACGACGATATCACCGCAGGGTGCATCGCCAAGGCCTTCGGCGTTCCGCTTCTCCGCCACCCGGAAGCCGTTGCCCGGCTAAAGCGCCACTATCGTTCAGGGGAATTCAATGAAGCGCGCATGCGGATGGCCAACGTGCCCGAAGGCGGGACCTTGATCGACAACCCGGTCAGTGCGGCGCCTGGTTTCAGGATCGAGAACGTCTTCGTGTTCGCCGGTGTGCCGGCGATCATGCAGGCGATGTTCGAGGGCATAAAGCATGCACTCATCGGCGGTGAGCCGTTACGGGCCCGCACCTTCAGGACGACCCTTGCCGAAGGCCGTCTGGCCCAGGGGCTCGGCGATATCCAGGCCCGCTTCCCCGACGTCGAGATCGGCAGCTATCCGTCCTTTACCCGGCGCGAACCAGGTGTGCGCATCGTCCTCAGTGCGACCGACGAAGGGCGTCTGGACGAGGCGGCGGGCGCGCTTGACGAGCTCGTCGCCGAACTCGGCGGCGAATCGCAGGAGATCGAGATCACGGCGCGCTAGGCCCGGCATAAAACCGCTGGATCGGGCGTTGGAGGCAGGCGCTTCAGTCCGCCGCCTCGCCGATGAGGTCGAGGACCCGCTTGGCGTTGAGCAGCTGCGCCCGCTCCGCCCGCGCCCGGTCTTTGGCCCTGAGCTCCGCGCCTAAGTTCTCAAGGCGCCGGCGAAGCGTCCGCCATTCCCGAAGGTAGAGGCGCGAATCGGCGATGTTGTGCCGCGCCATTTCGAGGTTGCCGCGTTCGAACCAGCGCCTGGCGCTGGTTCGCATCCTGACGATCTCCTGGCGAAAGAAGACGATGGAGTCCTCTGTCCTGGCAATCTCGGCCATAAGGCCGGAGCCGAAGCGCAAACGGTCCAAGGCATCGGTGGGGATCGGGCCATCGTAACGGCGTTCTAGGGCGCCATAATCCGCAAAGCCCGGATCTTCGCCCTTGCCATCTTCCCCGGCGCGGGTTCCCGGTATTCCGGTCTCATTCGCTCCTTGGTCGTATCCCGCCATCTTGCTCCTTGCCTCGAAAACGTCATCCACGGCCACCTGTGGCCACTTTGGCGCGTATTGTAAGCTAAACTGACATATTTGTAAAGTATTACTTACTCTCGTGGGCAAAAAAAGGCGCCAGGCCGTAAGGGACCACTTGATCTCAGGCCGATGAAGCACGGCGTCGGTAGCGCCGGTGTTCGACCATGGTGCCCATGATGCGTCCCGGTTTATCCGCAGTGATGGTCAGGGTCGGCCAGTCATCGTTCAGCGGTACGAGTTCGATGACCGGCGCGCCGGTGCTATCGACGCCGCGGGGTCGGTACTTCTTGAAGGTCGCTTCGTCGTCCCCATCGAGCTTGGCGATGACCAGATCGCCGGGCTGGGGCGCGACTTCCGGATCGATGACGATCTTATCGCCCTCGTGGAATTCGGGCAGCATGCTCTCGCCCCTGATGACGAGGGCGAAGGCCCGGGGGCCGAGCCCGAGATCCGTGCCGATGAAATCCATGCCGCCGCCGGGCTCGTAGGGATCGCCGATCTGGTCCCACTTCCCGGCATGGACGAAATCGATCACCGGCACCCGGCGCCGGTCAGGCTGGGCCGGCGAAAACGGCGGCTGGTGCGATGGCGGCGCGTCATCGCCGGAGGTCAGCCACGACAGCCACACACCGAGTGTCTCGGCCGCTTTCTGCAGGTGATCGAGGCTCGGGCGGGTGACATCGCCTTCCCACTGGGCCACCGCGGCGCGGCTGACGCCGCACTTCCCGGCGAGGGCTTCCTGTGTCAGGCCGGCGGCCTGGCGCCCCTGGCGGATCCGCTGTCCGATGGACTGGGGAAATGAACTGGCGCAAGTGGATTCACAACATCCTCATCGGCATCGACCAGTTCGCCAACACCGTCGTCGGCGGCGATCCCGACGAGACCATTTCGTCCCGCGCCGGCAAGGCCAGGCGGGAAGGGCAGGTGGTGGGCGCGGGCGCTGTGTTGGGGGCTCAACGTGATCGACTCGGGCCATTGCGAGGATTCGGTCGATGAGACCGAGGGCGGCGACCAGGTGTTCGACGATTGAGACGCCAGCGAATCTGAAACCCCAAGATCGAGGAGACCGAGAGATGCAAAAATTGTGGATTATCGCCGCCGCGGGTCTTTTTCTGCTCGTTGCCGCCTATCTTTTCACGCCAGAGAGCGCGGTGGTTATGCTCAAGGAGCTCGTCGCTGCCTTCGGAGCCGGGCAATGAGGCGCACCCTACTTTCCGCGGCTCTGCTTGCGACCGTCGCGGTACTTGCCGGCTGCGGCTTCACGCCCCAGGGCGATGCCGTGCGCCGGGCGGTCACCGAGGGCACGGCCAGGGCCGGCGATACGGGCCTCGAGAACGCCGAGTGGTTCCTCTGCGAAGCCGCGCCCGTCGGCGCCGTCAAGCGGCGCTATGGCGCCGACGGCGACATGGCATCGGCTTACACCAAACTCTGCGACCGGGGTGCATCCGCCGGCATCGTCGCGCCGGCGCCGGGAAGCGAGTGAGGCGACGTGTAAGCTGTCGACGCGGTTCCTTCGGCCCGGCCATGCGCGGCACCCCATTCTGCCGGCCGCCATTCGGCTGAACGATTAACGTCCGCGCTGGGCGCTAAGCCCTGTGCCGTCGCCGGTGCGAATTCGAACTCCATACCCGTCTCCCTTTTCCTTCCTCCCTCCTCTGAACCACTTGCACCAACATGCCCCGCCCCTCTGCGCGGGCGCTCCCTTCTTTTCTCCCTGACAGTTCCTCCTCCTTCCTCTCTCCCACCATACCCCTCCTGAATTTTCCCCCTCCTACTATCTCCCTCCTAACTCTTCTCTTTCCCCCTTCAAAACATTCCTGCGCGCTGCCAAAGGTGGGCTTGGCCACCATTTTCCTCGAAGCCATTTTTGCGTTTATTTGCGGTGCTATTTGCGCACGGACCGGTTGGCACCCGGACCAGTCGGTGATTGGTGGTTCGCCCGGTGGCACGGTTCGACGGTCAAGGCTGGTAAAGGGTTCGCTTGCGGGTGCCGGTCCTGTCGGCCGGTCGAATGGGAAGCGAAGGGGCAGGGACTGGTAATATCCGTCGCGTTACTTTGAAGCCTTGCTTCGACGCGGCGCCCTAGCCCGCCAGGTTCTCCAAGGCCTCGGGCGTGTCGATGTCGATCAACGCATCCTCGCCCGTCATTTCGACCTCGCAGATCAATTCGGGATAGGCGCCGATCAGATGGCGGGCCCCGACATCACCGGAGATGTCCTGCATCTCGGCGAAGAAGCGTTTCGACCACAGCACCGGATTTCCCCGCTTACCCTCGACCGTCGGCACGCAGATGGCACATCCCTCCAACGGATTGAAAGCCCCGATCAGTCGGTCGATGTCCGTCGGGGTCACGTTCGGCATGTCACCGAGGCAAACCAGCACGCCATCGATCTCGCCGGGCGCCGCCGCGAGGCCGCGTTTGAGCGAAGTGCTGAGTCCCGCCGCGTAATCCGGGTTCTCGACCACCGTAACGTCGAGCCCCGAAAGGGCCGCACGAACCTTATCCGCCTGATGGCCGACGACGGCAATTATCGGTCTCGCGCTCGAGGCCAGGATCGCGTCGGCGACCCGGACCACCATCGGCTTGCCGTCGAGCTCGGCCAGCAGTTTGTTGACCTTGCCCATGCGCCGCGACTGGCCGGCGGCAAGGATGATCGCGGCGATGCGCGGGGCCACTGGCGCCTCGCTTTGCTCCGGTTTGCTGACGGCGGCGGAGCGGGGCAGGAGACGGCCGGGGACTTCCTTGAGCAATCCTCCGGAGCCCATCAACATGATGTCGCGCCCCTCCAATGGCAGTTCGGCCAGCAGGCGCTGCAACACCCAGTCGAAGCCGTTGAGCTTGGGTGAACGGGCGCAGCCCGGAAGACCGAGGACCGGTGCCCCGTCGTCAAAGCGGCCCAACAGCAAAAGATTACCCGGGTCCACCGGCATGCCGAAGTGCTCGATCTTGCCACCCGTCCGTTCGATCGCTTCGGGAACGACGTCGCGGCGGTCGGTGATCGCCGATGCGCCGAGGATAAGCACCATTCGGCATCCGCGGGCGCGCAGCTTTTCGATCGCGCCGGCCACCTCGCCGGCATCATGGGGACACCGGATCTCCTCCTTAAGCCTGCTATCAAGGGCTTCGACGCGCCGGCCGATCATCTCGGAAGTCTTATCGAGTACGGATGCCTTGGTGCCGGTGAGCACGGTCTGAATCAAACCGACATCAAACCGGCAGAAGGGCGCGATTTGGATCAATCCGCCCCCGGCGGCGGCGAAGGCGGCGCAGGCCTCGACAGCATCCTCCGGTGCCGCGAAGGGGATGATCTTGATCGTCGCCACCATCTGTTTGGCTTCCACCATTTCGAAGGGGGCGACGGTGGCGACGGTCACGGCCTCGTGGGTAGTGTTGATCCGATCGAGGGCTTCGCGGTCGATCACGGCAACGCCACGGGTACCTGCGTGCAAATTCACCCGTCCGGTAAAGGCGGTGCTGACGGAGACGTTTTCTCCTCGCGCCGCGGCGCCGATGCGCCCGGCGGCCTCGTCCTCGCCGACATCTCCGGGCTCGAGCCGGGCGGCGAGCACGCTCTCGATACCAGCGCTCCGAAGAACCTCTATGTCGTCGGAGGTAAGAACGCGCCCTTTCTTGAGGATTCGCCCGCCGGCACCTTGGCGGTGGGCGAGGATCGCCCCTTCAACTTCGCCGATCGGGATCGGGCCGAACTTCATTGACTCTTGTCCTTGCCCGACGCGTTAAGGGCATTGGTCATCTCGGCCAGGATCGCGATGGCGATTTCCGCCGGCGAGATGGCGCCGATGTCAAGGCCGACCGGCCCGTGGATGCGCGCGAGTTCCGCCGCGCTGAAACCGTCGGCTCCGAGCCGCTCGAGGCGTTTGGCGTTGGTCCGAGTGCTGCCCAGCGCGCCGATATAGAAGGCATCTGACTTAAGCGCCAATTTGAGGGCCGGATCGTCGAGCTTGGGATCGTGGGTCAGGGTGACGACCGCGGTCCGGCGGTCGGGGCGCAACGCTTCGAGAGCCTCATCGGGCCAATCGTGGGTCAGGGTGACGCCAGGAAAGCGCCAGTCCATGGCGAACGCGCTTCTGGGATCGATGATGGATACCGCATAACCGGCCAGCGCCGCCATCGGCGCCAGCGCCTGGGCAATGTGAACCGCGCCGACAACCACGAGGCGCTTCGGCGGGGTGAAGACATGGATGAAGATTTTGCGGTCATCGGCGACGATAGTGGAGCTCTCGTCCCTGGCCAGTGCCTTTCTCACGCCGTCGAGCATCGCATCCGTCAGGTCTAGATCGCCCTTGATCTTTCCATCGACCATGAGCGCCTGGGCGCCATCGGAGAGATCGGTGACAAGCGCCGCGGGCCTCTTCGCTTCGCGGGCTGCCAGGACGTCATCGAGGATTTCCGACTTCATTCCAGCTTCTCGACGAAAATCTCCACCTTGCCGCCGCAGCTTAGTCCGACCTCCCAGGCCATTTCGTTGGTGACGCCGTATTTCACGAGCCGAGGCTTTCCTTCCTTGATGACGCCGAGGGCCTCGTCTATGACCGCGCCCTCGATGCAGCCGCCCGAAACCGAGCCGACGAAATTGCTGCTTTCGTCGACGACCAACTGGCTGCCGACAGGCCGGGGAGAGGATCCCCAGGTGGTCACGACGGTCGCTATTGCGACGGCCTTGCCTTCGGCCTTCCACCGGGCGCCTTGCTCGAGAACGTCATCATAGCCTGCAATCTGCGTTTCACTCATTGCGCCAGCTCCCGCCACTTCGCCATGTCCTTGTAGCGACCCGCCCCTTTTTCGTTGAGTGCAGCAACGACGTCCGAGAGCGAATCCAAATTATGGGCCGTCCTGAATTCATCCACATGAGGCATGATAGCGCGTATCCCCACTGATTTTGGCTCAAACTGGTCATAGCGCAATAGGGGATTGAGCCAGATAAGACGGCGGCAGGATTTATGCAGCCGCTCCATCTCCTTGTTAAGGCCCGCGCCGGCGTCGCGGTCGAGACCGTCGGTGATCAACAGCACGATGGCGCCTTGGCCGAGTACCCGTCGCGACCAATTGCGGTTGAACTCGCCGACACAGCGCCCGATGCGGGTGCCACCCGACCAGTCATCCACGGCAGCGCCGAGTTTCGCGAAAGCGACATCGATGTCCTTGTACCTCAGCCAACGGGTCACGTTTGTCAGGCGGGTGCCGAAAAGGAACGTGTCCACACGCTCGCGAACGCCCGTTATCGCGTGCAGGAAGTGGATGAGCATACGCGAATACCTCTCCATCGACCCCGAGATGTCGCAGATGGCGACCAAAGGTGGAGGACGCCTGCGAATACTGCGTTTCCTCAACGGGATGAAATCACCACCGAAGCGCAACGCGGCGCGCAGGGTGGCCCGCATATCCGCACGCTGGCCAGCGGGATTTGCCCGGTAACGGCGGGTTGGCACATCGGCGATCGCGAGGCGCATCTTGGCAATTTCCTTGCGCGCCGCCTCAATTTCGTGCGCCGTCATCTTCTCGAAGTCCTTGTTCCGGAGCACCTCCGTTCGGCTCCAAGTCATCGCCGCGTCAAGCTGAATTTCCTCATCAGGTGACACTTCCTTGGTCTCGGCTGCGGCGCCCGCGATCTTGAGCGCGTCGGCAATCCGGCGAGCGATGGCCTCTCCTGTACCATTCTCGCCGTCGCCGCCGATGGCTGGCTGGCGGACCGATTGCACCCGCTCAGAGATTCGTGGGCCGCGCCAGAAAATCCGGAACGCCTGATCGAAAAGGTCGTGTCGGTCATGGCGGTTGACGAAAACCGCGTGCAGGGTCCAATAAAAATCCTCGCGGTTGGCGACGCCGACGGCGATCACGGCGCGAAGCGCGTCCATCACCTTGCCCGGCCCGATCGGCATGCCGGCGTTCCGCAATACCCTGGCGAAATACATGATGTTGGCGACCAGACGGCCGCCTTCATTGGTGGCTGCGGTTGCCGTCAAGGCGCCGAGGCTCCGGCCGCCGCCAGTTCGGCCTTGACCTGATCGAGGATGCGGCCGGCCTCGCTGCCCTGGATCTTGGTGATATCGTCTTGATATTTCAGCAATACGCCCAGCGTGTCGTTGATGTTTTCGGGATCGAGCGCCACGCAGTCGAGCTCTGTCAGCGCGTTGGCCCAGTCGATGGTCTCGGCGACGCCGGGAAGCTTGAACAGATCCGTCCCACGCAGCTTCTGTACGAAGCCGACGACCTCTGCCGACAGTGTCGCCGGCGCTTCCGGCGCCTTGACTTTCAGAATTTCCAGCTCGCGCCCGGCATCCGGGTATTCGATCCAGTAATAGAAGCAGCGCCGCTTGAGCGCATCATGGATTTCCCGCGTCCGATTGGAGGTGATGACGACGATGGGCGGCTTTTCGGCCTTGATGGTCCCGATCTCGGGAACGGTGATCTGATAATCCGCCAGCACTTCCAGGAGGTAGGCCTCGAAAGGTTCGTCGGTGCGGTCGAGCTCGTCGATCAGCAATACCGGCGGACTTCCAAGACCTGCTTCCAGCGCCTGAAGCAGCGGACGCTTGATGAGAAACTTCTCGCTGAAAATGTCTTCCTCGATGCTGACGCGGTCACGGTTGCCGGCGGCTTCCGCCAGTCGGATTTCCACCATCTGCCGGGCATAGTTCCATTCGTAGACTGCCGAGGCCACGTCAAGCCCTTCATAACATTGCAGCCGCACCAGCCGGCGTCCGAGCGTTGCCGCCAGCACGTTGGCGATCTCGGTCTTACCGACGCCGGCTTCGCCTTCGAGGAACAGCGGCCGGCTCAGCCGAAGCGCCAGGAACAGAGCCGTGGAAAGGCTGCGGTCGGCGAGATAATCACCCTTGCGCAGCAAGGCGAGCGTTTCATCCACCGAGGTGGGCATAGGCGTCGTCATATTGGTTTCCCGGGACTGGAGGCTCCATCGCCAAATGTGGTGAACGTCGCCGGCGCTCCTTGTGATTGGCAAAAGGGGGTATTGCCCCCTATTGCCGCGGAATGCGCCACCATGCTCAGCCGGCCGCGGCGACGGCCCGTTTCGCCATCACGCCGATCAAATGCGCCCTGTATTCGGCGCTGGCATGGATATCGGAGTTGAGTTCGTCCGGCGGTACGCTGATGCCGTCGAGGGCTTGGGCCGAGAAATCAGCGCCCAAGGCCGATTCCATCGCCGCCACGCGGAAGACGCAGGCACCGGCGCCCGTCACCGCTACCCGAACCCCACCGCCGGTCTCGGCCACCATGACGCCGACCAGGGCAAAACGGGACGCAGGCTGCGGGAACTTGGAATAGCCGGCCCTTGACGATAGCGGGAAACTGACGGCGGTTACGATCTCGTTGGCCTCGAGCGCGGTTTCGAAGATGCCGGTGAAGAAATCGTCGGCCGCGATCGTGCGCTTGTTGGTCTCGACCGTTGCGTTGAGGGCAAGCACCGCCGCCGGGTAATCGGCCGCGGGGTCGTTGTTGGCGATGGAGCCGCCGATGCTGCCCAAGTTGCGCACCTGAGGATCGCCGATTATCCCCGCAAGCGCCGCCAAGGCCGGTATTGCCTCCCTCACCTCGGCGGACGAGGCGACATCGGCGTGGCGGGTCGTGGCGCCGATGGTAACGGTGCCGCCGTCGACCTTTATGCCCGAGAGTTCGGCAATGCCCGAGAGATCGATCACGTCCGAGGGCCTTGCCAGGCGTAGCTTCAGGGTCGGGATCAGGGTCTGGCCACCCGCGAGTAACGTTCCATCCTCGGCGCTGGCGAGCAGCGACGCGGCCTCGGCCAGGCTGTTCGGGCGATGGTAGTTGAAATCATACATTACCGTTCCCTTCCCTTTTTACTCTGCCGGAGCCTTGCCGGCTTCCCGAATGGCGCGCCAAACCTTCTCCGGCGTCGCCGGCATGTCGAGGTGGCTCGCGCCGATGGCGCCGGTGACGGCGTTGATCAGCGCCGCGGGGGCGGCGATCGCGCCGGCCTCGCCGCAGCCCTTCACGCCCAACGGGTTGTGCGGGCATGGCGTCTCGATAAAGCCCACCTTGAAGCTCGGCACGTTGTCGGCCCGCGGCATGGTGTAGTCCATGTAGGAGCCGGTGAGCAGCTGGCCGGTGTCCTGGTCATGAACACAGTCCTCGAGAAGGGCTTGGCCGATGCCTTGGGTGACGCCGCCGTGGACCTGACCTTCCACGATCATCGGATTGATGACCTTGCCGAAGTCGTCGACCGCGACCCAGTTGACGATGTCCACCACCCCGGTTTCGGGATCGATCTCGACCTCGCAGATGTGACAGCCCGCCGGGAAGGTGAAGTTCCCCGGGTCGTAAAAGGCATTTTCGTCGAGACCCGGTTCCAGCTCCTCCAGAGGATAGTTGTGTGGCACGTAAGCGGTGAAGGCGACGTCTGCGATGCTGACGCTCTTATCCGTGCCAGCGACCTTGAAGGCGCCGGCCTCGAACTCGACGTCGCCCTCGGAAGATTCGAGGGCATGGGCCGCGATTTTCTTGCCCTTGGCGATGATCTTGTCACAGGCCTTGGCGATCGCCGAGCCCCCGACCGCTGCCGAGCGCGAGCCGCTAGTGCCCATGCTGAATTGCACCTTGTCGGTGTCGCCGTGGACGATCTCGACGTTCTCGATCGGCACGCCGAGCCGGTCGGAGACGATCTGAGCGAAGGCGGTTTCATGACCCTGGCCCTGAGCATGCGAGCCGGTGAACACGGTCACATTGCCCGTCGGGTTGAAACGAACCTGAGCCGATTCCCACAGCCCGAGAGCGAAGCCGATCGCGCCGGCGACTTTCGACGGCGCGAGCCCGCAGGCCTCGATGTAATTCGAGAAGCCGATTCCTCTCAGTTTTCCGCTGTGCTCGGCCTGCTGCCGGCGTGCCTCGAAGCCCGCGTAATCCGCCATCTCAAGGGCCTTGTCCAAAACCGGCGCG
>SMUX01125745.1_pt1 | contig 16720 bp, 14 predicted proteins | sample 2456431 | NCBI WGS metagenome assembly SMUX01 (sample SAMN11095930, study PRJNA526329) | marine sediment metagenome | biome: Marine sediment; feature: Surficial sediment; material: Deep marine sediment; isolation source: Hadal surficial sediment | place: Pacific Ocean | collected 2014-11 | depth... | reverse complement strand
GGCGTTCTCCGCCGATGTCAGGGGCACCCGCGCCTGGGACACCGGGCGAAGCGATCTGGCGGCGCTTTGCTGATAAGCCTCGATGTCCGTTGCCTCTACGACAAGCAAGTTTTCGCCGCTGGCCCAAGTCTTGGCGTCTTGCCCCGGTTCCAGGTCCACCGGCGCCGTCAGCGCCGCCGGCAGCAGCCGGGCAAGCTTGGTCAGCTCCACCGCCGCCGAGCAACAGGCGCCGAGATCGGCCGAGCGCACATCCAGGGGCCGGGGTGGCTTGATGGCGATGGCGGCCGCGGGATCGGCGATATCGCGCACCGTCTGGGCGGCGATGCCCGGGGCCAGGTCGAACGTCACCACCTTGGCGGTAAGGGGGGCGGTAATGGGGGCGGCAATGGGTGAAAGGCCGAGTGCCGCCGCCCGGCGCCGGGTCAGCGATAGCCCCGGCGGCGCACCGCTCAAGTGCTCCAGGCGCCGGAGACTGCCCGGCGTGACCGCCTCGGCCGCCTGAACGAGGATCGAGGCCCCCCCTTCCGCGCGGATCACCGCCACCTCTCCCCGGCGCAGATCGGCGATTACGCGGTCCACGCTTAGGAGGATGCCCGGCGACCGGGTCTCGGCAACGACTTCGGAGGTGGCCTGTTTCGCCATGGTGCCCTGGAGGTTGATTCGAAGCGCACGAAACCGGCGCGTCTCGGTCGTTCGCTCGCCGGGACCGCCGATACCAGTCGGCTATTTGGTGTATCATGGGCCTTTTCAAAAGGCGACTCCCGCATTTTTCGGCCAAAGCGCCGGTCATCCGCGAGGATGTCGGTGGGATTTCCGTTTGGGCCCTAATGATGTATGATTTGGCGGCCCATAAGTGGGAACAAGGCGCCCAAGGGCGCTTCAGGGAGGCCGAAAGCTAGCGGCATGGTACGATGGTGACGGGGAAGCACATTCTGCTTGTCGACGACGATGAGGATTTGGTGCAGTCCCTGGCGGAACAGCTCCAGCTTCACGAGGAGTTTACGACCGTTCAGGCGCACACCGGTTTAGGCGCGCTCGAAATCGTCAAAACCGATTATTTCGACGCCATCATCCTCGATATCGGCCTGCCGGACATGGACGGGCGCGAAGTCTGCCGCCTGATGCGCCGCGCCGGTGTCAAGGCCCCTGTTATCATGCTTACCGGCGCCGATTCGGAAGCCGATACCATACTGGGGCTGGATTCGGGCGCCAACGATTACATCACCAAGCCGTTCCGTCTCGGGGTGCTGCTGGCGCGGCTGCGGGCGCAACTGCGCCAGCACGAGCAAAGCGAGGACGCGGTGTTTACCATCGGTCCTTACAACTTCCGGCCCAGCGCCAAGCTGCTGATGGACACGGCGAGCAACAAGAAGGTCCGGCTGACGGAAAAGGAGACGGCGATCCTCAAATACCTCTACCGCGCCAGGGACAAGGTGGTGGGACGGGAAACACTCCTCAACGAAGTATGGGGATACAACGCCAGCGTCACGACACACACGCTCGAGACCCATATTTACCGGTTGCGCCAGAAGATCGAGCGCGATCCCTCGGAGGCGGAAATTCTCATCACCGACAGGGGCGGATACCGCCTGGCGCCGTGAAGGCGACGAACCCGCCAGGTGCCATCCGCCGATTTCAAAATTCACCTTTTCCTTTTCGCCCTGCTATTGCACACTACTTGGCATGGGACTTGGCATGGGCAGTGGCCGCGTGTCGACGAACGCGGCCGCATGATTTAGGAAGCCATGGCCGAGCAAGAAGATTTCTGGATCCGGTTCTGGGGGGTGCGCGGCTCCATCGCCTGCCCCGGCGGCGATACGCTCCACTATGGCGGCAACACGTCTTGCGTCGAGGTTCGATGCGGTTCGCGCCTGTTGATATTCGACTGCGGCACCGGCGCGCGGGTGTTCGGCAACCATCTTCAGGCGCCGTTGGACGCGGATCTCTTTTTCTCCCACACCCATTTCGATCATATCTGCGGCCTGCCGTTTTTCGCACCCGTGTTCGTACCAGGCAACAAGCTGAGTCTGTGGGCCGGGCATTTGGGGGGGAAAACGACGATCCGCGAAGTCCTGTGCTCGATGATGATCGATCCGCTATTCCCGATACCCCCGGACGCCATGCGCGCCGACATCACCTATAAGGACTTTGAGGCCGGCGAGACCTTGAGCCCGGCGCCGGACATCACCCTCAAGACCGCGCCCTTGAACCACCCCAACGGGGCGACGGGATACCGCCTGGAGTTCGCCGGCAAGGTGGTGTGCTACGTAACCGACACCGAACACGTCATCGGCGCCCCCGATGAGAATGTGTTGCGGTTGATCGAGGGGGCCGATTTGTTGATTTACGACGCCACCTACACCGACGACGAATACCCCCAGTTCGAGGGATGGGGGCATTCGACATGGCAGGAAGGGGCGCGGCTGTGCGAGGCGGCGGGGGTCAAGACCTACGTCCTGTTTCATCACGCCCCCAGCCATGACGATGCCTTCATGGACCGCATTGCCGAGGAGGTCGACCGGATACGTCCGGGCGCCGTCGTCGCCCGCGAGGAATTGATCCTCAGGCCGTGAGTACGGGACTGACCGGGCTTTCGGGGACCGGCGTCCAGGGCCGCCGAGGGCGCTGGCGTCCGCGGTTCCGGCAGTGGATTCCGCCCGGCGCCAAACGGCTCGCGGCCGGTCTGGCGACCGTGCTGGGCATCAAGCCGCTCGGTTTCTTCATTCCCTGCCGTTATGCCGGGCAAGCGGCAAGCAGTGGCGCCGCGTCCTTCGCACGCGTCGCGGAGATATTCGCCAACGCAGGGGAAAACTTTGGCGCCGTCATCGGCGATATCGAAGCTTGCGCGTCGGAGCTCCGTACCATCGCCGCCGGCGGCCAACTCGCGGGGGGCGCGAAGCCTCACTTCCGCCAGGGGTTGTTCCCGCGCCTGGACGCCGCCACGGCCTACGCCCTGGCCCGGCGGTATCAGCCGCGGCGCATCGTCGAGATCGGCGCCGGCTATTCGACCCGTTTCCTGGCAACCGCCATCGCCGAGGGCGGTTTCGATTGCCGCCTCACGACCATCGATCCGTCGCCGCGCAAGGTCGTCAACCTGCCCGGTATCGAGATCATCGAAACGACCGTGCAGGAGGCGGGCCAAACGCCCTTCGACGACCTGTCGCCGGGTGATTTCCTGGTCGTCGATTCAAGCCACATCCTGATGCCCGGAAGCGACGTCGACATGGTGCTGAACGCCATTTTGCCAGCGGCGCCACGGGGCCTATTGGTGCATTTCCACGACATCTTCCTGCCCGACGCCTACCCCCGCGAATGGGACTGGCGCGCCTATAACGAACAGAACGCCGTCGCCGCCCTGTTGGCGGGGGGCGACGCCTTCGAGGTGGTGTTCGCCAGCCATTACGCCGTCACCCGGCTGCGGGATCTGTGGGCGGGAACGGTGATCGCCGAGATCGGCCTGCCCGACGGCGCTTTCGAAACAAGCCTGTGGCTGAGGAAGAGATGATAGTGCGCCAGGAGCCTGTCTGAGTATTGATCATGGGCGGCATCGGCAAGCCTTCGCGACGCGGCGATCGCGTCTGTCTGGCCGACCCAGCGGGCCGCGTTTTCAAGGCCTTGGGACGTCGTCTGGCACCGCTTGCGATGCGCCCGGCATCGCGGCGCGGCACCATCCTAGCCCAAGGCCTTGAAAACGCGGTGCCGCCCGTGATCAATACTCGGACAGGCTCCTCGCCATTGGCGGCCGTTCACGAGGTTATTACCCGGCGTGAGGCCCAGGCGCGCTATGGTGGCCCGCCGGCATCGCAACATAGGCGCCGTTGATGATCAGGGACTGGATCAATCGGATGTTCGGACAGTCCGGTGAGGCTGATGTGCCGGAACGGGTGCGGACCGCGATCCGCGACCAGCAGGACGCCAGCGAGATTCTCATCGGCTGGGTCCAGCTTGCCGTCGTCCTCGTCTTCGCCATCCTTTATACCGTGGCGCCCAAGGCCTTCCCCGCCGATGTCGGCTTCGCGCCGGTGCCGTGGGCGCTGACCGCCTATTTCGCCTTTACCGTCGTCCGTATCATCATGGCCTACCGTTTGCGGCTGCCCAACTGGCTGTTGTCCGTTTCGGTGGTCATGGACATGTCGCTTCTGCTGGGGACCATCTGGAGTTTCCATCTGCAGTATGAACAGCCCCCGTCCTTTTACCTCAAGGCGCCGACGCTGCTTTATGTGTTCATCTTCATTTCCTTGCGGGCCCTGAGATTCGAGGCCCACTATGTCGTGCTCGCCGGTTGCGTGGCGGCGATCGGCTGGCTGGTCATGGCGTTCTACGCCGCCACCGCCGATCCCAGCGGCGCCATGATCACCCGGGATTACGTCCGCTACATGACCACCAACAGCATCCTCCTCGGCGCCGAGTTCGACAAGGTGATCTCCATCCTGCTGGTGACCGCCATCATCGCCGTGGCCATCACCCGGGCCCGGCGGCTCCTGGTCCGGGCGGTGGCGGAGGGTGCCGCCGCCCAGGACCTGTCGCGTTTCTTCGCGCCCGAGATCGCCAAGCGGATCACGGCGTCGGAGGCGCGCGTCAAGGCCGGCCAGGGCATCAACCGCGATGCCGCCATCCTCAATGTCGATGTGCGCGGCTTCACGATCCTGGCGGCGCACATGCCGGCCAACGATCTCATCGCCCTTCTCGCCCAGTATCAGTCGCGCATGGTGCCGGTGATCCAGCGCCATAACGGCACCATCGACAAGTTTCTCGGCGATGGCATCATGGCGACCTTCGGGGCCACGTCGACATCGGAGACCTACACCGCGGACGCCATCAGGGCGGTGGACGAGGTGATGGCGGTGGCCGACGCCTGGAACGCCGAACGGGCGGGCGAAGGAAAGGAGCCTATCAGAATCGGCGCGGCGGTCGCCACCGGCCGCATCGTTTTCGGCGCCGTCGGTGACGAGACCCGGCTCGAGTACACGGTCATCGGCGATGCGGTCAACGTCAGCGCCAAGCTCGAGAAGCACACCAAGGTGGAAAAAGTGCGGGCACTCGCGACCGCCGAAGCTTACGAGAAGGCCCTCGCCCAGGGGTACGCGCCCAAGGCGACGCCGGAGAGGCGTCCCGCCCGCCATATCGTCGGCATGGAAGAGCCCCTCGATGTCGTCGTGCTGGCGAGTTGAGCGCCGCCGCCCCGTCCCGGTTGGGCCGCAAACTCGGAGCGGTTCCTATCTACCAAGACCCGCTCTAACGATAAGGGTCGGCGGCGTCGCGCAGACCGTCGCCGAGGAAATTGAACGCCAGCACGATGATGACGATCGGCACGCCGGGCAGCATCAGCCATGGATAAAGCGCCACCACATTCATGTTCTGGGCTTCGTTCAGCAGCACCCCCCAACTGGTGATCGGCGGGCGCAGACCGAGACCGAGGAAGCTGAGCGCGGTCTCGCCGAGGATCATGCCTGGTATCGAAAGCGTCGCCGACGCGATCAGATGAGACAGGAAGTTGGGCAGGAGATGGCGCCCGATCACCCGCCGGGGCTTGGCGCCCATGAGGACGGCGGCGGTGCAGAAATCCTCTTCACGGAGCGCGAAGAGCTTCGAGCGCACGGCCCGCGCCAGGCCCGTCCAGTCCAATAAGCCGAGGATGATGGTGATGCCGAAATAGATCAGGATGGGGCTCCAGGTTACCGGCAGGGCGGCCGACAATGCCATCCACAAGGGCAACTCGGGAAACGAGCGCAGGACCTCGATCAGCCGTTGCACGACGCTGTCGATCCAGCCCCCGTAATAACCGGCGAGCCCGCCGAAAATCAGGGCAAGGGTGAAGCTGATGGTGATACCGATAATGCCGACGGTCAGCGAGATTCGGGCGCCATATATGATGCGCGAGAGCATATCCCGCCCCAGCCGGTCGGTGCCGAGCCAGAAGAAGGTGCCGCCCTCGGCCGGACAGACCAGGTGGAATCGCCCCTCGATCAGGCCCCAGAATTTGTAACCGTCACCGAGACAGAAGAACCGCAAGGGCTGAACCTTTTCGGGATTCTCCGTGTGTTCCCGCTTCAGGGTCTTGAGATCGAGCCGGACTGTCGTCCCGTAGACGAAGGGTCCGACGAATCGGCCCTCATGGAACAGATTAACCTCTTGCGGTGGCGCGTAGATGAAGGCGGAGTGCCGGCTGTGCAGGTTGTAGGGCGCGAGGATTTCGCTCATGACGATGGAGCCGTACATGACCAGCAACACGACGCCCGATATCACCGCCAGGCGGTGGCGCTTGAGCTTCCACCACATCAACCGCCATTGCGACGCGAGGTAATAGCGTTCCTGCTCAGGCGTGATCGTCTCCGTCATTTCCGGCTCGAACGGGGCCTCGGAGACGAAATGTTCGAGGGGGCCGGCCGGTCCTTGGTCGCCGCTAGAGCTCATCGTGACCGGCCTCCGTGCAGCCGGATGCGAGGATCGAGCGCGGCCAGCGCGATATCGGAGATGAACACCCCGATCACCGTGAGGGCCGCCAGGCACATCAACAGGAATCCGGCGAGGTACATGTCCTGGCTTTGCAACGCCCGCAGCAGCAGCGGGCCGGTCGTCGGCAGCGACAGAACCACGGCGACGATGGTGGCGCCGGAGATGATCTGGGGCAGGAGATTGCCGATGTCCGAGATGAAGGGGTTGAGCGCCATGCGCAGGGGATATCTGAGCGCCCTCAACGGCGGCAGCCCCTTGGCCCGGGCGGTGACGACGTAAGGCTTCTCGAGCTCGTCCAAGAGGTTGGCGCGCAGTCTGCGGATCATTCCCGCGGTGCCCGAGGTGCCGATGACGACGACCGGAATCCAGAGATGTTCCAGGATCGATAGGATTTTGTCCAGGCTCCAGGGGGCGTCGATGTAGCTAGAGTCCATCAATCCGCCGATCGAGGTGCCGAAGGTGACATTGGCGAAATAGAGGAATATCAGCGCCAGCAGGAAATTCGGCGTCGCCAGCCCCAGAAAGCCGATGAAGGTAAGGGTATGATCGGTGACGCTGTATTGATGGGTGGCGGAATAAACGCCGATGGGGAAAGCCACCAGATAGGTGAAGATGATGGTGCCGATGGCGACGATCATGGACAGGAACAGCCTGTCGCCGACGACCTCCGTGACCGGGAGGTTGTACTCGAAGGCGAAGCCGAAGTCCCCCTCGGCCATACCGGCGACCCACATCAGGTACTGCTCGACCAGCGATTTGTCGAAGCCGTACTGCCGGCGCAGGAAATCGAGTTTTTCCTGGTTGACGGTTTCGCCCTGACTCCGCAGTTCGTTGACCAGCGTCGTCAGATAGTCGCCCGGCGGCAGCTGGATGATGACGAATATGAGGACGCTGATGGCAAGCAGCGTCGGCACCATGATGAACAGGCGGTGGATCAGATATGCGAACATGATCGTGTCGCCCCGCTTGTGACCTCAACCGTCATTACCATAATCACTTCGCCCCCCGCCCGAGACCGGTGTCGTCCGTTGCCCTAACGAAATGATCCTCGCCAAGCGCGATCAGCCTCGGTTGGGCATCGGTCGAGACGGTGAAAGGCGGCGGCCACCAGGCCGGATCCGAGGCCTTACCCTCCATCAGTCCGGCGAAATCGAGCCGTTGCGCCGGATCGGGCTCCGGGATAGCCGCCATCAGCGCCTTGGTGTACGGGTGGACGGGATTGCGGAACAGCACTTCGCACGGCGCCACCTCGACGATCTTGCCGGCGCACATCACCATGATCCTGTCGGCGATATAGTTCACCACCGCGAGGTTGTGCGAGATGAACAGATAGGTGACTTCGAGCTCCTCCTTCAAATCCTTCAGCAGGTTGAGGATCTGGGCCTGGATCGAGACATCCAGCGCCGAGACCGGCTCGTCGCAGATCAGGAGCTCGGGCTTGAGCGCCAGCGCCCGCGCAATACCGATGCGCTGACGTTGACCGCCGGAGAAACTGTGGGGGTAGCGGTTGAACGCCCAGATATCCAGGCCCACCAGTTTCAGAAGCTCCTTCACCATCTCGGCCCTGAGCGCGCTATCGCCGATGCCATGGATGAGCAACGGTTCATTGACGATGTCGAAGACGGTCATCCGCGGATTGAGCGACCCGAAAGGGTCCTGGAAGATGAACTGGATCTTGCGCCTGAACGGTATCAGCTCCGCCTCGCTCAGGCCGATCACATCGACCGGCCGGCCGGCGTCGTTGAACGTCAGCTCGCCTTCATCCGGCGTCACCGCCCGCACCAGACATTTGCTCAGCGTCGTCTTGCCGCAACCGCTCTCGCCCACCAGGCCGAGACACTCGCCACGCCGGATCTCGAAATCGACGGCATCGATGGCGGTCACCAGCCCACCGCCGCCACGGCCGAAATACATGTCCTTGCGGATCTTGAACCTCTTGGTCAGGCCGCGCGCGGTGACGAGGGCGCCGGAGGCGCCGGGACCGGCATCGGGGCGGCGTTCGCCGGAGGCCAACAGGTGGGCCGACTCAAACTTGATCTCGCGAATCGGCGTCAACCGTTCCTCCGGCCCGAGGCCGAAACGCGGCACCGCCCTCAACAGTGCCCGGAGGTAAGGGTGGCCGGGGTCGTTGAATATGTCCTCCACCGTGCCGCTCTCCATGACGCAGCCCCGGTACAAAACCACGACCTCCTCGGCGACGTTGGCGACCACGCCGAGGTCATGGGTGATCATCAAAACCGCCATGCCGAGCTCGGACTGCAGGTCATGGATCAGTTTCAGGATTTGGGCCTGGATGGTGACGTCAAGCGCGGTCGTCGGTTCGTCGGCGATCAACAATGCCGGGCGGCAGACCAGAGCCATGGCGATCATCGCCCGCTGGCGCAGCCCGCCCGAGAGCTCGAACGGGTAGGTGCGCATCGCCGTCGTGGCGTCGGGGAACCCGACAAGGCCGAGCGTCTCGGCGCAGAGCCCCCGGCCGTCCTTCTGGCTGACATCGCTGTGCAGGTGCAGGCACTCGCGGATCTGGTCGCCGATGGTGTGCAGCGGCGACAGCGATGTCATCGGCTCCTGGAAAATGATCGAGATCCGCCCGCCCCGGATCGCCCGCATTTCGGTGCTTTCCGGCGCCATTGTAGCGATGTCGACGGTGCCCGATGGCGCCCGGCCGCAGTCCACCGCCGCCGTCTCATTTGCCGGTCGCGGATTGGTGAACAGGATTTCGCCGCCGGTGATGGCGCCGTTTCGGGGCAGGATGCCCATGATCGCCTGAGAGATGACGGTCTTGCCGGAACCGGACTCACCGACCAGCGCCACCGTCGATCCTTCACGAATCCTGAAACTGGCGCCATCGACCGCCTTGATTTCACCGCCGGGAATCTTGAAGGCGACCTTGAGATCGTTGACCTTGAGGATTTCGGTCATCGGCCGGACCCGGCCGGCCGGATGGTTTCGACGATCATGGTGAAAGCCGTTGACTCGGACAAATTCCTACGGTCCATGGCCCTTGCTAGTCTTGGGTTCTTACGCCAATTCAATCTTTCGATCAAACGCCCCGTGAACGGCGGGACCGGCGCCTCCATCTCGTCCCGCCGCATGTTGTCGAATCGCGATTCCGCGAGCGCGCAGGCGTAAGCCGCCTCATCCATGTCCGAGAGGAATATGAAGTCCAGGCCGTCGCGAAACGTCTTTCGCGCGTCGCCGTGAGGGTCCTCATGGGTAAGGAAATGTTTCGGTCCCCCGTGCCGGTCGAACATGTCAAACATCATGAGCACGAACCGCGACTGGCGCTCGGTCCGGCAAATGTCGGAGCGAACGAAGTCATCGAGGCTGCCGGTGAACACTTTCTCCTTGTCGTGTTCGTGATGGGCGTACGAGACCGCGACATCGCGCGGGTCGCGAACCAAGAGGACAAGACGCTTGCGCGCGTTGATATCGGTGTCGATCAGGCGCGGGCGCTCGCCGGCGCCCCGGCCGCGGCCCTCTCACTCCTCCGGCTCCGGTGTGCCGGTGGCGCTGACCGTAATGCCGAGAACGGCGAAGTTGCTGACGGTGGCCTCGCTCAGGGGAACGCTGTTGGCCTTGGCGACGGCCGCGGCCTTGGCGGCGATGGCCGCAAACCCATCGATATCGGACCCGACAATAAGGCTCTCACCGGCGCCCTTGAGCTTGAGATTCATCCAGCCGTCGGTCCGTTCCCGCCTGGTCGAATAGTAGCTGAGCTTGACCGCGCGCACCTCATCCCAGGCAAGGCTGACGCGGGACGCAAGCCGCCCGCTGATGATCCTCGGGCCGGCGACCGACACCACGGTCTCGGTCACGTCCACCACCGTCATTTGCCATGCCCATGCGCGCAGGCCGTAGACGGCGAACATGGTGGCCAGGCTGCCGAAGACCAGGAACACACCGCCGAACGGCGGCGCGAAAATGAGCGGCAGGGTGCAAAACGCCAAACCGGCGCCGGCGCGGAAATAATCGCCCCTGAGCGACTTGACCGGATAACGGTAGCGCCGGCCAACGCCCTCGGTTTGGCCGTCGGACGGTCGGCTCATCGTCGGCGCCCCGTCTCCAGCCAGCCGGCGACGAGGCGTGCGCTTTTGGCCGCGCCGTTAAGATCGATGCCCGCGGCGTTGGCCGGCGCGCCCGCGGCCGCGGCGTCGATCGCCCGGGCCAGCGCCACCGGCGTGATCGCGCCCCCCGATAGGGCCCGGACCACGCCCCGCGCGGCCAGACACTCGGCGCGCAGGCTTTGCTCCGTCTGCTGGCCGTTGAGATATGGCACCACGACCGCGCGGGCGCCGCTGGTGAGGATGTCCATCATGGTATTATAACCGGCTTGGGAAACCGAAACCGCCGCGCGTCGAAGCAATTCGGGGAAATCGCGGCGCGTGCGCTCGATCACCACGCCCGCCGGCGCCGCCGCCTCGAGGGCCCGAAAATCTCCGTCCTCGAAGTTCGGCCCGGTAATCAGCCGCCAGGTCAGGGACGAAAGCCTGGAGAACCCGCGGGCCAACAGCGCCGCCTCCAACAGCTCCTTGGCGAAAGCGCCGCCGCCCGCCGATACGACGACCTCGCCGTTTCCTGCCCCTTCCTCTTCCCCGGGCGCCCGGCCTGGCGCCTTGCGGGCTCGGGCCCCGTCCCGGTCCGCCGCCCCGGTTTCGGCGCCGGTCACGTAGCCGGTGTATCGAAGCTTCCCTTCGAGCCGCCCGGCCGGCGGGAAGCTGGCCTCGAACGGGATGAGGTCCTTGTCGCCGTGAACCATGACGTAATCGAAATAGGCCTCGGCGTCGTCGGCCATTTCCTGATAGCGCTTGGGCGTGCGTTTGGCGGACAGGATGTCGCGCACCGAGGACACCAGCCAGGGCCGTGGATCGAGCGCCCGCGCCGCGTCCAGGAGGGCGACGATGTCGTCGCGGATCTGGCTGCGTCCGAAGGGAAACATCTCGACGATCACCATGTCGGGCCGGCGGGTTTGGACATGCTCGAGCAATCGGGCGCGGCGGCGCCGGCGAAGCTCGGGCGTGGCCGGCGCGCCACTCTCATCGACCAGCCGGCTATAGCTGTCGTCGGGGCTGAAAACGGGCGGCAGCTGGAAGAAGCCGGCGCCGCCGATATCGAGATCGGGCACCGGCGGGCCGCCGGAGATGATGTCGACCTCGATGCCGTCCCGGGCCAGGGTGCGGGCGATCACGGCGGCGCGCTTGAGATGGCCGATGCCGCGCAGATGCTGCACGAAGAACAGGACCCGGTGCGCGCTCATGCCGGCGCCATGGCGATGTTCAGCCGCTCCGCCGTCAATTCGCCCTCGTCGTCGACGGCGAACAGCTGCACCGACGACCAGTCGATTTTGACCGGCCATTTGTCCTGCATGTCCCAGCCGGTGGCCAAGGCCAGGGTGGCGCGGACCACGCCTTTATGGGTCACCGCGACGGTCGGTTTCCCCGCCCTGGCGATGTCGGCGAGCCAGGGCGTGATGCGCGCCATCACCTGTCTCGGACTCTCGCCGCCCGGCGCCTGGAAGTCGATCCCCCGGGCCTCCTTCTCGGCGAGTTCGGCGGCGAAATTCTTGCGCAGGTCCGCCAAGCTAAGACCTTCCCACTGATCCCAGTCCATTTCCCTGATGCGCGGCTCGATCGCCACCGAGTTGGCGCCGAGCAACGCCGCCGTTTCCCGCGCCCGCGCAAGCGGGCTCGAGATCCAGACGAAATCCCTGAACTCCGCCGGCACTTTCCAACTTCGGACCTCGGCCCGGCCGACCTCGCTCAGCGGAATGTCGGTCGAGCCCTGGATGCGCCCATCGGCGTTCCATTCGGTGGTGCCGTGGCGGATCAGGGCGAGCGGCGTGCTTTTGCGTTTGGCGCTCATGTCCGTAGCCTTTCACAGGCGATGGCGAGCGCCGCGTTCAGGGTTCCGATGGCGCGGGAGATGTCGTGGTTGTCGCTGACGCTGGAGAGCGCGTTCTTAGCCATGGCGGCACGCCGGGCGGGATCATCCAACAGACCGCTTAGCGCCGCGGCGAAGGCCGGGGCGTCGCCCTCCGGCACCAAAAGACCCGTTTCGCCGTCGCGAACGATGTCGCCGACGCCGTGACTGTCCCCGGCAACCACCGGCAGGCCGGCGGCCTGGGCCTCGAGTATCGCCATGCCGAACGACTCGTGCACCGCCGGCCAGACGAAGAGATCCGAGGCGCCGTCGAGCGGCGCAAGCTCCTTAGCCCCGAGCAGCCCGGTAAACCGCACCCGCTCGGCGTCCGCCCATGCGAACATCCACTCGATTTCTTGTCGATTACGCCCATCGCCGACGACGATGAGCTGCCACGGACGATGCCTGAGCCGGGCCAATGCCTCGGCCAGCACCGCATAGGACGCGAGCTTGCCGCCGTCGCGCATCATGGCGACGGCGAGCAGCCAGGGCGCTTGCCTGTCGAGATGGTAGCGCGCGGCCAATCCATCGCGCAGGCTTCCGTTGGCCGCCGCGGTGACGCCGGCGGATCGGCGAAAGGCCTTGACGTCGAGGAACGGCTTGAGCGCTATCATGCGATCGGGATGCGCGAGCAAGGGCAGGACGCCCGGCGCATCCGCCGAGTTGAGGCCGATGACGGCGCCGGCTCGCTTCACCGCGCTAACGGTCGAGTGATAGCCGTTCGCCCAAGGGCCCTCTGCTTGAGTCCGGGACACCGAGGCCTCGGCGAGAAGGTAGGGAATGGAAAGCGCATCGGAAACCACGGGCCCGACCCAATCAGGCGCCTTGTGATAGGCGTGATAGGTGAACCAGGCCTCGGGCCGCGCCGCCGCCTCGGTGGCGCGGTAGCGCCGTATCAGCCGCCGCGCCAACCCCTCGCCCAATGCCTGTAGACGCCGGATCCGCGCGCCATCGCCGATGCCCTCCCAACTCCTGAAACGGCAGGCGAGGTCGACCTCATGTCCGCCACGGGCGAGCGCCGCCATAAAAAGCCGCGCCAGCTTCCTGTCGCCGGAAGGGACCGGATGGCCCGGCGGCTTCATGGGCGCGTAGAAGGCGACGCGCATGGTGATTTCGCTTGTTGTTGCGGGTGCCGGACGCCCTCGGCGAATTTGGCGGCGAGCCTCTCGATACCGGCATCGAAGGAGAACCGCTCGCGCACCCGGGCCATGCCGGCGCCGGCGAGCCGGGCGCGCCGTTGGGGATCGGCGATCAACGCCGTCAGCGCCCCGGCGAGCGCCTTGGGATCGTCGGCGGGGACGAGCCGACCGGTCACACCGTCCTCGATCAGCTCCGGGATCGCCGAGAGCCGCGTGGCGATACAGGCGAGGCCCTGGCTTTGAGCCTCGAGCAGGACGTTCGGCAGGCCATCGCGGTCGCCGTTCCTAGCGATACGGCTGGCGAGGACGAACAGATCGGCGGCCCGGTATCGGGCGATGACCGCCTGCTGGGGCTGGGGCCCAAGCCAGTCGATACGCGACGCAATGTTCAAACGCCGGGCTTGGCGCTTAAGCGACGGCAGGAGTGATCCGCCGCCGATATGGAGGAGGCGCCAATGCAACGTCGGGGCAAGTTGCGCCAGCGCCGCGATCAGGATATCCAGGCCCTTCTTCTCCACCGCCCGGCCGACGCAAAGCAGGACGACCGGATCGTTCGGATCGCCGCCGTCGCGCCCGCCGTCGCCGTTCCCGGCACCGCCCTCCCCGTTCGGCGCCGGCGGCGGGAAACGGCTGAAATCAAGCCCGTGATAGAGATGTTCGACGCGATCCCTGTCGGGGGCGTGGCTTGCCAGATGATCGCGGTTGTGCGCGGTACATGTCACCAGCCAGGCGCAATCCTCGATCTTTTCGCGTTTTTCCCACTCGGGCGTCGTCCAGATGTCAACGGCATGGGCCGAGCAACTCCAGGGGAGGCCGAGAATCCGCGCCGCATATCGGGCGGTCGAGGCGGGCGTATGGAGGAAATGGGCGTAGATGTGGGCGGTATCGGCGGGCAATTCGTGGCCGAGCACCAGGGCCTGGCCGAAGCGCCGGAACCGGTTGGGGGTGAAATCGCGCCTGAGATCGCCGAGCCAGGTATTAAGCGCCGCCGGGTAACGCGGGTGCCGACGCATCGTCCACCACGCTTTCAGCACCCTCAAGGGCTCGCGGTGGAGATATTCCGGCAGGTAGAGGACGGGGGCCGAAATTTCATCGTGGATGGGGTGGGTGTCCGGATCCGTCGGGTGACGCAGGGACACGATCAGGATGTCGAACCCCCGCCTCTCCAGGGCGAGAATCTCCTGGGCGATAAAGGTTTCGGACAATCGGGGATAGCCCTTGACGACGAAAGCGATCTTGCCCGGCAGACCCGTCTCCACACTGTCACCTCGGGGAATTACCGTACCGCCACCTGTCGTATCACGCTCGGCGGTTCCAAGTGATCGTCGACCAACCGGTTGACGTTGGCAAGACCGTCGAGCAAGCCCGGCACGACCACCTGTGAAGGCGGCTTTTGGGACGGCAGGTCTCTCAGCGCCGCGGCCATGACCGCGGGATGGTAAATTCCGTCGTCTTCCAGAACCCGCACCAAGCCCATCTCTTGCGCCCGGCTGGCGCGGATGAATTGCTCGCGCCGGGGCACCGTGCGCGGCACGATCAGGGCCGGCTTGTCGAAGGACAGGATCTCGCAGAAGGTGTTGTACCCGCCCATGGCGACGATCCCCGCCGATTGCGCCATCAGGAACTCCAGATGGGAATCGAAGGTGATGGCCTCGACCTTGGCGAGTTCGCCGATGCGCTTGAGAAACGCGGCGCGGCGTCGCGGCGCCATGAACGGGCCGAAGACGACCAGCGACGGGTAGGGGATGTGGGGATCGTACTCGTAGGCCTTCACCACCCAGTCGACCAGGGCCTCGCCGTCGCCGCCGCCGCCGGGCGTGACCAGCAGGAAAGGCCCCTCGACCAATCCGTCGGCGGGAGAGGCGACCCGCTGGCGCGGCAGCTTGCGGCGCAAATATCCGGTGAAGACGGCCTTATTGTGGACCGTGACCGGCAGATCCAAGCCGCTGAGAGGGTCCCACAGATGGCGCAGACCGTAGATCCAGATCTGGTCATACAAATGCTCCAACGCCGGCAATACGTTCTTGCGTTTCCACTCGGGCGCCAACAGTTGGGGCTCGTCCATGACATCGCGCAAACCGAGCACCAGGGACGTCCCGCGGTCCTTCAACATCCCAAGCGTATCGGCAACTTCGCCCTCGAGGCCGAGGGGCTCCTTGTCGACGATGAAAATGTCCGGCGCGAACGCCAGGGCGGTATGACGGATGATCGAAGCCCTGAGCTCAAGGGTCTGCTCGACGCTGATATGCAGGCTCAGCGAGGTGTATTCACCGTTGCGCAGCTTGATCACGCCCGGCACCCGCACGAAATCGACCCGCGCGCGGAAGTCGAAACTGCCGATGATAGGGGAACCGGACAGAATCAGCACCGACAGCTTCTTGTGGCGCGCGACCAGGGAGTGGGCAATGGCCAGGCAGCGGCGCAGATGCCCGAGACCGAACGAATCGTGGCTGTAAATCAGCACCCGCCTGTCGGCGCGGCCGCCGACCGATTTCGTGAACAGGTTGACGTTTTGCATTGGTAACGCTTCCCCCTGAATACCGCTGCTTATCCCGCAGGCGAGGGCAGACTATGACACAGACTCGAAACGGGCCAAAATGTTCTTTTCGCAACGCCGGGATGGGACATTTACGCCCCCGATTTGGTGCGATAAGGTGCTTCGCGATCCTGGGCCGCCGGCGCGACGGAACGAGTGCGCGGCCGACGCCGAAACAGCCGCCGAGTACATGGAACCCAGTATTTTCAAGTTCATTCTCCGGCACAGCCTGAGGCAGCAGATAGCGATCCTCTGTCTGACGGTGGGCTCGTTCCCGTTTCTTTATTTCTCGCTCGACCTGCCCAAGATCATCATCAACGACGCGATCAACGCCAAGGACTTTCCCAAAGCCCTCCTGGGCATGGAGTTCGAGCAGATTCCCTACCTCCTTCTGCTGTCCGGCATCTTCCTCATCCTGGTGATCGTCAAGAGCGGCTTCAGGTTCAGCATCAACATCTATCAGGGCCTGTTGGGGGAGAGGATGTTGCGCCGGCTGCGTTACGAGCTTTACAGCCGGATTCTACGTTTTCCCCTGCTCCATTTCCGCCGGGTGTCGCCGAACGAGATGATCCCGATGATCACGTCGGAAGTCGAACCGCTTGGCGGTTTCGTCGGCGAGGCCATCGCGCTTCCGGCCTTCTATGGCGGCACTTTGGTCGTGATATTCGCT
>SMUX01156551.1_pt1 | contig 16748 bp, 17 predicted proteins | sample 2456431 | NCBI WGS metagenome assembly SMUX01 (sample SAMN11095930, study PRJNA526329) | marine sediment metagenome | biome: Marine sediment; feature: Surficial sediment; material: Deep marine sediment; isolation source: Hadal surficial sediment | place: Pacific Ocean | collected 2014-11 | depth... | reverse complement strand
GGTCTGGTTGTTGTGGCACGGCGATTTCGTGGCCACGCTTTGGCTGATTTTTATCGCCGGGTTTTCGGACGGGCTGGATGGTTACCTGGCGAGGCGTTTTGGCTGGCGTTCGCGTCTCGGTGGAATCCTCGACCCGTTGGCTGATAAATTTCTGATGGTATCGCTGTTTATTACGCTGACCCTGGTTGGCCTGATCCCGCCCTGGCTGGCGGCGCTGGTGGTCGGACGCGACCTGGTGATCGTCATCGGCGGCCTGGTTTACAATTCGTCGTTTGGCGCGGTGCAGCCGCAGCCTACCGATGTCAGCAAGCTCAATACATTGCTGCAATTGGCGCTGGTGCTGACGGTCGTATCTGGAGCGGGTTACGGCTGGCCGGGGCAGCCCTGGGTGATCGCCCTGGGTGCGTGCGTGATGGTGACGACTATTATCAGCGGTGTCGATTATGTCTGGCGGTGGGGCCGCAAGGCCTACCTTTCCGGTGTGGATGCCACGTGATCGAGTCCCCACAGTTGCCGTTGCCGGTCCAGCTGTCCGATCAGGCTGTGTTCGACAGTTTTTTCGAGTCCGGGAATGGCGCCTTGCTGACCCATCTGAAGTCGCTGGCGCGCAGCGGCAGTGAACGCCTGATCTGGTTGTGGGGTGGGTCGGGCAGCGGCAAGACCCATCTGTTGCAGGCCGCATGTGCGGAGGCTGGCCGGCATGGCCGGCGTGCCGCTTACCTGCCGTTGAAAGAGAAGCTGGAGGCGGGAATGCTTACCGGTCTTGAGGAATTCTCGCTGGTCTGTCTGGACGATGTGCAGCTTATCGCCGGCCTGGCCGACTGGGAGTCCGGCTTGTTCAGACTGTTCAATGAAGTCGCCGAAAACGGCGGCAGCCTGCTGGTTTCGGCCGACCGGCCTGCGGCAAAAATCCCTTTCGGGCTGCCGGATCTGCAATCGCGGCTGAACTGGGGCCCTGTTTACCGCGTGGACCCGGTCAGCGGCGAAGATCTGCACAAAGCGATGGCCCTGCGCGCACAACACCGAGGACTGGAGTTGCCGGAAGAAACCAGTCGGTTTCTTTTGCGGCGGTTCCCGAGAGACATACGCTCGGCATACCGACTGCTGGACACGCTTGACCTGGCATCGCTCAGGGCGCAACGTCGGCTTACGATTCCCTTTGTGCGCGCTGTGCTGAGCCGGGACGACGGCCTTGGCTGAGAGGGGTTGGTCGCGCCTCCCTGTCGCGCTCAGACCGTTGTTGCTGGGAAGTCACGCCGCCGTCTTGTTGCTGATTTTCGCCGCATTGATACTGCCGACATACCCGGGATGGGCCTGGCTGCCGCTGGTCGTAATGCTGATATCGGTACCCGGGGTATTGGCTTCGCGGACTTATACTTATCGCTGGCTGATGATGCTGCTGGCGCTCCCGGTCGCGCTTGGCCTGATGGAACTGATTGCCAATCCGGCTTTGCGACTTTGGTCTGCGGCCCTGGTTTTCTTCAGTTGCGCACTGTTTTTCTGCCTGGCGTTGAGCCTGAGAAACAGCCGCTGAATCAGGAGTTTGTCGGGCCGAGTTTGCAGGCGATAGTTGCGACCCGCTTACCCAGTGCGATCGCCAGCTTCTTTTCCTCATCCGGAATCAATGGCAGTTTCTGACCGCGGGCCCAGTGGCTGGCGCCGTACGGTCCGCCGCCTGAACTCGTGTCGCTAACCAGCGGTTCCGTGTAGGGCAGACCGAGAATCAGCATGCCGTGGTGAAGCAAGGGAATCATCATCGTCAGCAGGGTGGATTCCTGTCCGCCGTGCAGGGATTGGGTCGAGGTGAAAACCGCCGCCGGTTTGCCTGCCAGGCCACCGGACAGCCAAAGGCTGCCGCTGCCATCGAGGAAATATTTCAACGGCGCCGCCATGTTGCCAAAACGCGTCGGGCTGCCCATGACCAGACCGGCACAGTCGGTCAGGTCCTGGTGCGTGGCGTAGGGCGGCCCGTCCTCGGGAACCACCGGCTCGCTGGCTTCACAATCGGCGCTGACGGCGGGCACCGTCCTGAGTCTGGCGGTGCATTTTTCGACCGACTCGACACCCAGGCACACCTGGCGTGCCAGTTCGGCGGTCGCGCCATCCCTGGAGTAAAAAAGAACCAGGATTTCAGCATTCATTGAAGAATCTCCAGCACCTGTTCGGGGGGCCTGCCGATTCGTGCCATCCCGCCGGCCAGGACGATGGGCCGCTCAACCAGGATCGGGTTGTCGAGCATCGCCTGGATTAGTTCATCATCGCTCAGGCCGGGGTTGTCGAGGCCCAGTTCCTGATAAACGCTTTCCGCCCGCCGCATGAGCTGTCTGGGCTGCAGCTTCAGCAGGGAAAGGATTCTTAGCAGGGTTTCCTTGCCGGGCGGGTTGTCGAGGTACTCGATAACAGTCGGGTTCAGCCCCCGATCCCGCAACAATTGCAGTGTTGCGCGTGATTTCGAGCAGCGGGGGTTGTGGTAGATGACGGTTTCCAAGGTCAAATCCTTTGTTTTGGCAGTTTTTGGCTCGGTCGATTGTAGCGGGGCTTGGCTTGACGGAATAGAGTGCCCTTGTTAGCGTTCTAAACCTTTCCGTTTTTCGATAGGCCGGAATGTACAAAAACCGCCGCCCAAATGCTTTTCGTCTCCTCGCAGCTGCCAGTTTACTGACGCTCAGCGCTTGTGCGAGCAATCCGCCGGTCCAGGAAATGAGCGATGCACGACAGGCCATACAGGCGGCTATCACCGCGGGCGCAGAGGAATACGCGGAATTGGCGCTCAAAGACGCCCGGCGATTTCTTGCCGATGCCGAAGCCAATTTGAATCGCAAGGCCTACAATGGCGCGAAAAACGATGCCCGGGAAGCAAAACGCTGGGCGGAGGTTGCGATCAACACGGCTGTCGAGGCTGCCGGTACAGAGCAACATTAGCCAGCGGGGACTCTCCGGTCCTCCCGGTAACCAGGAATCGTGAGTCAGGATGCCGAGTTTCGCCGTTACCAGGTGTCAGGCCGCGTTCAGGGCGTTTTTTTCAGGGTCAGCACGGCAGAACGAGCGAGTTCGCTGGGTTTGAGCGGCCGGGTGAAGAATCTGGCGAACGGCGCGGTGGAAATCGTTGCCTTCGGCGACCCGGACAAGCTGGGTTTGCTGGAGGCCTGGCTCCACCAAGGGCCGCCTTCCGCCCGGGTGGACGCGGTGACCGCCGAGGAAATCAGCGCAGAGTCAGCCGGCGACCTGGTGCCGGGGCGCTTCCTGGTGTGCTAACAGGCCGTTGAAAACCCTCAGGCGAGTGCAAGACCAGGCGAAAATTGGCGAACAAGCGCAGTGTACACGCCAGTACATGAGCATTGTGAGCCAGTTTTTAACGCCGGATTGTGCCGCATGAGGGTTTTCAACGGCCTGTTAGTTTCGATACCACTTCCGGTTCAGTCTATCGATGACTAGGTCGCCATACTTTCTTCGCCCGGTACTGCCGTTGTATCTTGCCAGCCCGCGAATCAGATCCTGATTTTCGAGATCCAGGTAATACTTGAGGATGGTGCAGCCCATGCGCAAGTTGGTCTGCGCGTTGACCAGGTTATCATCGGGCCTGCCGATTTCCTGTAGCCAGAAGGGCATGACTTGCATCAGGCCAATTGCACCCGCGGAGGAAATCGCAAATCGATCGAAATTGCTTTCTATATCGATCACCGCGAGAACCAGTTCGGGGTAAAGGCCGTTGCGGGTAGCTTCGAAATGAATTTGTTTGAGTAATTGCAAACGTTTGCGGGTTTCTGGAACCTGCCTGGCCAGCCTGCCGGACATATCGGTCAACCAGACCTCGGCATCGAATCTGTCCTCGAAGCTGCTCGAGTCATTGGCCGCTTCGATCAGCAGGCGGCGCAGCTCGGGATCCGGCTGCGTCTGCGCAAGCGCGGTTGTGCCGGATAACATCAGGATCAGCAACGATCCGCGCCAGGTTTTTTTCAGTTTTGGCGGCATGGTCAGGTCTCGGTCTGCGAGCTGCGCAGCAAATCCTTTAATTCGTCAATGGATAAATGCCGGGGTTCGTCGTCGCGTCGGTTCTTGTATTCGAAGGTTTCCGCATCCAGGCCTTTTTCGGCGACCACCACTCGATGCGGAATACCGATCAGATCCATATCGGCAAATTTCACGCCCGGCCTGGCGTTGCGGTCGTCGACGAGCACCTGCAATCCCATTGCGTTCAGTTCCTCATAGAGTTGGTCCGCCGCATCCCTGACTCGGTCTGATTTGTGCTGGTTGATCGGTATCAGCGCAACATCGAACGGCGCCATCGCCGGTGGCCAGACGATGCCCCGCCGGTCATGGTTTTGTTCGATGGCGGCGGCTGCAATCCGCGTGATGCCGATACCGTAGCAACCCATGATCAGGGTTTGCGTTTTCCCATGGGCGTCGAGTACCTGTGCATTCATCGACGAGCTGTACTTGTCGCCGAGTTTGAATATGTGGCCGACTTCTATGCCTCGAACTACCGACAAAGTGCCTTTGCCGGTCGGGCTCGGGTCGCCATCGACGACATTTCGCAGATCCACCGAAGCGCAGCCGGGAAGGTCACGACCCCAGTTGCCGTTGACCCGGTGTTGGTCTTTCTGGTTGGCGCCGCAGACGAAATCGACGACCGCCGCGGCGCTGTGATCGACAAAGAGCGGACAGGGCAAATCGACCGGGCCGATGAAACCCGGTTCGCAGCCGATAATATCCTCAACCTTGTCGGCGGTCGCCATCGTCAGCGGTTCGCGGACGCCCGGCATTTTCTCCGCTTTGCGTGCGTTCAGTTCGTGGTCGCCGCGCAAAACCAGGGCGACCAGGCCGTCATCTTCCGCATCCACCAGCAAAGTCTTGATACACCCGCTCGGGTCAATGTCCAAAAACGCACACAGTTCATCGATGCTGCGGATATCGGGCGTATCGACAAACCGCATATCCCCGCCCGGCTTTTTCTTCCCGGCCGCCGGCGGCAGCGCTTCGGCCATTTCAAGATTGGCCGCATAGTCGTCTCCATTCGAGAACACGATCGTATCCTCGCCCGAATCCGCGAGCACGTGGAATTCCTGTGAAGCACTGCCGCCGATGGCGCCGGAATCGGCCTGTACCGGTCGAAAGCGCAGGCCCAGGCGAGTGAAGATTTTGCTATAGGCATCGAACATCGCCTGATAACCGGTATCCAGGCTTTCCTGGTCCAGATGAAAAGAATAGGCGTCTTTCATGATGAACTCGCGCGCGCGCATGACGCCATAACGCGGCCTGATTTCATCCCTGAACTTGGTCTGAATCTGGTAGTAATTGACGGGTAATTGGCGATAACTTTTCAGTTCCCGGCGCGCAATATCGGTGACGACTTCCTCATGGGTCGGGCCATAGCAGAATTCGCGTTGATGCCGGTCCTTGAAGCGCAGCAGCTCGGGGCCGTATTCGCTCCAGCGCCCGGATTCATGCCAGAGTTCAGCGGGCTGCACGCTGGGCATCAGCAATTCGAAAGCGCCGGCGCGGTTCATTTCCTCACGCACCACCTGTTCGATTTTCCGCAGAACCCTGAGCCCCATCGGCAACCACGTATACAGACCGGAAGCGAGCTTGCGGATCAGGCCTGCGCGCAGCATCAGTTGGTGGCTGATCACTTCCGCATCGGCGGGCACTTCCTTCAGGGTATTTAACGGCAATCGCGACAATCGCATCTTGGGGCATTCCTTTTTCGTTCAGCGCGTGCTGAGCTTTCGCGGGAAGATTGTATCGGGCCTGAGGTGACCGGGTACAGAGCGTAATTCCAACCGGCCCTGATTTGCCAGCGGCCGGCCCTGCCTGCAATATCGGTCGCATGAGCGCCGCAATCTATGAGGACAAGGATATCGACCCAAGGCCTATAGCTGGCAAGCGGGTAGCGGTGCTGGGTTTCGGTGCCCAGGGGCGGGCGCACGCATTGAATCTAAGGGATTCCGGGCAGGATGTGGTGGTCGGGTTGCGCGCCGGCTCCGCCTCCGCCGATGCCTGCCGGCAGCATGGCCTGGAAACTGTATCGCTGGAAAAAGCGGCTGTGTCCGATCTGGTGGTGATGCTGGTACCCGATTCCGAGCAGGCGGCCCTGTATGAAAATATCCTCGCCAGCCGCATGAGAAAACACAGTGCGCTGGTCTTTGCGCATGGCTACAACATCCATTACCGACGCCTCGTGCCGCGAAAAGACCTCGATGTTCTGCTGGTGGCGCCGCTGGGCATCGGTGAGCAAGTGCGCTTGCAGTACGAAGCCGGCCTGGGCGTGCCGGCACTGGTCGGCGTACACCAGGATGCCAGCGGGCAGGCCAGGGCGCTGGCGTTCGCGTATGCAAAGGTGAACGGACATGGCCGCGCGGCGGTGATGGAAACGACTTTCGCGGAAGAAACAGAAACGGATCTGTTTGCCGAACAGGCGGTACTCTGCGGCGGAATCGATCAACTGGTCATCAGCGCATTCGAAACCCTGACCGAGGCCGGCTATTCACCCGATATTGCCTATTTTTGTTGTCTGCATGAGGTCAAGCTGATGGCCGATATGCTGCATCGCCGGGGCATCGCCGGAACACGGCAATCCATTTCCGTCGCTGCGGAGTACGGCGACTATACGCGTGGACCCAGGGTTATCAACGAGGCCAGCCGAGCCGCGATGAGAGATCTGCTGGCGGAAATCCGGGATGGCCGTTTCGCCGACGAGCTGGACGCCGAGATCGAGGCCGGGTCGCCGCTGATCCGCCGCCGGAGAGCGGCGGCGGAGTCGCACGATATCGAGAAAGTAGGCGCCGCATTGCGTGCGAGGATGCCGTGGTTGCAAAAAAAAGAATAATCCCGGCTCGCGTTCGGTGCGACAGCCCGGGCAAAGGTTACAATGGGCGATGTCGCCTGCTGCGTTTTACAAGGCGTGACTTCGCAAGCCAATGAAAGCAAAAACCAGTAAACGGAAAGAGAAACTGCGCAAGGGGATAATCCTGTTGCCCAACCTGGTGACGACTGCCGCCATGTTTGCCGGTTTTTATGCCATTGTTGCCGCGATAGACGGTAATTTCAGGCGTGCGGCCATCGCCTTGTTCATCGCGATGTTTATGGATGGCCTCGATGGCCAGGTCGCAAGAATGACCAGCACCGAAAGCGATTTTGGCAAGGAATACGACAGTCTGTCGGATATGGTTTCCTTCGGTTTGGCGCCGGCGCTCGTCGTGTACCAGTGGGGTGTGGCACGGATTTCCGAATACGGGCTGGCGTGGGGACGCCTGGGGTGGTTGGCCGCGTTCATGTATGCCGTATCCTGCGCCCTGCGCCTGGCGCGCTTCAATACCCGCAAACTGCCCACCGGCAAGCGCTATTTCCAGGGTCTGCCCAGCCCGTCCGCCGCCGCGCTGGTGGCCAGCATGATCTGGCTGGGTGACAGGCTGGAACTTGAGGGCATTATCGTGTTGGCGCTGGGTTTCGGCGTGACCGGCGTGGCCGGGTTGCTGATGGTCAGCAACTTCAGTTATTACAGTTTCAAGGATTTGAATCTGGGCGGCCGCGTGCCCTTTGCCTATGTGATCCTGATTCCGCTGCTCTTCGCGCTGATATCGCTGGATCCGCCCGTCGTGCTGCTGACCATGTCGTCCTTTTATGCGCTGTCGGGACCGGCGACGGCGGGCTGGCGGTTCTTCGCCAGGCGACGCCAGCGGCAACTGATCGACTGATTCCGTGAGTCTGAGCGAGAGAAAACAAATTTGTTTGCAGGCGATGGGACTGACCATCTGGCAAAAACAGGACGCCAACACGGCTGATCCCGGGGCGGTATGCAAGGAATCGGGCGGCGCAGATGATGCCGTGGAACCAGCAGCCAGGCCACGGGTGGTCGTATCGCCGGCTTTTGAGCGGCCGGCGACGGCGGCTTCCGCTGACGACACCGCAACCCTGGCCTGGGGCGAACTGCTCCAGCGTATCGCCGGCTGCACGCGCTGCCCACTCCATCAAAACCGGATCCAGGCGGTGCCCGGCGTTGGCGATCAGGCGGCGGAGTGGATGTTTATCGGCGAGGCGCCAGGCAAGGATGAGGATGAGCAGGGTGAACCCTTTGTCGGTCGCGCCGGGCAACTGTTGAATGCCATTTTGCATGCTGCCGGACTGAGCCGCGAGCAGGTCTATATTGCGAATACGATCAAGTGCCGGCCACCAGCCAACCGCAACCCGCAGCATGAGGAGTCGGACCAGTGCTATCCTTTTTTGCAGCGCCAGATCGCTCTGCTGCAGCCAAAAATCATCGTTCTTCTCGGCAAGGTCGCAGCACACCGCATGCTCGATACCGACCAGGCCCTGGGGAAACTGCGCGGCAAGATATACCGCTATCAGGACCGGGTACCGATGGTCGTCACCTACCACCCGGCCTACTTGTTGCGCAGCCCCAGCCAGAAGGCCAAAGTGTGGGAGGACCTGTTACTGGCGAAAACGGTCCTGGCCGAACAAAGCGCGCGACAGCCGTGATGGCGATTGCGGAAAAACCCGTTGAGATCCGGGCGTTGCAGACGCGCGACCTGGCCCGGGTCATCGTCATCGAGGCCGCTTCCTATGACTTTCCCTGGTCGGCAGGGGTTTTTGCCGATTGCCTTTCGGTGGGTTATTACTGCCGTGTCCTGGATCTGCAAGGCTGGCCAGCCGCCTATGCCGTGTTGTCAGTCGGTGCCGGTGAAGCTCACATCCTCAATCTGACGGTATCGCCGGAATACCGGAGTCAGGGGCTTGGCCGCCGTTTGTTGCGCGATTTTCTGGGGCATTGCCGCAGCCGGTCATTGGGCCGGATCTATCTGGAAGTCCGTCCCAGCAATGATGCGGCCCGGGTTTTGTATGCATCCGAAGGATTCGAACCCATCGGCGTCAGACGACAGTATTACCGTTCCCGGCGAGGCCGCGAAGATGCGATGGTGTATGCACTGGACCTTGACGAGTCTGCGAAGCGCGAGCCCGGCGCTGACCCGCGCGTTAGACTGGTGTAGAATTCGCGCCTTTTTCCAAGGTTGAAACAGATGCCAGGCTTGACCAGTCAAATCAGTCGGCGGCGAACATTTGCGATCATTTCCCATCCCGACGCGGGGAAAACGACGCTCACCGAGAAGTTGTTGTTGTTCGGTGGCGCGATCCAGCTCGCCGGCACGGTCAAGGGCCGCAAGGCGAGGCGCCATGCCACCTCGGACTGGATGGCGCTGGAACAACAGCGGGGAATATCGGTGACCTCGTCGGTGATGCAGTTTCCCTATCGCGACTACATCATCAATTTGCTCGATACGCCCGGTCATGAGGATTTTTCCGAGGACACCTACCGTACGCTGACCGCCGTCGATTCGGCATTGATGGTTATCGACTGCGCAAAGGGCGTCGAACAGCGCACGATCAAGTTGATGGAGGTCTGTCGCCTGCGCAATACCCCGATCATGACCTTCATCAACAAGCTCGACCGCGAGGGCCGCGAGCCGGTGGAGCTTCTCGATGAGATAGAAAACGTGCTGGCAATCCGTTGCGCGCCGGTGACCTGGCCGATCGGCATGGGCGGCAGGCTAAAGGGTATCTATCACCTGGCCCGGGATCACCTGTATGTGTACCGGACCGATGACCGGGCGAAGGCAGGGCAGACCCGGGTCATCAACGGATTGCACAGTCCAGAGGCTGACCAGTTGCTGGGAGACATGGCTGAGGAATTCCGCGCAGAGGTGGAGCTGGTGCAAGGTGCGAGCACGGAATTCTCGATTAAAGAATTCCTCGCCGGCCGCCAGACACCGGTTTTTTTCGGCTCGGCCATCAACAGCTTTGGCGTCAGGGAACTGCTCGACGCCTTCGTCGAGTGCGCGCCGCCGCCGCAGCCACGTGCCGCGATAGAACGCGTCGTAGAGCCTCACGAAAACAGCTTTAGCGGATTTGTTTTCAAGATACAGGCCAACATGGATCCGGCACACCGCGACCGGATCGCTTTTCTCAGAATCTGTTCCGGGAGTTTCAAACCCGGTATGAAACTTTTCCAGGGACGCACGCGGAAAAACGTGAGAATCGCCGACGCACTGACCTTTTTGGCCGCCGACCGCAAACATGCCACCGACGCCTGTGCCGGCGACATCATCGGTCTGCACAACCACGGTACGATCAATATTGGCGATAGCTTCAGCGAAGGCGAGGATCTCGAGTTTACGGGCATCCCGAGTTTTGCCCCGGAACTTTTTCGGCGCGCGGTGCTGCGCGATCCGCTGCGCATGAAAGCGCTGCAAAAAGGGCTGGACCAGCTGTGCGAGGAAGGGGCCACGCAGTTGTTTCGGCCGTTTCGGAATAACGATTTGATCCTCGGCGCGGTCGGGCCGTTGCAGTTCGAGGTGGTCGAATTTCGACTGCGCGAGGAATACGGCGTCGAATGCCAATTCGAGCCAATCAATGTCGCCACGGTTCGCTGGGTCGGCGCCAGCGACGAGAAACAACTGGAGAAATTCAGGCGCAAGGCGGGCGAGCACCTGGCGATGGATCATGCTGGCGAGCTGGTCTATATCGCGCCCACCAAGGTCAATCTGTCGCTGACCGAGGAACGCTGGCCCGATCTGGAATTCAATGCGACCCGCGAGCACCAGAGCAGGAAGAGGGCAGGCTAATTCCTGCAGACTCCAGGTAGCCGGGATATAGTCGCTGCCATGGCGGACGGGGATCAGCGGTGAATATCCGGGTTTTGCGGGAGCGGCCGGTGCTGGCATGGGCGTTTTACGACTGGGCCAACTCCGCCTATGCCACGACCGTAATGGCGGGGTTTTTTCCGATCTTTTTCAGCCAGTACTGGAGCGTCGGGGTCGATGGCAGCGTCACCACTTTTCGGCTGGGCATTGCTAACGGCACGGCGAGCCTGATCATCGCCTTTCTCGCGCCGTTCCTCGGCGCAATCGGCGATCGCGGCGGCAGCCGGATGCGGTTTCTTTTTACTTTTGCCGCGCTGGGCGTGGTCATGAGCAGCGCCTTGTATTTTGTCGGGCAGGGCCAATGGCAATACGCGGTGGTGATTTATGCGTTGGCAACCATGGGGTTTGCCGGCGGTAACTTGTTTAATGATTCGCTGCTGGTCGATATCAGCGCGCCGGAGAATTTCTCGCTGATTTCCGGTTTTGGTTACGCGATGGGCTACATTGGCGGCGGCCTGCTGTTCCTGGTCAATGTGCTGATGACCTTGCATCCGGAATGGTTTGGCCTGGTCGACGCCGCCCAGGCGGTACGCGTTTCCTTTGTCACGGTTGCCGTCTGGTGGGCCGTGTTCAGTATTCCCGTCATGCTTTGGGTTCGGGAAACACCGACCGTAAACAAGAGCAGCAGCTGGCAGGCGGTGACTGCCGGTCTGACGCAACTTAAGCAGACGCTGAAGAAAATCCGTTCTCTGAAAACGATCGTGTTGTTTCTCGTTGCGTACTGGTTGTACATAGACGGCGTCAACACCATCATCAAAATGGCCGTGGATTTCGGCATCAACCTGAATATTGCGCCCGCCGACCTGATGAAAGCCCTGTTGCTGGTCCAGTTTGTCGGTTTCCCCGCGACCTTGGCGTTCGGCTGGCTCGGAAACCGGATTGGCGCCAAGCGGGGGATAATGATCTGCATCACGGTTTACTTTGTGAGTACGCTTTGGGCCGGCATTTATCTAAAAACGGTTACCGATTTCTATATGCTTGCGATCACGATCGGGTTGGTCCAGGGAGGTGTGCAAAGTCTGAGCCGCGCGTTATACGCAAGTATCATCCCGAGCGATAAGACGGCCGAGTTTTTCGGTTTCTACAACATGCTGGGAAGATTTGCCGCGGTACTCGGTCCGTACCTGGTGGCTGGTGTGGCCCTGTTCACGCAAAACTCGCGATACGCGATCATGGCCGTCGCGCCGCTATTTCTTTTTGGCGCCGCCGTGTTGTACCGGGTGGATACGGACAAAGGCAGGCGGGAAGCCAATGCCCTGGAGGGGGAGATATAGCTCTGCCGGGATACCGGAACGCTTCAAGGCCGGAACGCAGCCACCCGGTCCCTGAGTAGTGTGAGCCGCTCGCCGCCTGGGTTCGGATAATAACGAATCGCGATATAGTCATCGGCGATTTCGCCGATCACAACGCTCAGATCGGGACGCGACTCGATCGCCCGCCGGGCGAAATTCAACGGGCCTTCATCGCTTTTCCTCGCCAGGCCCTTGCCCGCCAGCCGCCGGCAGAAAAGCCGCCAGGATTTGTCGGCGGGATGTGTTTTCCGGCGCCGGAACCCCCTGGCCGTGGACAGACCCAGAAAAAACAACGCCAGCGACAGACCGACGGCCAGCACCGCAGCCAGACTTTTCCAATCCGGTTTCTCGAATCCCAGTTTCTCCAGCAACGATCGCTGACGGTCGAGATCGTAATCGAGTATCCATTCATTCCATGCGTTATGCATGGCGTCCCAGGCCTGCCGCATTTGTATCAGCGCCGGGTGCAAGCGAAGAAAGCGCTCCTGGGCCGACATGGCGTCGGGCAGCATTCCCGCAAGGCCCTGCAGAATCCGGTCTGGCGCGACGGCCGCGGTGGGATCGACCCGCTGCCAGCCCCGGCCGGGCAGCCAGACCTCGGACCAGGCATGGGCGTCGGCCTGGCGTACGACGAGGTAGTCGCCGAGCGGGTTGTATTCCCCGCCCTGGTAACCGGTAACGACGCGCGCCGGGATGCCGGCGGCGCGCATCATCAAGGTGAAGGCGGAAGCGTAATGGCCGCAGAAACCCTGGCGGGTTGCAAACATGAAGTCATCGACGCTGTGTCGATAACCGGTACGCGGCGGTCGCAGAGTATAAAAAAACTCCTGTTCCGTGAACATCTGCAGGACTCGAGATATAAACAGCTCGGCATGGCCCGCTTCGGCGAGCATTTGCCGGGCCAGCGCCTGCGTCTTCGGGTTTCGGTCGGCCGGTATCGCCAGGTTGCGCCGGGCCAGCCGTTGCGGCAAAGACAGATCGGCGGTAAACCGCGTATGCGAAACCACGTTGTAGCCGGTCAGCCGCCTGACCGGATGCCGGCTGATCAATTGCAGATCGCGGTTCATCGTGGTGCCTCGCCGATCCCAACTCGCCGGCAGGTCGAGCGCAAATATCCAGTTTCTCTGATGGGGCTCCAGCGTGACCTGGTAGCGATATTCCTCGCCGTGGAAATCGATCAGGGCGGGCGCGGCCTGGGCGGACGGCACGACGACGCTCCAGCGCATGCCGTCGAAAGCGCTGAGCACCGGGCCGCGCCAATAGCGATCCCTGGGTTCCGGGAGGTCGCCATCGAACCGCGCGCGGAAGGCGATTTCCGCCGACAAGGAAAGGTCGGATATTTCGCCCGGGCTCATTTGATCGCTCAGGCCGGTCGATGCGCCGGCTCGTGTCGGCATCGACCAGAAAGGCCCGCTGATGCGGGGGAAAAACAAGAACATGACCAGCATCAGCGGCACGGCGTGCAGCAGCATGCGTCCGGTCAGCCTCAGGTTCTGCTTCAGGGGCAGAACATCGCCGGACTTGCTGACCGCCAGCAGGCCGGCGGTGATCACCCACACGCTGACCAGCAGGTAAACGCCGGTCCACGGGGATTGGTCGTACAGCAGATTCGCCAGCACCAGGAAGTAAGCGATGAACAGCAACAGGATCTGATCCCTTTTGCCGCGGGTCTCCAGCAGTTTCATGCCCATCATGATGGCCAATAGGGCGGTGCCCGCGGTAAGCCCGTTGATCGTGCGATAGGTCAGTACGATTCCGGCAAAACCGGTTACCGCGATCAGAAAGCGGAGCGTCGCCGGTGGCAATGACCAGCCATGGCGTTCAGCCTGCCAGCGCCACACGCCGACGGTGACCAGGAAAATGCCGATCCAGATCGGCATTCGCGGCAGGTGAGGCAATAAAGCCAGGCCGATACCCACCAGCGCCCAGTTCATGCGCCGCTCGCAAAATCTCCGGCTTGTCATGGCCCGCCCTCGCTCGGCGAGGGGTACAAGGCCAGTGCGCTCAGGCAGGCCAGTTGATGCTCGGCGCCGCTGGCCGGGGGAATTTCCGTGCCGGGCAGACGCAGTCCAAAGAGCATACCGGCAGTATTCGCCGCCAGTATCCAATAGCAAAGCAGTGACAAACGCCGTTCGTCATCGCCTGGGCCGGCCAGGTTCCAGTCCAGCCAGAGTTGTTCCGCCGCGCCGCCGGAAAACTGCTTGACCAGCACCTCCTGTTCCCGGGCCAGCGCTTTCCAGGCGATATGGCGTGGCGAATCGCCCGGCCGAAAGCTGCGCAGACCGGAGAAATCGTCCGCGCCATCGCCGGCGGCGACTGCGTCGTATTGCGAACCGGATTGCCTGGCAGGTAATGGCGCCTCTGCCGCCGGTCGCGGGAATACCAGGCAATCGGCCGGCTGGTGGATCCAGCTCCAGCTGCGGAAAAGGTTGAGCGGGAAGCGCGTACTGACAGCGAAGCGCTGCAGACGCAGACAGCCTCTTTTGCGAGTGGGGATCGCCAGGCGGATAACGCCGCTGCGGTCCGTTGCGATATCGGTCGTACTGCCGAAGTAATCGCTGGATTCGCCGCGCAAATCATACCTGGCCGAGTGCTCCGAATTCTGCAGCAGGATTTCGAATACGGCGTCTTCACCGGCAAAAACCGGTTGCGCGCCAATCGCCTGCACCACGGTACCGGTCAGGTTCCCGTGGCAGTGGTGCATGGCGACCAGGCCCAGGCTGGCCAGCAGAAAAGTCAGCGCAAAACCCATGCTGTTGCCGTAGTTCATGCTGGCCAGGAGTATGGCAAACAGCATGGCGGCAAATATAAACCCCATTTTCCCCGGCAGGATATAAACCCGCCGTTTGTCCAGCGTGACGGGCAGACGGTCGCGTCCCTGGCGCTTCAGCGCCCAGGCCGCTACCCGTTCCTTGATAAATTTTGGGATGCCTGCCGCCACGGGCGTGAGATCGGTCAGGGTACGGAGACAGCCGCCAGCATCAGGTCACCCGGTTCGGTGCTGGCGTGCAATTCGTCACGCAAGCGCAGCCGGTGATTGACGACTGCCGGGATAATCGCCTGGACGTCTTCGGGCAACACGCCCGGGTGGCCATGAATCATTGCCCAGGATCGGCTGCACTTGACGATGGAGATGGCGGCGCGGGGCGACAGGCCATGTACGAAATCCGGCGATTCGCGGGTGAACGCGACCAGGGCCTGCACATAATCGAGCAACACATCGGCAACATGGATCGCCGACACTCCGTCCATCAACGACTTCAGTTGGGCCGATTGCAAAGTGGGCTCGAGCAAGGAGAGCAAAGCGCGCCGATCCTGCCCGGCGATCAGGCGGCGTTCCATGTCCGGACTCGGAAAGCCCAGCGAGATCCGCATCAGGAAGCGGTCCAGTTGTGATTCGGGGAGCGGATAGGTGCCGATCTGGGTGACCGGGTTTTGGGTTGCGATGACAAAAAACGGGTCCGGCAGCGGGTAGCTGTCGCCATCTGCGCTAACCTGGTTTTCTTCCATCGCCTCGAGCAGGGCGCTTTGCGCTTTCGGGGTCGCCCGATTTACCTCGTCGGCCAGCACCAGTTGGGAAAAAATCGGTCCCGGATGAAACTCGAAGCGGTTATCGTCACGCAGATACACGGAAACGCCGATCACATCGGCCGGCAGAAGATCGCTGGTGAACTGAATCCGGTTGTAATTGAGTCCGAGCGTTCGAGCGAGGGCATGGGCCAAGGTAGTCTTGCCGACACCCGGCAGATCCTCGATCAGCAAGTGGCCTCGTGCCAGCAGACAAGTCAGCGCCAGGCGAAGCTGGTGGTCCTTGCCGAGTATGATTTCATTGAGCTGATCGAGAACGGCGCTTACCAGTTGCTGCTGCTCCGTTAGCTGGCTTTCGTTTGCCGTTGCCGCCGCCTGTCGATTCATCGCTGAAACCCCGATCCAAAGTTAACCGCTTGATGATGAGTATGGCTCGACCGTCTTATGGTCGGATCATCCCGAAAACCCAGCCTATCAGCTTGTTGTCGCCGTGGCTGTGACCTGCTTAACATAGATCAGGGCTGCCTTGGTTTGGTTCACGGCGGGGCGCGTCGTCATCAAGCGCCCAGTTTACGAACTTTTTCCATTTGCTCACGCCATCGGGTCTGCGCATCTTCCATTTCCGCGACCCGCTGTTGTTCTTTTTCTACGACGGTGGCTGGCGCGTTGGCCACAAATTCCGGGTTGGCCAATTTTTGCTTGCTGCGCTGCAAGTCTTTATCCAGTTTCTCGATTTGCTTGTTCAGTCTTGCCAGTTCGGCACTGCGATCGATCAAACCGGCCATCGGCACCAGGATTTCCATCGTGCCGAGCAAGGCAGTGGCAGAGTCCGGCGCCGTCTCATCGCCGGCAAGAACACGAACGCTTTCCAGTTTCGCGATATGCGACAGAAAGCCCTGTAGCTTTTCCAGCTTGCTTCGATCCTCGGCCGAGGCGTTTTTCAGGATTAGCGGCAATGGTTTGGCCGGTGCAATGTCCATTTCACCGCGAATTTGCCTGACGCCGAGAACCAGGCCTTGTAGCCAGGCCATGTCCTGCTCCGCCTCTTGGTCGCGGTCGAATTCGTCCGCGCCGGGGTACGGCGCCAGCATGATGGTATCGCCGCCGGTGCCGGCCAGCGGAGCGACTTTTTGCCAGATTTCCTCGCTGATAAACGGTATCAGCGGGTGGATAGCACGCAACAAGGCTTCGAGTACGGTAATCAGCGTCCGCCGCGCCCCTCTTTTCGCGC
>SMUX01201694.1_pt1 | contig 16760 bp, 18 predicted proteins | sample 2456431 | NCBI WGS metagenome assembly SMUX01 (sample SAMN11095930, study PRJNA526329) | marine sediment metagenome | biome: Marine sediment; feature: Surficial sediment; material: Deep marine sediment; isolation source: Hadal surficial sediment | place: Pacific Ocean | collected 2014-11 | depth... | reverse complement strand
TGCAGGGTTTCGACTCGCTGTTATCGACGGCGCAGATGCCGGGCGGGGTGAGCGTCGCCACCATGGCCATCGGCAAGGCCGGAGCGAAAAACGCCGGGCTTCTCGCTGTTCAGATACTGGCGCTGGGTGACGCCGGGCTGACCCAAAAACTGGACCAGTATAAAAAGGATATGGCCAAACAGGTGGAAGCCAAAAACCGGAAACTCCAGTCCGCGCATGGTTAATGTCCTTCGAGTCAATTTTGAATCTCCAGAAGCCTCCAGGGAACCTCTAGAAACGATCCAATCCGTTTTGGATTCCGGAGGAGTCATCGCGTTTCCCACCGACACGTTTTACGGGTTAGGTGCCGATCCCTTCAATCCCGAAGCCATCTCCAAAATTTTCCGAATCAAGCAACGCCCGGCGGACAAACCGCTGCTGGTGCTGATCCACTCTCCGGATCAAGTGGACCGGTTAACGGATCAGATTACACCCTTGGCCAAACTTCTGATGAGGTCGTTTTGGCCGGGATCCTTAACCCTCCTTTTTAAAGCGGCCCCCGGTCTCCCCAGTGAATTGACTGCAGGAACCGGCAAGGTGGGAGTCCGCCTGCCGGCGCATCTGTTCACCCTTCAACTCCTCGAAGGGTTGGACTGTCCGCTGACGGCGCCCAGTGCCAATATCAGCGGACACAAAGAACCGACAGCCCTCTGGGAATTCCCAAGCACTTTAGGAGAGGAACTGGATCTTTTGGTCGACGGCGGACCGGCCCCTGGCGGAAAGCCCTCCACGATTCTGGATGCCACCACGAATCCGCCGATTCTAGTTCGCGAAGGAGCCGTTTCCCGGAAGGATCTGCAATTGATATTACCCAATCTACCTGAGTGAGGCCTCCCCTGCCCTCTAAAATTCAGGCTTACGAAATCCCCCCGCATGCCCTATAATATTTTCTACCTTTAAGAATGCACACTCAAAGGATGCGGCCATGATTTACGGAACGGGAGTGGACTTAATCGAAATTTCCCGGATCAGAAACTCGATTCAAAAATATTCCGGTAAATTCGAAGAGCGCGTGTTTACTTCAAAGGAAATCGACTACTGCCGGTCCAAGGCCGACCCGTCCAAGCACTTTGCCGCCCGGTTCGCCGCCAAGGAGGCGGTGTTGAAATCGCTGGGAACCGGCATGGCACAGGGCATCGCCTGGAAGGATATGGAAATCCTGAACCGGGAATCGGGCCAACCGGTTCTGAACCTGACCGGCAAGGGCCGGCATATTTTCGATGCGTTGAACCTGAAGGATATCCACATCTCCATCACTCATGGCAAAAGTTACGCCCTGGCGCAGGCGATTGCGGAAATGAATTGACCCGACGGACCACCGCCAGGCATCCAGCGTTTTATTGAACACAAACCTTCCTTATACCATCAGAGCTTACATTGGACCGCCGCCAGACAATTCCTAAAAAGATCCGTTACGTTCTGGAATATGTACTGTTCCGCGTCGTTTTGTTTCCCGTGCAGATGCTTTCGCTGAACGGAATCAACCGGTTGGCGCGTTTTCTGGGCAATGCGCTGTATCATGTTTCCCCCAAGCGGAGGAAAATCGCGCGGATCAATCTGGACATCGCGTTTGGGAACACCAAAAGCCCGGATGAAAAAAGCCGCATCGCCCGGCAATCCATCATCCACATGATCACCACTCCTCTGCAGTGCCTCTGGATTACACGGAACACGGAGCACAGAGTCTATCAACTCTTTCCTTCCGAACCGGAGGGTTTGGAGCATTTGAACAATAGCCTGAAGCGCGGCAAGGGTGCCTTTTACCTGATGGCCCATTACGGGAATTGGGAAGTTTTGGGGATTTACCTAGGATTCAAAAATTTTTCCCAGGTCTATGCGATAACGCGAAAGCTGGACAATCCTTACCTGGAAGCCTTTCTCATGCATTTGAGGACCCTTTCCGGAGCCGGTATTTTCCATAAGGAAGAATCGCCGCTGAAAATGGTCCGGGCCTTGAAAAACAATTTCTGTGTGGGGGTGATGATGGACCAGAACGGCGGTATCGGCGGATTGTTTGTGGATTTCTTTGGCAAAAAAGCCGCCACACCCCGTTCGCTGGCGGTGTTGAGTTATTCCACCGGCGCGGCCGTGCTCCCGCTCATTCCCTATCCCACCGAAAAGGGAACGTATCAAGCCGTTCTCCTTCCTGAAATAAAGCTGGAAAAAACCGGCGACAAGGAAAAAGATATTTTTCGCTGGACGCAGGAATACCAGAAGTTGCTGGAGAAGGTGATCCGGGAGCATCCAGAGCCGTGGATGTGGATTCACCGCCGATGGAAGACACGCCCGCCGGAAGAAAAAAACGCGTTGATTTATTGAAGGCGGTTAAGCGGGACCGGAAAACCTGCTCCGCCACTCAGGGTTCATCTCAGGACTCTTCGGCAATCAGCGATTTCAATTTCGTCCGCAGCCGGTAGACGGCCTTGGAATGAATCTGGGAGATACGCGATTCGGTGATCCCCAACACCTCCCCGATTTCCTTCATCGTCAACTCTTCGTAATAGTAAAGCGAAACCATCAACCGTTCCTTTTCGGGAAGCGAATCGATCGCCGCGGCGATGAGATTTTTCAGTTCCGTTAACCTCATCTGGGTTTGCGGATCGACGTCGCCCCTCCCCTCCAGTGTGTCGAGCAGGCTTTGCTTGTCTCCGGAATCCCTGGCGATTCCCAAATCCTCCAGACTCAGCAGGGGCATGTTCCGGGTTTCATTGAGGGTTTTGAAAAATTCTTCCAGTGTGACTCCCATTTCTTTCGCGATCTCCTCATCCTCGGGAAGCCGGCCCAATTTGGACTGGAGTTTGCTGGACACCGCATCCAGGTTGGAGGCTTTCTGACGCACCGACCGCGGGACCCAGTCCAGCGAGCGCAGTTCATCCAGAATGGAACCTCTCACGCGGAACTCGGCGTAGGTTTTGAATTTCGCGCCACGGGACGGATCATATTTTTCGATCGCATCCATCAAGCCGATGGCGCCCACGCTGATTAGATCGTCCACTTCAATATGCGGAGGCAAGCGCAGAGCGATCCGGTTCGCCACGTATTTGATCATGGGAGAATACTCTTTGACGATCTGCTCCGTATTCTCCAGACAAATTTCGATCTGTTCGGATGTTTGGGATTTTCCAGCCATTCAGGGCCTCTCCATCAGGCGGTTTGGTCCAGGTTGACACCCTTGTCCGGGTCATCGCCTCCCCCCCGGCGTTCTTTCGATTTCAGAGCGGACCATCCGCTCAGCACCAGCCAAGCCAGCGACCCGAAAACCACGAACCCTTCCAATCCCCGGAAAAAGGAGGACCAGACGCGGGCTCCATAAAACCAGCTTCCGAAAAAAACCAGCGTAAACGAAACCAGGCCCGCGGCCACGGCAAATCTTTTAACGGCCCAGCGGCTCATCTCATCTCACCTCAAATACGTTTTTCCAGAGAAAAGGACGGTCCCCTTCTTCCGGAATCTGATTGCGCGTTTCAATAATTTTTTCACTCAGGCGATGGATGCACTGACTCACCTGGGAATGCGGGTACAGCTCCACCACCGGCTTCTGCTGACGGACCGAACGGGTGACGTTTTCGTCGTAGAGAATGTATCCCAGGTAATCGAGCGAAACATGCGGCAGAAACCGGTCCACCACATCGGTCAGCCGCCGGTAAATTCCAAGCGCTTCGCGTTCCGATTTCACGGAATTGATAATCAGCTTGAACTGCTTCTGATTGTGTTTCTGAAACAGAACCTTGATCAGAGCGTACACGTCGGTGTGGGACGTCGGTTCCGGTGTCGCCACCAGCAGGATTTCATGCGCGGCACTGCAAAAGTAAGTGACGTTGGACGAGATGCCCGCGGCGGTGTCGAAAATAAGATAATCGTAATCGCCCATCAGACGGTCTAACTCTTCCATCAACAGCATCTTCTTTTTATTGTCGAGCATGGTCAACTCCTGCCAGCCGTTACTTGCGGGCAGCACCTTGAGTCCCTTCGGACCATCGACCAGGATTTCCTCAATAGTTTTTTCGCCGTTGAACAAGTGGCCGATGTGATAGCGGGGAGTGAGCCCCAGCAGAATGTCGATATTGTTCAACCCGATATCGGCATCGAAAATGAGTACCCGGTTTCCTTTCCGGATCAACGCCAACGCCAGGTTGGCCACTACGTTGGTTTTCCCGACCCCGCCTTTGCCGCTGCTGACCGCCAGCACTTTCGGCGGCAGTTTGCTCCGCGCTTTTCCCATGACTCTCCTCAGGCTATCGGCCTGCCGGCCCGAACTTCGTGTTACTCCAGTAAAAACCATGACTTAGCCTTTTCACTTTAAGCTCAATTCAGTTAAAAATCAAACGAATTACCTTGTCCTCGGCCGCCACTTCTATATCCTCAGGCACGCTCTGTCCCGTCGTGAAATACGAAAACGGAATCCGGTAGCGGATCGAACAATTGAACAACATGCCGAAGTTGACGGCTTCATCCAGTTTGGTGAACAGCACCCGGTCGATTCCCAGAGGCGCGAACTGCTTGAAGCATTGGGTCACCACGGACTCCTGCGACGTCGCGCTCTGCACCAGATGCGTTTCCACCTTCGGGACAACCTCGAACACGCGCTGTAACTGCCGGCAGTAATCCGGGTCGCGATGCGACTTGCCCATGGTATCCACGAGAACCACGTCCATGTCCCGGACCTTCTCCATGACGCGCGCAAACTCGCTGCGGTCCGCCGCCAGCGACACTGGAACCTGCATCAGCTCGCCGTAGGCCTCCAACTGTTCCCAGGCACCCATGCGATAGGTGTCCAGCGACACCATCGCCACCTTTTTTTCCTGATGAAGCGCAAACCGTGCCGCCAGCTTGGCGATGGTGGTGGTTTTACCGACGCCGGTGGGTCCCACCAGCGCCACCACCTTGGGTCCGCCCGGCTCCAGTTGGATGGGCCCTTCGCATTTCACCGCCCCTTTCATCACCGCGGCGAGATGGCTTTCGCCGATGACGGGGTCCCCCTCCTTCCTTTGTTCCCGCGAATGAATCGTTTCAAACATCCGGGCGACCACCCGGTGATTCACCCCGCGGCCGACCAGTTTTTCGTAAACCGGCAGTTGGGCTTCATTCAGACCCATGGATCGGGCTTTTTCCGTCCGTGTCAGTAACGAGGCGATCATGGAGCGGAGTTCGCGGAGCTCCTCTCCCTTGTCTTCCGCCATCCATTCCTTCCGGCCCACCTCTCCGACTTCGGCGGCAACGGTTTCCCGTTGGGAATCGTGGTCCAGCACGGCGGTGATTTCCACCAGTGAGGAACAACGCCCCGCGTCCCGATCCTGATTGAACTTGATGGATCGGGTCGAAAGAATCAACGCGCTGTCTCCCAGTTCACTTTTCACCCGGCTCAGGGCTTCGCGGTAACTGTTGGCGATCACTTTTTTAATTCGCATTTAACGTCACCACACGCAAGGTTCGTATTTGTACGTTTGGAATAATTTCACTGTGAGACAGCACCACCAACTCCGGCAGAAACCGCTCGGTGAGTTTTCTGATATACATCCGGATGAGAGGCGAGGCCAGAAGTACCGGCGAGGTTTCCAGCATTGGAGTCACCGCTTCCGCCGCTTCCCGGATTTTCGCCAGGATTTTTTCGGCCACCGTCGGTTCCAGCGCCAAATAAGACGTGAGTTCCGTTTTTTGAATCGACTGCTGAATCAGATCTTCCACGCCGCGGTCCAGCGTCATCACCGAAAGCGTTCCGTCTTTCGCCAGGTATTGCTTGGTGATGGACCGCGCCATCGCCTGCCGCACATACTCGGTCAACACGTCCGTGTCCTCCACCTTGGGCGCGTAGTCCGCCAGGGTTTCCAGGATTGTTCTGAGATCCCGGATGGAAATCTGTTCCCGCAAAAGATTCTGAAGCACCTTCTGGACTTTGCCGAGGGTCATCAAGTTGGGCACCAGCTCTTCCACCACCTTGGGGTTGGTTTCCTTGAATTTGTCGAGCAGAGTCTGCACTTCCTGACGGCCCAGCAACTCGTGCGCGTTGCGTTTGATGGTTTCCTTGATATGGGTGGTGATCACCGTCGCCGGGTCGACCACGGTATAGCCCGCCATTTGCGCTTCCTGCTTGGCCGAGGCGTTGATCCAGATCGAAGGCAGGCCGAAGGTCGGCTCCTGGGTTTTGACGCCGGCAATTTCCTTTTCGGTTTTGCCGGGACTCATCGCCAGCAAGCGGCCCATCATCACAGAGCCGCGGGCGACTTCCACGCCTTTGATCAGAATCGCATAGTCACTGGCTTTCAACTGCAGGTTGTCCCGAATATGCAAAGGCGGGACGATAAAACCCAGATCCAGCGCGAACTGCCGGCGAACGGATTTGATGCGCTCCAGCAATTCGCCGTTGCGGTCGGCGTCCACCAGCGGAATCAGCTCGTAGCCCACCTCCAGTTCCATGACGTCCAGCGGTAAAATCGATTCCACTTTTTCGGGAAGCGGGATCTTCTTTTCCTCATCCAATTTCTTCTGTTGTACCCGCTCTTTTTCCTGGCGTCCCTGATACAACCGGTAGCTGATCCAGCCGGCTAAAGCCGATAACACGAAGAACGGAAAGTGCGGCAGGCCGGGAATGGTTCCGAAAAAGAACAGCGCCGCCGAGGCAATGGAAAACGCCGCGGGATTGTTGGCCATCTGCCCGATAAATTCATTGGGAAGACTCTTATCGGTCGTCGCCCGGGTTACGATGATACCGGCCGCGGTGGAAACCACCAGCGCCGGCAGTTGCGTGACCAGACCGTCACCGATGGTCAGCAGGGTATACACCTTGGCCGCTTCGGCAACCATCATGTCCTGCTGGAATACGCCGATGGTGAATCCGCCGATCACGTTGATCAGGGTGATGAGGATGCTGGCAATGGCGTCGCCCCGGACAAACCGGATGGCACCGTCCATGGCTCCATAAAAATCCGCTTCCTGTTCCAGCACCCGCCGGCGCATTCGCGCTTCCTCTTCGTTAATAATGCCCGCGTTGAGGTCGGCGTCGATGCTCATCTGTTTGCCGGGGATGGCGTCCAACGTAAACCGCGCGGCCACTTCGGACGTACGGACCGAACCCTTGGTGATGACGATGAAGTTGATCAAGACCAGGATGATAAAAATCACCGCGCCGACGACGTAGTTGCCGCCCACCACAAACGTACCGAACGACTTGATGACCTGCCCCGCCGCGGCGGGCCCCTCGTTGCCGTGCAGAAGAATGATGCGGGTGGACGCCACGTTCAAAGACAGCCGCACCAGCGTCACAATCAGAAGCAACGACGGAAAAACAGAAAACTCCAGAGGCGCCAAAATGAATATGGACACCAGCAGAATGATCAGGGAAAAAGTGATGCTGAAGGATAACAACAGGTCCAGCAGAAAAGTGGGAATCGGAATGACCATCACCACTATAATGCCGATGATGCCTACGGCGACTGCCAGCTCCTGCGGCTGGGCGGACATGAATTTTTCAACACGATTGGCCATCGAACCTCAGCCTCACACAAAAAATTGACGCAGCCCGGTTACGGGGCCACTTTAGTAAGTTATTACATTTAAACGGTTTCGGCAAACACCGGGCCGGCCGAGGCGGCGGTAAGTGCCAATATTTCAATCAATATGAACCACGATGATTTAAGTGCAATCTTTATACCAAGGGAACTTTAATGAAATGCGGCCACCCTATCTAAGCTCGACCATGGGATAGCTACAATATTCCCCTCCTTACCAAGAGCCTGTCCTGAGCCTATCGAAGGAAAGAGAGGACTATTTTAGGACCAGCGGTCCAGCGTTACGCTGGCCTCACCCAGCCCGTCACCCGGTGGGTGCTTCCCGTGAGGGGAGAGGGTTGGTTTTTGGAAACATGTTTAACCTATGACCCTGTCCATTTTCTCTGTGCTTGAGTATTGCCATAGGGCCACTTTTGGAAAGGTCTTTATACCCGGGTCTTGCCTTTCAGCCGGTAAACGTAGGCCATAATTTCGGCCACCGCCTTGTAGAGATGAGCCGGAATGGTCTGCCCGATTTCCACCGTTTTGTGGAGCAGGCGCGCCAGCGGTTTGTCCTCCACCACCGGGATGTCATGCTCCTTTGCGAGGGCCCGGATTTTCTCGGCAACGACGCCTTTACCCTTGGCCACCACCACCGGCGCATCGGATTTTTCCTGATCGTACTGGATCGCCACCGCAATGTGCGTCGGGTTGGTGACCACCACGTCGGCTTCCGGCACGGCGGCCATCATGCGGCGTTTCATCATTTCCAATTGCACGTTGCGGATGCGTTGCTTGATCTGCGGGTCCCCCTCCGTATCTTTTCGTTCGTCCTTGACTTCCTGTTTGGTCATGCGCAGGTTCTTGAGATAGGTGAACCGTTGAAACGGATAATCGACGAAAGCCAGGAAGATCATCGCCACCAGCACCTTGATCATGATTTCCAGACCCACCTGCCCCATGAAAATCAGAATCTGCCCGACGCTCATGCCCATCATCGGCGGAATTTCATCGAAGCGGCCCTTGATGGTGAAATACGCGATCAAAGAAATGAGCGTCACTTTAAACAGGGATTTGAACAACTCCATCAGCGCGATGCGGGAGAACAGGCGCTTGAATCCGTTCCACGGATTCATTTTGTGAAACCGTGGCAGAAGCGGATGCATGGAAAACCGGACACCCCCGGTCTGCACCAGGTTGGCGATCACACCGCCCAGCAGAATGGCGAACAGAAAGGGACTCAGCACGGTAAAGGAGTTTTCCATCACCCACCCCAGCAGCCGCTGCATGTCCTCCATGTTGAGTTGGATGACATGCGACTGGCTGAGCAGGTTGCGCCAAGTCCCCATCAGGTGCCGGGTGCTGTAGCCCCCGGCGATGGCGAAGGCCAAAATCGCCGCCAATAGCACGAACGCGGAAGTCAGCTCCCGGCTGTGGGCGAAGTTACCACGCTCCTCCGCTTCCTGAATGCGTTTGGGTGTCGCCTCTTCTGTTTTCTGATCTACATTGACTTCTTCAGCCATAACCGGATTTCTTTAACCCCTCATCCTCCCATGGTGTGCATCAGTCCCATCAGCCAGTGGGGCAGTTGAGAGATGTGCTGGGTCATCACCATGGCGAAAAAACTCATGGTCAGCCCGACCATCAAAAGCCCGACGCCGATCTGCAGGGGAAAACCGACGATGAACACGTTCATCTGCGGAACCGTGCGCGCCACCAGCCCCAACCCGATGCTGATGAAGAACAGAATCGCCATAATGGGAGCGGCGATTTTAACCGCCACCACAAAGGTGTTTGCGAAAAGTTTCATGATGAACGCCATGGTCCCGGCGGAGAAACCGAACTGATGCGGGTTGATCAAATGAAAACTTTCCACCAGGGAGTAGATGGTCAGATGATGCGCGTTCAATGCCAGATACAGCAGGATGGTGAATATGTTCTGGAACTGGGCGAGGATGGACACCTGCGACTGGGTTTGCGGGTCGATCACGTTGACGATACCGAATCCCATCTGAAAATCCACCACCGTTCCCGCAATCTGAACTACGGCGAAAATCAACCGCGTGGCGAACGCCAGCGCCAGGCCCACCGTCGCTTCGGAAAACAGGTACACGGTGAAATCGAGCAATCCCCGGGACTCGGGCATCGGCATTTCCCGGACCAGGGGAAAGACGCTTATGGTGAGGAGGAGGATGAAACCGATCTTGACGCGCGCGGGAAACTGCTGGCTTCCCAGTATGGGGACGAACACGATAAACGACGCCACCCGCACCAGAACGAAAATAAAATGTTCGAAATCACCGTAAGAAAGGTTGAAGAGGTCCATCACCCGATATAACCGGGGAAGTTCATAAGGATCCGCTCGGTGAAACTCATCATGATGCGCATGATCCACGGAAAAAACAGGAACAACGCCAGAAACACGGCCAGTATTTTGGGAATGAAGGTCAGCGTCAACTCCTGAATCGAGGTGACCGCCTGAAAAATCGAGATCACCAGCCCGGTGATCAACCCAAAGCCCAGCATGGGCGCGGATACCAGGAGCGTGGTTTTAATCGCCTCCATGGCAAAATCCACGATGAATTGCTCGGTCATCACTGCATCCTACGCAAAACTTTTGATCAGGGAACCGACGGTTAAATGCCAGCCATCGACCATCACAAACAGCATCAGCTTGAACGGCAGAGAAATCAGCACGGGCGGAAGCATCATCATCCCCATGGAAAGCAGGATGCTGGCCACCACCATGTCGAGAATCAAAAACGGGATGTAAATCAGAAATCCGATCTGAAACGCGGTCTTCAATTCGCTGATGACGAACGCCGGCACCACCGACTGCATCTGGACGTCGTCCAGAGTCTGGGGCTTTTCGCCTGCCGCCATGTTGACGAACAGGGCCAGATCCTTTTCCCGGGTCTGCCTCAACATAAAAGATTTAAGGGGCACTTGTGCGATTTCAAAAGCTTTCATCTGGGTGATCTCTTCGTTCAAATACGGTTGCAGGGCCTTGTCGTTGATTTCGGTGAGCACGGGGCTCATGACGAAGAACGTCAGAAACAGAGCGAGACCGATCAACACCTGGGTCGGCGGGGTCTGTTGCGTGCCCATGGCCTGCCTGAGAAACGACAGGACGATCACGAACCGGGAAAACGACGTCATCAGAATCAGGATCGACGGGGCCAGGGTCAATACGGTCAACAGGAGCATGATCTGGAGCGCGGTCGACAGGGTGTCCGGTTCCTCGATATCCTCCACCCCAAACTGAATGGTCGGAATGGGAATGGCGGATGCGTCCTCGGGGACTCCAACCGCTATCGCCGCCCACAGGACGGATCCTGAAACCAAAATGAGTGCTAGCTTTTTCATTTAAAAACCGGAACCTTCCCTAACGTTTTCCGGACCCGCGAAGCCACCTGCCGGGTGGACTCCTGCCCGGTTTCGGATGAATCGGTGAACTGTTTCACATACTCCCCGAAGGGATTGGTCGATTTGTTCGATCCGGAAGTCACCAGGCGTTTTTTATAAGCGTCGACTCCCTGCTTTTGAGTCTGCGGCACTTGTTTTTCTTTGGGGGTTGGGGTGGCGGCGGGCCTGCCTCCACTGCCATTTTTATGCAGACTGCTTTTGATCCGCTCGATCTTTTCCGGGTCCTGAACGTTGCCCAAAAGCGAGATGCGGTCGTGGGCAATCCCCAGGATCAGAACATCGCCGGCCACTTCCACCAGCGCGATACTTTTACGCGGCGCCAGAAACCCGGTCGACAGCACTTTGATGGGTTTTCCTTCGCCGCCGAACACGCTGTTCTTCAGGCCGAATTTCTTGACCAAATAAAACACGACAAATATCAGGCCGAGGACCATGATCAGGGTGTAAGCCATTTTGAGACTGGCCGAAAACAAATCGGGTTGGCCGACGGACAGGTGGTCCTCAAAATCCAGAATTCCGGCCTTCCGGGTTTTCAGCGGCAACGGATCGGAACCAGAGGCTTCTTTCGGAACTTCCTTCTTCAACGCTTGCCCGAGGGTTTTGGACAACAAAGGAGACTCATTTTTGATTTCTTTTGCGGCGGCGGCCGGACTGATTCCACTGGTTGTTTGGGTCACCGGTGACGGTGGCGCAAAAACATCGGTGGGGATTCCCTGGCCAGAAGTGGTTTTGGTCCTGGGAATCTGGCCCTTCTGAATCAGGGAGGCTCGGGCCAGCAGACTGTCCAGGAAATCCTTTTTCTCCGGTGGCATGCGAATGGGAACCGAAGGCTCCCGGGCGATGCGAATACGCAATATGTTTCCCACTTGCTCCACCACCGTACGGTTTTTAAGGTTCGGGGTTCCGGGGGCCAGGATCAGGCGCAGTCGAAGCCTCTGGGGATCAAACTGCGAAACATACACCTGTTGGACGGTTTCATCGCCGGTATCGAAATATTGCTTGGCCGGATCGACATAGGCGGATGGAAAATCTATTTGAATGGATTTTTTGAAAAAATCCGGCCCCTGATAATGAATGGGCGGTTTTCGGAATTTCAGCTGAATCACCAATTCCCCGGACTTGCGGTCCACGGACACGTCCTGCAAAAAGTTGTAGCTTGAAAGCTTCTCCGCACCCACCGCCAGACTGGTCAAGAACACAACACAACCCAGGCATGCCGCGGCGACTCCTGCAATTCTTGTCATAACCCACCTCTTCAATCGGGCGAACGGATAGCGTCAAAAATACCGACACCAATGATCTCTAGAGTGAAATTGCAAAGGCCGTACCGAAATGGTCTGATAGTGGCGGTTTTAAATGGGAGGATGCGGTTGAGCGGTTATGAATAAAGGAGTCGCGGGGTGAAGGGGATTCCGGATAAGAGGCCCTCCCCGGGGAAATTGCAGGGGCACCCTCCGGGAAACGGGAGGGGGTCAGGTGAGAGTCTGAACCCGCTCCATCGGGGAGACAATATCGGTCAGGCGGACGCCGAATTTGTCGTTGACGACAACCACTTCGCCGCGAGCTACCAGCTTGTTGTTGACCAGTATTTCCAGCGGTTCGCCCACCAGTTTGGTCAATTCGATCACCGAGCCCTGGCCCAGTTGCAGCAATTCGTTGATCAGCAATTTCGACCGGCCCAATTCCACAGTCACGGTCAGCGGGATATCCAGGATCAAATCCAGATTTTGGGTTTCTTCCCGGGTCAATTCCCCGGTAGCGGACTGCCCCTCCTTGATCTGGTCCAGGTTATCGATATCTTCCAATGCTTCCAGGTCGTCCTGATGTTCTGCCATAACGATTAATCCTTCTGAAGAACTTGGGTAATTTGAACGGCTTTCATGCCTCGCGAGACACCGGAGTAGCCTCGGAATTTTGTGTTCCCCTCGATGCTGATGTGCAGAGGGTCCGACACATCCTTGCCCAGCATCATCACATCGCCCACCTTAAGTCTCAGTATATCCTTGGGGGTGATTTGAACCTGCCCCAACTCCGCCACCAGTTCGACCTCGGTCTGCATCAACTCGCCGCGCAGGCGGTTGACCCATACCTGGTCCACTTCCATCTGTTCGCTCTGGAAATTGGCTTTGAGTTTGTTGATGATGGGTTCGATCATGGAATAGGGAAGACAGATGGTCACCGAGCCGGAAGAGTTTTCCATTTCGATATCGAATACGATGACCAGCACCACATCCGTGGGGGGCACAATCGCGGCAAACTGCGGATTGACCTCGGAGCGGACATAGGAACAGCTCAAGGGATGCACCATTTTCCAGGCACGCTCCCAATCCTCCAGCGCGGTCTGGACCACGTTCCGGGTCATGCGGATTTCAATGGCGCTGAAATCCCGGCCCAGGATATTGATATCGGAGGTTCCCGTGCCGCCAAAAAAGTTGTCGACGAAGGAAAATACCAGGCGGCTTTCGATCACCATCAGGCCGAACCCGCGCAGGGGTTCCATGCGAAACACATGCAGGCTCGAGGGCACCGGCAACGACCGCAGAAATTCTCCGAATTTGAGGGAATCGGTGGACACGGTACTGATATCGGCGGATTTCCGCATCAAGGTGGAAAAAGAATTCCGGAACAGCCTCGAAAACATCTGGTTGATGATGTCCAGCGTCGGTAATCGTCCGCGAACGATTTTCTCCTGGCTGGTCAGGTCGTAGGGCACCACGCCCAAGACTTCTTCAGGAACATCGGTCTCGGTTTCAATTTGGCCCTCGCTGACACCCCGCAACAGCGCGTCCACTTCTCCTTGTGATAAAACCTGAGTCATCTTTTCCGACCTCTATCCATCCTTTGACCGGTCGCCCCGGATCATTGAATTAAAAATTCAGAGAAATACACTTCCCGGACATGGCCCATGACCAGAAACCGGTTGACCCGCGTGGTGATCTCATCTTTCAATTTGAATTTGCCCTGGATCGAGTACACGTCCGCGAACGTTTTACTGCTCAGCAGAACCAGGATCGAGTCCATGATTTTCTGCCGGTTGTCCTCCACTTCCGGCTGAACCTCCGGGTTGTTCAGCTCCAGAGTGACCGTGACTTTCAAAATGCGGCTGCCCTTGGTCTTGGCCAGGTTCACTATAAAAGGCGCCAGCGGAACCATGACCCCGACGGGTGGCGGTGCCGGCCGGGTGCTGACGGTTGGAGTCTGCTCCGAAACGGCCGGAACCGATGACGCCGGAACGGGAGATTTCCCGGAAATCAATTCCTGCGCAAAATAACCTCCGGCGCCGGCGATCAGAATCAATACCCCCACTAGAAGGATATTCGTTAACGAGCTCCGCGGGGCTGGCCCCGCTTGAATATTTTCTAAAACCGGTTGTTCCTCTGCCATGAATCAGAGTCTCCCTGTCTCGATCATCCAAGACACCCTATTTTCACATTATAAGTCCATCTTATCCATATCCCAAATGGCGGGAGGATGAACCCCTATCGCAGTTCACCTCAAGCGGCATTCGGGAATGCGGATTGATTACAGATTTCAACAGCTTACAACATTATAGTTCTTTCACGGTCAAATCCCCTCAATACTTGAGTATCTGTCCATTTTTATTGCAGATATCCTGCATATGCTTTTTTTTCATGCAGAATATTTTCCCCTGACCACCAGCCCGGAATCCCCCATTCGGTATTGGTTTTATTTTAAATAATTGAAAATAAGGTGGTTACTTAGATTTTAAGGGCCCGGCGGCGGCCTTCCTCTCACTTGGTACGGGAATTGAACTAACCCTTCTGAATCTGTAACCGCTTTTGATTCCTGTCCCCCTTCAGGTGCGGCCAGGTTCGCTGGCCTTCAACAGATTCATCCCGATAAGCGGTTCGATCGGTCCCATTATTTTTTTAAGGAGACGGCTTGAATGAAAAAAATAGAGGCAATCATCAAACCCTTCAAGCTGGATGAAGTCAAAGACCAGCTTAATGAGAAGGGAGCTTTGGGCATTACCGTTACCGAGGTCAAAGGCTACGGCAGACAGAAAGGTCACACGGAACTCTATCGGGGAGCGGAGTACACAGTCGATTTTTTACCGAAAATCAAGCTTGAAATCCTGGTCAAAGATGATCAGCTCGAAGAAATAATCCAAGTCATCATGCAAGCGGCACAGACGGGCAAAATCGGGGATGGAAAAATTTTCGTGACCGATCTTCTGGATGTGATTCGGATACGGACCGAGGAACGCGGCGACGACGCGATTTAACCGAATGTTACTCTTCGCCTGAAAAACCGGGCGGAGTGCGTTCCTCAAATCCTGTAAAGAAAAAATTTTAATGGACCCCTATTAATTTTTTGAAGGAGAACAATTCTAATGCAGACGCAATTTCGGTCGCAAACGTTGATCGTTTCCATATTCATGTTACTGGTGGTTTTGGCTCCCGGCCTGGCGCTGGCGGAAGAAGCTCCGGTTCTCAATTCAGGCGATACGGCGTGGATGCTGACGGCGACCGCTCTGGTGCTCTTCATGACCATCCCCGGCTTGTCGCTGTTTTATGCCGGCATGGTGCGGAGCAAGAACGTCCTTTCGGTCCTGATGCAGTGTTTTGCCATCACTTCCCTCATGACGGTTTTGTGGGTCCTTTACGGCTACAGCATTGCTTTCGGTGGCGCCGGCGAATATTGGGGAGGGCTGTCCAAGGCCTTCCTGAAAGGTGTGACGGTCGACTCGATCAGCGGCAGTATTCCCGAGACGGTGTTTATGACGTTCCAGCTGACTTTTGCCATCATCACCCCCGCCCTGATCGTCGGCGCGTTTGCCGAGCGCATGAAATTCTCCGCCATACTGCTTTTCATGGGCTTCTGGTTCACCATCGTTTATACCCCCGTGTGCCATTGGGTGTGGGGTGAGGGCGGATGGCTCGGAGGCCTCGGCATTCTGGATTTTGCCGGGGGTACGGTGGTGCATATCAACGCCGGGGTTGCCGGTTTAGTCGCCGCTCTCGTGCTTGGCAAGCGCAGGGGCTATCCCGAAAAACACATGCCGCCGCATAACCTGGGCTACACCCTGATGGGAGCGTCCATGCTCTGGTTCGGCTGGTTCGGTTTCAACGCCGGCAGTCAGTTGGCGGCCGACGGCACCGCCGGCATGGCCATGGCGGTAACCCAGATCGCCACCGCCACGGCGGCATTGGGCTGGATGTTCAGCGAATGGGTGGACCATGGTAAACCCAGCGTGCTGGGCATCGCCTCGGGCGCCGTCGCCGGACTGGTCGCCATCACCCCGGCCTCGGGCGCCGTGGGTCCCATGGGCGCACTGGCCATCGGAGCCGCCGCGGGTGTAGGCTGTTTCATCGCATCGACCAAAATCAAACGCCTGATCGGCTACGACGATTCCCTGGATGTCTTCGGCGTGCATGCCATCGGCGGGATCATCGGCGCCCTGCTTACCGGAGTGTTCTGCGCCACGAGTCTGGGCGGCGTCGGTTTTGGCGGTGACAACACCAGTATCGGCGGTCAGGTTTGGATTCAGCTCATCGGCATCAGCGCCACGGTGGCCTATTCCGGGATCGGCAGCTACGTGATCCTGAAAGCGGTGGATATGGTGGTGGGCCTGCGCGTCGACGAAGACGAAGAAACGGAAGGGTTGGACCTGTCCCAGCATGACGAGCGCGGCTATAATCTATAGCTTTCTGATTTTTAAAGGGAATGGATTTATAAAGTTTTCATGAACAAAGGAGGAGGTTAAATGAAAAAGCTTTTTAATTTATATGATTCGCGGCTCGGGTGGGTCGCTCTGTTGGGATTGATCCTGCTGTTACCGGGCCAGGC
>SMUX01280084.1_pt1 | contig 16774 bp, 16 predicted proteins | sample 2456431 | NCBI WGS metagenome assembly SMUX01 (sample SAMN11095930, study PRJNA526329) | marine sediment metagenome | biome: Marine sediment; feature: Surficial sediment; material: Deep marine sediment; isolation source: Hadal surficial sediment | place: Pacific Ocean | collected 2014-11 | depth... | reverse complement strand
TGGACGGTTAAATTAAGCGCATACAACAAAGCAAGGAACTGGCCATATAGCCCGTCGCTTATTTAATCAGTTTATCCGCCCGCGAGAGAAACTGAGGCGAGAACGTAAGACCAAGCTTCTTGGCCGTCTTGAGATTGACAACCAGGTTGAACTTCGTTGGCCGTTCCACCGGGATGTCAGCGGGTTTGGTACCTTTCAATATCTTGTCGACATGAGTCGCAGCGCGGCGCCACATATCCCCAAGGCTCGTTCCATAGGCTATGAGACCTCCAGCCTCCGCAAACTGGATTCTCTGAGAGACAGACGGTAGACGTCCCTTGAGCGCAAGTTCTGCGATCCGTTTTCGATTTTGATTAAGTATAGCGTCATTCGCCATTAGGAGCCCGTTAGCGCCGCTGTTTGCCATAGCCGAGAAAGCAGTTTCAAGCTCATTAACTCCGCGGGCTTCGACTCGCTGAAGCCGAATGCCAAGCACGCGGGATATGTCCTCTAGGTTACCCTGGAATGCCGTCCCAGGATTGGCCGGATTGACCAGAAAGGCCACATAAGAAATTTTCGGAACCGCCTCCTTTAGCACCTCTAGTTGTTTACTCAACCGCGCGGGCCTAAGATGGAATGTCATCCCTGTGATGTTTCCACCCGGTCGCGCAAGGCTTGCGACAATTCCTCGTTTAACAAGATCGCCGGCGGACCCGACAACGATCGGGATGGACGTTGTTGCCTTTTTTACAGCCCGAACACCCGGTGTCGTGCTGACGATGATAACGTCAGGATTGAGGCTTACCAACTCAGCCGCGAGTTGGGGAAATCGATCATACTTCCGTTCCGCAAAGCGGTACTCAATAATAATATTCTGTCCTTCGATATAGCCGAGATCACGGAGACCCTGGCGCAATCCATCGATGGTTTCCTGTGGACCAGGCCGGCCTGGTGCTAGAATCGCTATCCGAAAGACCTTTCCCACCTGCTGCGCCTCGACGGACAACGGCCCGGCGAACAGTCCGAGAGTCAGGGTACTGATAAGACCGATGGTCCTGAGCTTCATAGTGGCCTCCTGTATTGTTACGAAGGCACCAATATCACAAGGGAAAAGGTTGTCAATCGTCCCGGAACGCAATTAAAGGACGCTTTAATTGAGTCCTACGCGTCGCCAAATAAAGAAACGGCGGCCCGATTTGGGCCGCTGCTTCTCTCTGCTAATTTTAACTAGTTCCCAATCGGACTTTTGTCTGGAACTTGACCCAAACATCCTCAATATAAAATTTCACCTCCGGATAGGGCGGTTCGACTTTAAGCCATTCATCCCAGCTAAATTTTAAAAGTAGCTCATCGGTCTTGAGGTCCTCCAGATACTTATTCATCCCTTCAGTTTCTTGACTCATTCTGTGAGCTCCTTCAGTCAGGCTTGCTTCAATTACCGTTTCTCCCTAGTTCCTTTTGAAATAACGTTCGAGGTACCATCTAGCAATTTCCCCCTTGGTACAAAACCAAACATCCGGGAACCCTCTTGCGTAACGGATACACTGTTCAAATACTCCGGCGATGTTGGCCCTTCCACCGATATGGGCATGAACCAGAGCATCCATGATTTTCGGGCGGCCCGCTTCTCCTTCGGCATACAACAAGTCGAAGGCTTCCTTGAAGAACTCGAAGTATACCCGGGGAGCATTCTTGGGCCTGAAAATTCCTGACAGATCATTCGCATAGTCCAACCTTGGCATGATGACCAGGGGCTTTCCATCGATGAGCCGATGGTAGGGGATGTCATCGCCGGGCAGATCTCCGGTCCATATGATCCCTTCCTTTACCAAATAACCGAAGGTGTGCTCGGTATGTCTGTGCCCCGGACTTACCCAACCACAGGGACGCTCACCTGTGACGGACGACAGGGCGTCAAGGGTATCTTTGATCATCTTTCTTTCCTACCCCGATTCCAGCGAATCTACCGCAATATCATTAGCCCATCCATGCCCGACGATCTCATGACCTCCGATATGGAGTTCCTTCAGCGCCTCGGGAAACTTTTCAGCCACCAGACCGCTGGTGTCGATCGTCCCTTTGACGCCATGGCGGTTGAGAATATCCATGATCCTCCAGATCCCCGCCCGCCCGCCATATTCCCCGTAGGCAAGGGAGGCGTAATCGGGCTTGTCCGAGCTCTGACGGAATTGAGAGTGCTTTATGAAGGCCTCAAAGGCCACGAAAAAGCTCACTGCAATCTTCGCCTTGTTCGGTAACTCAAAGGGCGTGGGTCTCATCTCTTTTTACCTCGAACTCCGTTTTGTCCCCGACCTCTCAGTGCTTAAGCAACGGGAATTCTAACAATTCGCTTCCTCCCATGGCAACCGTAGCTATCCGGGTCTGGGTCGTGACTCTTGGAAGGCGGCTCGCCTCTCGATGTCAAGCCGCATGCTCCCTTGTATGGGACAAGGGAGCAGGAACTTTCTCGACACAATCATTCACAGACAGCCCGGGGGCGAGGGAGTTGATTTTCGGGATAAATGATAGGAAGTCGCTTTTCAAGCATAGCCGTGAGAAAGTCAGAAATTGCCGCCCGGGCTTGGTGCTTCTGAGCCGACAATATCCGGTAACTGGGCGTTATGTCAACTCGACCTAGCAGACCTTAATTTCCTCTCAGAACGCAATTAAACGACGCTTTAATTGCGTTTGGCGCAGTGAGATACTCTTCTCCATCGTTCCCTGTAGATCGATCTTACTTGATCACCTTGGTCGCCTGATACAGCAGGGACGGTGGGATCGTGATGCCGAGTTGCTTGGGCCATGGGATTCCTCCCACAGACCTAGGTGTTCCCAGAGTTGAACCCAGACGCATTCCTCAACCAGGACGTGAAGCCTAACGCCGTGGGGCAGCAGCGTCCCGAGAATCTTCATGAGCTGATTGGACACGTTCGTAGGTATCTGTGGAGTACCCAGCGTCAACCTCACATCGTGAAGAACTATTTTCGGGCACCAAGTGTTCGTTACGGAGCAGCATGAAACTGTCATCTATAAAGTGATCCCGGTAACAACTAGAGCGCTTGCGTACTACGTATTGTGTAGTATAATCAATGAATGATCCGATCCTGGGCGAATGTCGTCAGCCGGCGGTTCTTCGAGGAGGGGACAACCTCAAAGTTCCGTGGGATGGACCACGAGGCAGCCCAAGAGCTGCTCGCTACCCTCGACGCTGCGACAGATCTCAAGGATCTGAGTCCCTTGAAGAGCGTTGGCCTTCATAAGCTCAAAGGGAATCGAAAGGGGCAATGGGCTATGACCGTCAATGGACCTTGGCGGATCTGCTTTCAATTTCGCAAAGGCGATGCGTATGATGCTGAAATCGTTGACTATCATAGGAGGTAGAGAGTATGGTTCCTATTCATCCGGGTCGAATCCTCAAACGTGAGCTGGCAGCTCGAGGATTGTCCGCTAATAAGCTGGCGCTGGCTTTGCGAGTCCCTTCGGGGCGGATTACCGGCATTCTAAATGCGAAGCGGGCCATTACGCCTGAGACAGCGCTCCGCTTGGGACGGTATTTCGGGAATAGCGCGCAGTTTTGGCTAAATTTGCAGGCGCGATACGATTTGCTGATTGTCGACCGCGAGCTCGGCAAACGGATTAAAGCAGAGGTCGAGCAGGCAGCGTAACACGTCACTCCATCAAGTCGGCAAGGAGTGCGAAGCTCATTTCCCTGGCAAAACAGGGTTCGAGCCAGCTTCGTTCTCCCCCCTCTAGGCGAAACTGATGCGGAGGATCGTGGCCTCATCAAGGCAGGGGGCGGGATGAAATGGTTTAGTGCTAATAGATCTACAATTTCGACAAACAAAAAAAGCCAGGGTACCCTTGCGCAACAAATCGCACAGAGCGACTGGCTCTAAAATTGCTCATCTTCGTCCTCCGTTGGCCTCATATCACGCTAGAAGCCACTCAATGATAGGGGAGGCTCATGCTTATTGGTCTGTGACTAAGAGACCAATATCACAGGGGAAAGGGTTGTCAATCACTCAAAGATGCGATTAAACGTACGCTTTAGAGGTGCGTTTTACGGGCCGAAAGAAACCAGCTCAACTGATTACCCCTCATTCGGCCACAAGGTTTTGATCATTTTTTTCGTGATCGATTTGATTGCCTGCCTGGATCTGACCTTGTGTTTGTACAGCAGGAAAGGCCAGGCCCGATAGGGATTCTCTTCCTTGCCTGGTATCCTGGTTGTGTACTCTTCAGTCAGGGGCTTGATCGTCGTAGAACTTGACATGAGGAGTTGATCCGCACAGGCCCGCTCCAGCTGAATCGCGGTGACACAGGTGCCTTCGACGCTCCGCCCTGCCGCAACGATTCCGTGACCTCTCAGAAATACTGCCGAGTGTTTTCCTAAACTATCCACCATTCTCTGGGCCAGATCGTTATTGTTGATACCGTTGCTGTCGGGAAAGATCGGCACCCCGTCTTCGAAGGCCCGTGCCTCCCGATGAAAGGGAATCAGACCCGAATCGAGAAGTCCAACCATAACTGCGTAACGGGCATGACAGTGAAGGACACTCATCACCTCAGGCCTGGCTCGATAGACCGTTGTGTGAATGGAAATTTCCAAGGGAATCGGCTCAGAACCCGAAACCCGTTTGCCTGACAAATCCACCGTGCAGATATCTTTGACATCAGCAAGAATGCCTGCATACCTGGGGTTGATGAAAAAAGTATCCGTTCCCTGGATTCTGACGCTTAGATGACCTGAGCCGGTCAGAACCCCCTCCCCAGTTAACACCTTTAAACCGTCCATTAATCGGCTCTTAAGATCCTTGACCGTGGATTGTTTCGCCATGACCGTTACTCCCTTGCTGGGAACAATCGTCAAAATTCCACTGAGGGTACGGGAGCCTTTTGCCTTGGGGTTAGCTCGCAGACAACTCTTTCTTCTCCGCGTGGTAAATCTCCCGTGCCTTTTCCATCTCGTCCAGGGCCCGCAAAAAATGAATCACCTCAAGTTTATTGGTTCCTACATAGTTGTTTTCCTTGAGAGAGTTAAGTCGGGCTTCATTGCAGATCGCTTCAAGCTCGGCCCCTGAAAACCCCTCTGTCTTTGCTGCCACTTCATTGACGATCTTCTTCAGACTGGCATTGTCTTTGAACAAAGACCCTTTCAATTTGCACTCCAGAATAGCCTCGCGGTCCGTCAACTCAGGGAGCGGTACATGAATGTGGACACCAAAACGTCCAGGTCGAAGTATGGCCGGGTCAAGCAAATCAAGCCTGTTGGTTGCCGCTACGACTACAATCCGACTGTAGTTGTCGATGGAATCCATTTCCATCAGTATCTGATTGACGACTCTTTCCGAAGCCTTCGTGTCGCTGTCAGCGCGCCGGCGTGGAGCAATGGCATCAATTTGATCGAATAAAATGACCGCTGGGGCCACCTGCCGGGCTACCTGAAAGGCGTGGCGGACACTCTCTTCGGACTCTCCCAGCCACTTACTGAAAACCTCGGGCCCACGAATGTAAAGAAAATTCGCTCCTGACTCCCGGGCAATCGCTTTGGCTAGAAGGGTCTTACCGGTTCCCGGAGGTCCATAGAGGAGGATCCCGGAGGGCGGACGAATCCCCATGGCACGAAAGGCATCCGGGTCCACCAGCGGTTTTTCCACCAGATCGCGAAGTTTTTCTTTGATGACTTCCATTCCACCGATATCGTCCCATCCGACATCAGGAATACTGGTGATGGTTTCCCTCATGGCAGAGGGTCGAATCAGGCCAGCGGCCTTCATAAAATCCTCACCCGTAACCACCAGCTCGTCCAGGCTCACCTTGAATCGAGCTGGAGACAGCCGGCGGTCTCCCATGATCCTTCTCAGACAATTGAGACCACTCTCACGGCAAAGCTCCATCAAATCTGCCCCAACGAAACCATGGGTCACCCGCGCCACCTCTTTCAAGGTCTCAAAAATTCCTTCGGCGAGAGGCATGCCACGGGTATGAATCTGTAAAATTTCTAACCTCCCTTGAATATCGGGAGGGCCGATGAAGATCTCCCGATCGAATCGGCCTGGACGCCGTATGGCCTTATCCAGGGATTCCACCCGATTGGTCGTCCCCAGCACCATGACTCCCTCAACTCGGTTGAGTCCATCCATCAGCTCCAACAGCTGCCCGACCATCCGGGTATCGGAATGGGAGCCGCTCTCGCCCCGCTTTGGCGCAAGGGAATCAACTTCATCAATAAATATGATAGAGGGAAGATGATGGGATGCCTCCTCGAAGACCTTGCGCAGATTTGCCTCCGTCTCACCGTAGACGGAACTCACCACGTCAGGCCCATTGATGTATAGGAACTTCGCATTGATCTCGTTGGCAATGGCTCGCGCCGTGTGACTCTTCCCGGCCCCCGGCGGACCGTACAGGATAATCCCGCGGGGCGGATTAATGGCAAGGTGACGAAACACGTCCGGAAAGAGCAGAGGGAGTTCCACCAGCTCCCGAATAAGATCGATTTCCTTTCTGAGACCCCCAACATCTTCAAAGGTGACCTGATCCGAGACCTGCCCCCAGGAGGAGAAAATATAATCAAGATCAAGTTTTGTTTCTGCCGTGATCAGGCCCGCTTCCGGCTCAATCTCGGTGACCTTGAAGGCAGTCCCCTGACTTTGCCCCGGCAACGTCGCATAAAGGACCTGGCCGTCACTGACAAGCACTCCCTTGGAGGCAAAATTCTTGATCAGATAGGCCTCCACGCCCTTGCTGTCCGAAATATTGACGAAGGGGGCAAGTACCACTCTTTCCACCGTCTTCATCTGGATGAGGACTAATGAGACCCAGTCACCGAGAAGGCTCTTGGTGGAATGTCTAAGGTATTGATCCATGCGGATGATTTTTTTTCCTTCGTCCTCTTCCACCGGCTTGCCTACTCTCGCCAACACGCTACGCCCGCTGTTGGTCTCCACCTCAACGGCATCGTCAACTTTGATACCGTTTTTATTCATGACCTCTGGATCCACGAGGACACGTCCCTGAGCCGAATAGGCAGCGGGACACTCTTCTACCTGCAAGAAAACCGCCATGAAACTTCCTCCCCCATTTATCTGTTCTTAATGATATGTAGATTCATCTGTCCATTCTAAACACAACGTTTAAATTTTTGCACCGTTATGAGTTACGGCCATCAGCGAAATACCAGCGAACGAACCACCACCGGCACCTCTGCGTCATGGCCCGCGTCTCTAATTTCAATGAAGTCCATATCGTGTGTGTGGAGCCCACTCAACCCAATGAAACTGCCATCATTACCCGGGTTTCGAGCGGCCATTTCTCTGGCTATGCGACATGGCGCATCCGATTCACCCACCAAGACCAAGGGTGAGTCATGATTCCACAGGTGCCCCAAGGCAGAGGAGAGTCCAATAGCAACCGCCTCATCAGAGTCCTGCCCTTCAACAAAATCCATGGACATGGCAAAGGGTTGCCGTGAACCGTTACGAAGCTCAAAACGGGACAGGACCCCTTCAATCGACCTTTGGGCTTCAGCTGCATCCTGCAAACCCGGCTGAAACTTTGGGGAAACCACCATAAGATTTTTCAGACCATGGATATGGCCATGGGAGCAGAACAGAGATTCGGAAGGTAAATGGGCTGAGTTAAGCGCGACCCCCACGGGAGTTGCACGCATCCTGTTGCCGGGTGTCAACACGCCCATTTTGACGCCTAGTCTGGGGGCCCGCTTACGAATCGCCGTGCCCCAATCAAAGCCAACATCCGCCCCCGGCTGGGTTTCGTATCCATAGACGAACTCAGCCACCCCGCCAGAGAACTGAACGAAATCTACCTTGTCAAACGACGGAGGTATCGAGGGGAATAAAATCTTACCTTCCTCTGAAATCTTTTCCCCCTCCAGGTAGTCGAGCAAGGTCTCGGCGAGGAACCTGCCGACGGCCTGTTTCTCAGAACGTGACACGGGCTTGCCCACCTGCAACTTGAGACCCAACTGCGCTGCCATCCTCTGCCCTGTCTCACTGAAATGACTCAGATCACCGTGCCCATCAATGTCCAGGATCTTCGCACCGGCCGAGGCAATATAAAAATTTTCGAAGGAACCATTGACCACCCATGCCAATCTCACCCCGTCGGCTCCAAGATCCACGTTGAGGACCTTTTTTTTCTCATTGCCGGATTTTTCCACCGCCCCAGCCCCCAAGGCCGCTAACATAGCTTGTAAATGCGACTTTTCTGAAATGAAGAGAAACCGATTTTTTTCTTGGCCAAACACCTCTTCAACCACGGATCGGTTTTTCGGCTCACTGGCCCTACCACTCACCATTACCACTCCGGTCTCTATCAGATGGGCAACCAGGCGCGCTTCATCATAGGACTTTTCAACAAACGCTTTCAGTTGTTGTCCATCGATCTGTCCGTCCTCTCGAAATGGGGTCGAGATCACTGGAGACTCGTAGAACACCTCTTTGGTTTTAACAACAGACTTGCTGGAGAGGTTCTTCCCACCCTTGCGCAGAAAAAGTCTGCAGATCCCTAGGTGGGTGGTGGCCGATCCGATGTGCACCCCCATACTGGTCACCTTCACGAGATCGGTCTTGCCGTATAGAAATTCCTCGCCCAGGGCGAGGTCCATCGCCTCTGAGAACTCGTCTTCGTCCCAGTGCCCTTCGTGAAAATTCAGCACGGGAAGCCGCGACTCAACTATCGGTGTTGCCAAATCCATTATTACACCAATCCCTTATCGATCATTAACCGACGAGACAGGGGCGGTTCCTTACTTAAAGCGTACTGAGACACCATTCCATCTTCACCCTAAGCCCCGCCAAAAAATTCTGTGGGGCTTGTTCGCTTATTCAAAAAACGGTTGGAAAATGAGACAGGGAGCGGGTTACCCTACAAATGTCAGATGGTCTTCTGCTCTATATACCTCTAGCCCAGCTGACCGAAGGGACCACCCCGCGCTTTCCAGTTGAAAACAGCTGAGAGTAAAAGACCCTACCCGGCTTGGTACTCGGGACAAGTTTCGAGTTGTTCAAAACCTGACCCCATGTCCACCCCAAATACATCAAAGAAATTGGGCATGGCTGCCACCATGATGACTGACTTTTCCGGGTCGGTATTGAAGTGTTGGTACTCCAATCCGTCGGCAAGAAACGGCAATGCCACCACATCCCCAGCTTCCCAGTCGTGTTTCACTCCATCAACGATGGTGTAACCGTTTCCTTCCAGGATGTGGTGTACAATTCCTCCTTGGATCTTTTGCTTCCCGCTGCGGCTACCTGGAGGAATCTCTTGCATATAAAACAAATGGGCAGGACTGGCGATGTCCTTGATATCCGGATGTAGATACCACTTGATCTTGCCTTGCCTGTTAACTTCCCACTGAAGATCTTTCCATTTGATCAGGACCCTAGCAGTCTCCATTTTCTTGCGCCAGGCATCCCGCTTCTTAAACAAGTTCTCAAGTAAGTCTTGTGCCATCTAAAAACCTCCCCGCAGATTTTTTCTACAATAAAATGCATGACGCGGTCTTCTTTTCCCCCTTATAATCAGGGGAATTATCAATCTGTTCAAACATACTACCCAGGACCTGGGAAAAAGTGTTGTATTTGAAGGCCATCCACTTGGCCGGTTTTCCTTCGACTTTATTGTAGTGCTTGTGGACACAGCCACCGGGCTTCACGGGTAAGAGAATCAGGTCCCATTTCTCCCACTCCACCGTCTGGTCATCCAATTCCGTCATTCCTTCACCCTCAAGGACAAACAGATTAAAACCACCTTGGTGCCGGTGTTTGCCCGAATGACGCTTAATGTCATGGACAAAGCAAGACCAATCCGTTACAGCCGTGTCATCCATGTCATGCCAGGAGAGATATTGCTTAATCAAACCCTGCCGGCACTGGTACCAGGGACGTTCATTGGCCTTGATGACAATCTTGCCAGTCCGCGCACGCTCTCTCGCCTGAGCGGTGAGCCTTAAAGTGGCCTCATAATGCTCTCCCTGTCGCTGTCCTGGTTCTCTCTCTCTTACTTTTACTCTTTCCATCAAAGATCTCGTTTTCCGTATGAGCTCATCGTACAGACGACGCCATAAGACTGGCTGCTTTGCGCCATAAATCTATTATGAATTTCAGTTCCCGCATAGCACACCGGCCTGAGACGAGTCAAGGCTGACCCGGACTCGCCCGCGTCTAACCCCACGGCTCCACCGGGATACGCTCCCATTTTTCCTTGCTTAGGAGCTTCAAGGGGTCGATTTTCTGCAGCACCTCAGCGGGTACCGCAAGTCGCTCTGCGAAGGCGTTACCCACTGGCTTTGTACAGTCAAAGCCTACTTTGGTCGCGGTCGTTCCGTCCGGAGAACTGGGATCAAGCACTCCGCCAGTCAATCCGGGCAACACGATCAATCCGCGATCCGCCTGAAAACGCATGGCAATTGCTAGTAAAACCTCTTTCTCATCGAAGATGTCCACATCCTCGTCAAACACGAAAACATGTTTGTGGCCAAACCCTGCTGACAGTGCCGCTACTGCTGCTGCCTTTCCCTGTCCCTCTACGGTTTTACGGATCTGCACATAAACATGCATGCCCCCACCCCCCGACATAGGGAGGTGAACGGCACGTGCCCCAGGGACAATACTCCGTACGGCCCTGAGGATGACACCTTCTCTGCTGAGGCTGCTGATCCAATGGGTGTGGCCCACCATGACGTCATCCCAAAAGGCATTACGGCGACGGGTCACAGCGGTCACCTTGAAAGTCGGATTCCAACGCTGTGGGCCAACGTACCGGGTGTATTCACCAAAGGGGCCTTCCGGCCTGCGGCGCCCCTTGGGGACATAGCCCTCAATGACAATCTCGGCATCCGCTGGCACCAGGAAGTCCTCCCCCAAGGTCTCGGACGGCACAAGCCGAAGGGGTGCACCAACGATACCGCCTGCCGTCTCATAATGGCTCTCATCCGGCCCCACATGGGTTGCCGCGCCCAACAAGACCAGGGGATGGTGTCCCACCCAGTACGCAGCGGGCATATCCTCACCCGCCTGCTCGAACTGCCGGAGGTTGTCCGCATTATGGGAGTTTCGCCCCAGAAATACCCGGATTTCATCTCTCCCAAACAACCACCCCCGATGCATGGCTGAGTTGTCCAGCTGAGATTGGCGGTTCTGTGTGAGAAACAACCCCTCCGTGATGTACCGACCCGGATCCATCCGGTGGTGAAGTGGGGCAGGAAAACGACGGACGTCCACCTCTAATCCCTTTTCCACCACCTCCTTGACCGGCGCATCGCCACGAGCGATCACCTCCGGCTTCCGCCTCTCCTGCACTCGCTGGTAGCACGCGACTCCTGCCTGTTGGATCTCCGTTCCCAAGGCGCGGGCCAGGCGAATTCGGCTAGCCATAAGAAAAGTGACCAGCGGCATCTCCATCCGTTGGCCGTCCACCATCACGTTGTGACAGATGATTACAGGAAATCGCTTTGCCTTCTCTAACTTCGTGGCCAATGCGGTTATCTCCCAGGCCGCATCCAGGGGCTCCTCGATATGCACCACCTCATCTGGGTAATCCCGCTCGTATTGATCCAAATAGGAATGAAGGTCGTACTTACTCATGATTAAACTCCCCTTGATCCCACGGGGGCAAAAGGACTCGCGATGATCAGGCCTTTCGTAACCACGCTCGCCATGAGATCGTGAGACACGCGGTTGGCCCTGCACCTACGATATCTTATAGAACCACTTGGCGTTATGGCCCAGGATTACCGCCTTGTGCTCCTCTTTCAGGTCCTTCCTCTCCAAAATCTCGTCGCTCTCCCCCCTAGCATTAAGTTCTCTGACCATGGGATTTCCTCCTTCTACTTTGCAAGACTCGCGTCCCTCTATAGAAAATGGCTCCCCCCATCCACCGACAAGAGCTGTCCTGTCATAAAATCGCTCTCCGAGGAAGCAAGAAAAAGCACCGTTCCCACCAGGTCCCCTTCCACCTGTGACCTTTTAAAGCAGCGCCGTTCATTAGACCTTTTGACCTGCTCGGGAGTTACGTTTCGACCCTCCGTCACAACAAATCCCGGGGCAACCGTGTTGACGCAAATCCCATAATCTCCCAACTCTCGAGCCATGGCACGCGTCATGGCAATGACCGCCCCCTTAGAGGAGACATAGTGCACATAATCAGGGGTGCCGTTCAGGGCCACACCCGAGGCAATATTGATAATCTTCCCCTTGGTCTGCTTTTTCATATGCGGGAATACGGCCTTTGCGCAAAGCCAGACCCCTCGCACATTGACCGCCATGGCCTTGTCGAACTCTTCCACCTCCATATCCCAAAAGCGGCTTTTCTTGATGCTCATGAAGTAGGCCGCATTATTCACTAGGATGTCCACCCGGCCAAACCGCTCTACGGTAGCCTCAACCATGGATTGAACACTCTTCTCATTAGAGACATCGCATTCGACGCTCATGGCCTCGCCACCGGCATCTGCAATGGCATTGACCACTGGGCTGGCATCAACCATATCCGGGAGACAGAGCTTTGCTCCCTCCTTGGCCATCCCCAACGCGTATGCCTTACCGATCTTCCCCCCTCCACCCGTAATGATGGCTACTTTGTCTTTTAAGCGCATCGTTCAACTCCTTTCAAAAAACGATCACCGCACCTAGCGCAATTATCTAAGCTTATAATATCTTTTTGCATTGCCTCCTAAGATCGCCTGCTTGTGCTCCTCCTTCAGGTCTTTTCTCTCCAGAATCTCATCAATCTCTTCCATACAGTTATCCATTGCAATCTCATGTGGGAAATCAGAAGCAAACATGAATGGCTCAGGCCCAATACGCTCAACCGCATACGCCAATGCCTTCTCATTCCCCTCGCAGGCCATAAATACCTTACCGCTGCGAAAATAATCTAGAGGAGCCTGCTTGAGATTAAGCCCTCCGTACTCCACCTCTATCTCCAACCTGTCGATGACCAGAGGAATCCAGCTCGTCCCACCCTCTAAGAAACCAACCCTCAAGTTGGGAAATCGATCGAATACCCCATCCACAATCATCCCCGTCATCGCTATCGCCAGAGGAAAGGGCATCCCCAAGGCCCTGGTAGCAGGGAAAACAGTAAACGTATCAAATCCTAAATCACTGTAGCTACCCCCGTGAACCGACAATACGCAGTCCAGATTCTCCGCCTTCTCGTAAATGGGCCAGAATTCCTTGGAACTCACATGCCGCTTAAGACCATTGGACGGGACCATGGCTCCGACCATCCCGAGCTCCTCGACCGCCCTTCTCAGCTCGACCACAGCGCTTGGAACATCTTGCATGGGAATCAGGGCCACCCCCTTAAAACGGGGACTGGCCTTTAAATATTTCTCATGGAGCCAGTTGTTATAGGCCCTGGCATACGCCAACGCCCAATCTGGAAAAACGATTTGGCCATAGGCTAACCCGTGAGTCGGGTATAGAACCGTATATTCGGTACCTGTCTTGTCGAGAAATTCAAGCCACCTTTCAGGTCCAACGGTTGGATCAAAAGCGCCTTCTTTGCGAGGAAGACCGTTCGGCGTATGAAACCCATCCAGGCTGGGTAAGGTGTGCCGGAATGCGATAGTTCGGTTGCGAATTTCAAATGGGGCTTCGATGAATTCATTCAGCTCGAAGTTTTCTAGATTTTCCATCACATGGCCGTTAGCATCGATGTACCTTTTTGACATGCCACTCTCGTCAAATTTCTTGGCTCTGCAATCTCATCTCCAACCTAATCCAACCTTCTTAGGGCTGGAACTTTCACGGCAATGGCAACGACGATGCAAATAATGGCTGTGCCCACGATTGACAGAGATGCAGACATACCGAGGATAATTGCCAGGGTGCCCACGGCCGGCCCGTTAAAGATCTGTAGACCAAATACCGACATGCTGTAAAGCCCCATGACGCGTCCGCGCATGGCCTGCGGTGCCACAATGAGTAGGAGCGTATTGAGAGATGCTTGATGGATCACAAACGATGAACCATAAGCCACCAGGATGAGCGATGCGACAACCACTGGTACGTACCAAGAGAAATAAGCGAACGCGATGACAGATAAAGCATAGGCAAGCGTAAACCCGATGACCACGGCCCCTTTGTGTGTGACACTACGCATGCAGGACAATCCCAAGGCCCCCACAATAGCCCCAACCCCTGTAGCAGCCAGCAAAAAGCTGTACCCCTGAACCCCCATGCCAAATACATTTGCCGCAAAATAGGGGAGCATGGATTGAAAGCTGCTACCGACGAGAATCGCGGGCGTCGCTGCCAGAGCCAGCAAGCTCAGCGGCACTGGATTGAACCTCACATATTGAAATCCTTCCTTAAGGCTTCGCCATGCTGAAGGAGACTCTCCATTAACAGCACGGGGGGGTTCAACGATCCGCATGGTGGTCATAGTCAGGATGAGAGGCAAAAATAGCGCTCCTATGATCAGGTAGGCCCACCCCACCCCAATGGACACAAGGGCCAAAGCAGCCAATGGGGGTCCGATGACCTGCAGGGAATGGCGCGCGGAGGAACTCAGACTGATGGCATTGAGAAGCGCCTCTTTCCCCACCATATTATGCACTAAAACCATTCTGCTGGGCTGGCTCATACCACCGCCGGTGCCATGCAAGATCAGCAACACCAAAACCATCCAGAGCTGAATGGTTCCTGCGAGGACAAGCAACCCCATGATGACGGCGGATGTGAGGTAAAAGAACTCTGACAGCCGGACGAGTTTTCGATTGTTGACACGATCGGCCCACACCCCAGCGTGCAGACAGAGGAAGCTGAATGGCAGCCAATGACAGAAGTTTGCAATGCCCAGCCAAAAGGGCGACTTGGTCAACTCCCAAATCAGCCAGTTTCGAACCACCGCCTCGGAAATGTCACCTAGAGCTGAACTGACCGTGGCCAACCAGTAAAGACGGAATATCGGGTTACGCAGGGCTGCAAATCGCGGTGCGGGCTCCGCCGCTGGCACCGCGGTCTGTGAAATGCCTGTTGCCAAAAGGATAATTCCTTAGGAAGTGAATGAACCAATTCAGAAACCGTACTGAACTTAGCCTCACCGTGAAGCCAAAGTCAAACCAGAAGTTCTCGAGCAAAAAAGGATCATTCGCGTCCCTTTGACAGACCAATAATCTTTCGGATAGTCTCTCGGACTCCAACACAGGATTTAAGCACCTCATGTCTCGGCTCACCTTAACACTAATTCGGATATTAAACCTGAGGGATGAATAATGGCGGATTCCCAACACTCTCCGCTAAGTAGGCCACGGGCCACAAACACCTGGTATTACGGCTGGGTCATCGTTAGCATCTGCACCGCCACCGTATTTGTCGTCACGGGCACGAAGGGATCCATCGGAGCCTTATTCAAGGACATGCAGAAGGATCTCGGTTGGAATAGGGGGACAACTGCCGGGGCCTCAGCCATAAACACCCTGGCCTGGGGCTTAACTTTACCCTTGGTGGGCCCCCTTGTGGACCGCTACGGGGCAAAGCGTGTCATGGTAACTAGCATTCTTCTCATGATAGTTGGGGTGGTCCCCATGTTCTGGGTGAAGTCGTTATGGACACTCTATTTGTTCTTCGGAATTTTGCCAGGTGCTGCCATCGCTGGATCCACCATTGTACCTGCTGCAAGCCTCATAGGCCGATGGTTTCACAACCGCGCAGGGTTTGCCTCCGGCATCGTATCGGCAGCCTTACCCCTGGGTTGGGCGGTCTTTACGCCCATTACAGCGCTCCTGGTTCCCCATTTGGGCTGGCGAATATCATACATCCTTCTCAGCGCAAGTCTCCTCTTAATTTTACCTTTGACACAACTATTTCTGCGCGATGAGCCTACAGCGAGCGAGGTGCTGGAGACGGAACGCTCGTCAAAGACTCTTCCTTCGTCTTTTGGATCAAGAATGACCTTACGTGAGGTAATCGCAACACCGCTTTTTCGCCTCCTCCTTTTGAGCCAGGTGAGCTGCGGGATCGTGGATCATGCAGTTTCGGTTCACTTCATTCCATTCGTCTCCGACAAGGGGCAAACGGAGGTCTTCGCCGCAATGCTCTTAAGCGCAAGCCACCTGGCTGCCGTAGCCGGGAGTATCGCCTCTGGTTGGATGTGTGATCGCTATAACCGCAAGTCCATCTTGTGTTTGATGCATGGCCTGCGAGCCATCAGTCTGCCGATGTTAATTCTCTTCGGCCTCACCGGCAATCTCGCTTGGCTATTTCTTTTCACGCCCCTTTACGGTGCCACTATGATGATGGGGTTCCCTCCTACGAGCACACTGGTGGTGCGAGTGTTCGGTCATCGCTCTGTTGGAACGGTGTATGGGACCTTGCAAGTAACACACCAGCTGGGCATGGCTGCCGGTGCCTATTTCACAGGTTTGATTTTCGACGTGGCGGGCAGTTACTACCCCGTTTTTGTCATCGCCACTGGAATAGCCGCCTTTGCCATGATCAGCATGCCGAGAATAAAGGAAACTTCTGTAAGTGAGCGCTCTTAAAACTAACCAAAGATATTTGGGATTTTCGGTTGCAATTCGGATTACAAACAGACAATAGGCGGATGGCAGTGGGCACTAGGCAGCAAGAAAGCAAATACAAGAGACGAGGTGGCACAAATCAGACACCAGCAAGCAGAAGTCAGCAAAGCGCTAAGCGCAGAGCGCAAAGCGTCTAATCAGTGCCGAGTAACGAGGACTGACAGGCTGTGAAAAAATACTCGCCAAGCAATTGTTAATATGAGATTGTTGCACCATGAACCAACAATCTCCTCTTTTCCC
>SMUX01291812.1_pt1 | contig 16833 bp, 13 predicted proteins | sample 2456431 | NCBI WGS metagenome assembly SMUX01 (sample SAMN11095930, study PRJNA526329) | marine sediment metagenome | biome: Marine sediment; feature: Surficial sediment; material: Deep marine sediment; isolation source: Hadal surficial sediment | place: Pacific Ocean | collected 2014-11 | depth... | reverse complement strand
GGCCTTTGCAGCCTGAAGGCAACCCAGTGGGCCGAGTTTCAAGCTGCATCAGGGGTGAGCACAACGAGCAGCGACCCCGCCCGCAGCTCAATCCGCGGACGCGGCCCGGCAATCACATTGCTGAGGCCTTTCGCGGGCCCGGACTCCAGCGTGTCATCCTCAAGCGAATACCGCAGGTCGTGGTTGGTTACACCCCTGGCGGCCCCACCCAGCGGGATAAGACTCACGATATCGCCGAGCTCGCCTCGGATCGTGCCGCCGGGGGGACGAATCAGCCACGCGGTCTGGTCTCCATGCCACAACTCGACCTGCACCTCGCTAATGTCGGGATGGGCCAGCAGGAGAACGTTGGCCACCGTCATGTCCAGGCGGCCACCCATCGCGCCCAACACCGTGATCTTATTGGCCTGGCGAGCCGCTGCGGCCAGGAGCGCTAGCTCTAGATCGGTCTGGTCCTTATCTTGGGAGTGGGTGATGAATTCGGCGCCGCCTGCTTCAAGGGTTCGTCGGTCGTCATCCGCCAAGGAATCGAGGTCGCCAACAACAATCTCAGGCATCACCCCCAACCGCAGACAATGCCGAGCGCCGCCGTCGGCGGCAATCACCAGGTCGGCGCTCTCGGCCGCCTCCCGGGCGCGCTCCGTATTTTCAATCACCCCATTGGCGAACAGCACCGCGTTCAAAAAAATACCCCTCCGAGCGGAGGGGTGACCAATCTGTGTCGACAATCCCTCCGCCGGCATTACCCGGATCAGGTTCTCGGGTCGAGGGCATGCTTGCCCTCCTCTCAGCCCGTAGGCTCCCCGTTGTTTTGCTGTTCGGATTCTATCGCCCCGCATAGTGCGGGTCAAGCACCTATCGTCGACTCCCTATCGTTGCACCTTTCCGGACGCCATCGCTGCGTATCTCGCGTTCTGCGCTGATTCCTGATAGTTCCAATGTTTCCGACTGCAGCGTTACTCCATAAAGTTCTTCTGCTTGTTGCAACGTTACCAGGCCGTTTCTGACATCTTCTCGCACTCGCTCGACGGGGCGATCATGCGGGTCCCCATAACCTCCCCCGGTACCGGTGATCAGTCGCGCAAGGTCTCCCTTTCGAAGAGGATGCCGGGCAAGCTTTCCACGCCAAACGGAGGGCTTGTCCGATCCCTGCGGAAAAACGGCTGCTGCGTTGGTGGAGCCATCCTGGCCGCCTCCCGAGGCCCAAGGAGGATATCGGTGACGGCCGAAGGTGGTCGTGAGGGTGGCCTCATCACACAGAATACGATAGTCGCGAACAAGGCCCCTGCCGCCGCGATACTCCCCCGCGCCATGCGGAACAATATCAAAGACATATTGCTCCACCAAGATCGGGTACCGCGCCTCGCACACCTCCACCGGGATGTTGTAGGTCTCGCCGTCGCCTTGGGCCACGAGGCCGCTCTCGCCATCTCTGTCTACGCCCGCCCCCCATCCGCCGGCCTGTGGCTCAACGAGTACGAACAGATCGCCATTTTCGTCTTTCCCGGTAAGGCTGGTGCCGCAGATACTGAGGAAGTGCCCGACGGTCAGACGGTCCTTCGCGATAGGGAAGAGTGCGCGCCACAAGAGGTCCACCGCGGCTGCTCCTGCTTCCCAATATGTCGAAACTGGAGCGGGTCGCTTCGCGCGAAAGATGGTGCCCTCCGGACAGATGACCTTTACCGGACGAAAACTGCCTTCGCTGTTCGGATGTCCGGGAGAGGTAACGGCTTTGAACACCACACGGCAGGAGGACTGCAGCCTGGACCACGTACCGTTAATCGGGCCGGAAACCTGTGGGGACGAACCGGTGAAGTCCGCAGTAAAGCTATCATCGTCGATCGTCACCTTCACGCGAATGGGGATCGGATCCTCGCTCAGTCCATCGTCGTCCATCCAGTCCTCGGCTTCATAGGTGCCGTTGGGCAGTGCCGAGAGCCCGTCGCGGGCTACGATCTCGCCTTGATCAAGCATCTCGCGCACGCTCCGTTGGAGGGTAGCTACATCATATTTCTGACAGATTTCATGGACGCGCGCCTCGCCCGCGCGGATGGCGGCTACACCAGCGTATAGATCGGACAGAGTCATATCGGGCAAGCGAACATTGGCAGAGATGATGTCGATGAGACTGCCTACCGCCTCCCCGGCATCATAAAGCTTCACCGCGGGTAGCTGCAATCCTTCTTGGTAGATTTCTGTAGCATCGGTCGTCCAGCTGCCGGCGGCCATACCGCCTACTTCGGTCCAATGTGCCTTGTTGGCGGCAAAGGCGACGAGCTCCCCCTCCCATAGGATTGGCCCAATCAAGCAGACGTCTGATAGATGGGTCCCCCCTCCGGTGTAAGGGTCATTTGTGGCGTAAATGTCGCCAGGCTGCATCTCTGCCGGGTCATACTTGTCGAGGATGGATTGAACCGCGAAGGATAATACACCGGTGAAGCCCGGCACGCCCTGCGCCTCAGCTATGAGTTCACTTTCGGCGCTAATAAAGGCGCAGGAGTAGTCGAGCACCTCGTAAATGATGGGGCTCTTGCTGGCCTTCCCCAGGCGTACGAACATCTCGTCCGCGGCAGATCTGAGATGCTCTTGAATGATGGTCTGTGTGAAGGGATCAGCGGCCATATCGAGGTTCAAACGCGCGAGCCAGGTTCGACGATGACGCCATAGATTTCTCTGGCTTCTTCGCGGGACAAGTATTCGTTGCGAACGTCGGATTCCACAAGAGACGGGTCGCGTTCCGAAGGATCTCCGTAACCGCCCCCAACGCCGGTAATCAGCCTTGCGACATCCCCTCGATACAGCGTGTACCGCGCCAACTTACCGCGCCGCAGACTTGGCTGCGTATCTCCAGTTAGGATGATCTCCACTGCATTGGGTGACCCAGCTCCGCCGCCATTGGCTCCCCAGGGAGGGTATTTGAAGCGACCAAAGGTGGTCGTCAGGTCTGCCTTCTTGCACAGGATCCGATATTCGCGCAACAGCCCGAACCCCCCGCGGAACCGACCGATCCCAGCCGGTTGTGCAGTGTTGAAGGTAAACTGATCCACAAGAATGGGGAAGCGTGTCTCGCATACTTCGACGGGCATGATGTAGGTTTCGCCATCTCCGGCGGGTACCATCCCGCTCTGACCATCACGGTTGACGGTCGCGCCCCAACCCCCGGCTTGCGGCTCCACCAGCACAAACTGGCCCCGGTCAACATCCACCCCACTCAGGATCGTGCCGCAGACACTTAGGTGGTGGCCGACCGGCAGTCGGTCTGAAGCGATGGAGAACAGCGCTTTCCAGATCAGATCGCTGGCATAGGCGCCGGTCTCCCAGTACGTCGAAACGGGGGCGGGGCGTTGCGCGGTGAAGATAGTACCGTCGGGACAGATGACTTCCAGGGGGCGAAAGAACCCGTCATTGTTGGGGAAGTGTGGGTCGGTGGCTTCTTTGAAGATCTCGCGACACGAGACTTCGAGCCCGGTCCAGGTCGTGTTGATCGGGCCGACCGCTTGAGGCGCTGAACCGGTGAAGTCGGCCACAAACCGATCAGACGAGATCGTGACTTTAACGCAGACGAATAGCGGCTCATCCGTCAGGCCGTCGTCGTCGATCCACATCTCAGCCGAATACTCGCCAGCCGGTAGCTCCGCCAACCGGTTCCGAGCTACACGCTCGGCGCGGTCGAACATGATGATCATCGTCTCCTGCAGGGCATCTAAGCCGTACTTCTCACAAATGCCCAGGACTCCCCGCTCACCGGCGCGCAGCGCCGCCATCCCGGCATAGAAATCGCCAAGGGTCATCTCCGGCAGTCGTACGTTGGCTCTTATTAAGTCGATGATGCTGGCGACAGGCTCGCCGGCATCGACCACCTGGATGGCAGGTAGCTGCAGGCCTTCCTGATAGATCTCTGTCGAATCGGTGGTCCAGCTCCCGGCCGCCATCCCGCCGACTTCAGTCCAGTGGGCCTTGTTGGCGGCAAGAGCGACTAACTCGCCCTGGTAGATAATTGGTGACACTAAGACCACGTCGGATAGATGGGTCCCACCGCCACCGTAAGGATCGTTGGTGGCAAAGACATCGCCAGGGCGCATGGCCCCGGCTCCGAACTTCTCAAGGATCTCTTGGGCGGCGAAGCTCAGGCAACCGATAAAGCCGGGCACGCCCGCGGCTTCAGCAATGAGCTCCCCCTGCGGCGTGATAAGGCCGCAGGCCATGTCGAGGACTTCATAGATGATTGGGCTTTGCGCGGTGCGGCCGAGCGTGACGAACATCTCCTCGGAGGATGCCCGCAGCACATCTCCGATGATCTCGACCGTGAAGGGGTCTGTCCTCACACAGGGATTTTTTCTCCAGACAAACGCGTCCCGACCGGAGCAGGTTCATCGAACAGTCCCCAGGCTTCCAATTCCTCTTTGGGGGGAGCTTCGCTGCCCCACTTGCGGCTGGGGTGCCAGCCAAAGTTGGATGCCATCTCCGCTAGGAATTCGGCATACTTGAACGGCGCGGTTACCGCATCGATGACCGGGACGCCGAGCTCGTCCTGCATCTGCCGATTGAAGCCGTATTCGGCCGTGCAGCCGAGAATGAGCACCTCGGCGCCATCTTCTTCGACAGCCTTTCGTCCGGCACTGAGCAGTCGATCGCACGTGAGGTCATGGTTGGTCTGGAAATCTTGCACGCCCAGTCCAAGTGGAAGCATAGAAACCATCCTGTGGCCATGCCCGTACAGATACACGTTCTCTTTCATCTTGGGAATCCACTTGCGCCGGCCAACGAGCACAGAAAATGTGTTCCCGAGATTGCTGGCAATGGCCGTGGCTGATTGGCAGGGGGCGGTGACGATCGCCTTCCCCGACACTTCGCGCGCCTCCCGCAGGCCCACGTCGTAGAAGCAACCGATGACCACCGCGTCGTAGTCCTTTCCAGCTTCATAGGCGATGCGGGTGATATCGCCAACGACCAGTCCTTCGTAGGCGTGATACTCCACGTGCTTTGGCCGGTCTTCCGGCAGCGACACCACGTCCACAGTCGTTTCGGCACGCTTAGCCTTGTTTAGGATTTCGAACATGTCCCCGCTGAACATATCGGTCCCGAGCGGATCGATCCACAGTATTCGCATCTTTCTCACTCCTTTGGCCTGTCCAAGCCATCCCGTTGCGACTACCTGGGAGTGGCCGGAGCATAGCCTGATATCGGACCTCGCTACGGGGCGCGGGTCCTGACGAGCTTCTCGACCTCCAACGTATCGGCGTTGAGAACCACTCCATAGTCCTCTTCCGCCTGATGCAGCGTCACGTACCCATTCCTCACGTCTTCCTGAACTTTTTCGACCGGACGATCGAGAGGATTGCCGTACCCTCCGCCCGTGCCTGTGATGAGCCGGGCGACGTCGTCCTTTACCAAATGGTACTGGGCCGCTTTGCCGAAGACTTCCGCTTCCCTGCCGTCGGCAAAGAGGATCTTGGTGTAATTCTTCGAGCCTCCCTCTCCACCTTCCAAGCCCCAGGGCAGGTACTTGAACCGCCCGAATGTGCCCGTGAACCAGGCCTCATCGGCCGTGATGCGGTAGTCGCGCACCAGGCCGCGGCCGCCTCGAAATTCGCCCGCCCCATCATCGGTGATGTCGAAGCCGAACTGGTCGACGAGCACGCCATAACGTGTTTCGCACACCTCTACGGGAATGATGTAGGTTTCGCCGTCTCCGACGCAAACCAGGCCATTCTCGCCATCTTTGTCGGCGCCCGCCCCCCATCCCCCAGCTTGAGGCTCCACGAGCAGGAACAGCTCGCCAGTGTCCGGATGCGGGCCGGATACGATCGTCCCGCAGACGCTCAAGAAGTGACCGGCTGGGAGACGGTCTGGAAGAACAGGCGCCATGGCCTTCCAGATGAGATCGGTCGCATAGAGCATGGTCTCCCAATAGGTGGAAACTGGTGCAGGGCGTTCGCAAGTGAAGATTGTGCCTTCGGGGCAGATGACCTCGAGCGCGCGGAAGCATCCCTCGCTGGCAGGGATTCCTGGGTCGGTAAGCGACATGAGAACGGCGCGGGCTGCAGAGTACAGGCCGGTGCGGGTGCAATTGACAGGGCCAGGCACCTGGTCGTGCGAGCCAGTGAAGTCGCAGATCAATTTGTCGCCTTCGACGGTGACCTTCACCTGCACGGCAAATGGGCCGTTGCCGATCCCGTCATCATCGATGAAGTCCTTGGCCTCATAGATGCCGTCAGGCAGCTTGCCAAGTTCTTGGCGGGTCCGCGCCTCGCCGTAGTCGAGGAGTGCCTCAATTCCACTCAGGATTAAATCGATTCCATATTTGTCACACATTTCTTGGAAGCGTCGCTCCGCGATCCGCATTGAGGCGACCTGCGCGTACATGTCCCCGATGCTCATGTCGGGTGTGCGCACATTGGCCCGAATGATGTCTAGCAAACTCTGGATCGGCTCGCCCTGGTCGAATAGTTTGACGGCTGGGAATTGCAGGCCCTCTTGGTAGATCTCCGTGGAGTTGGTGGTCCAGCTGCCGGCGGCCATCCCACCTACCTCAGTCCAGTGGGCTTTGTTGGCCGCGAACGTCACTAGTTCGCCGTCATAAAAGATCGGAGCGATGATCGACACGTCGGATAGATGTGTCCCACCGCCAGTGTAGGGGTCATTTGTTATGTAAATGTCACCCGGCTTCAGGTTCTCCGCACCGAACTTGTCCAACACGCTGCGCACACCAAAATCGAGCGTGCCTAGGAAGAGCGTGACGCCATTACCCTGTGTAATCAGGTTGCCTCTGGCGTCGGTCAGGCCGACCGCATAGTCCAGCACTTCGTAGATGATGGTGCTCATGCTGGTGCGCTGCATGGTCACGAACATCTCATCACCAATCGCCATCAATCCTTCCTTGATGATCTCTAGCGTGAAAGGATCGATCGCTTGCTTATCCTTGGCCATGTTCATCTGCTCGTTGGCTTGTCGGCCGGCTCGATATGCAGAAACCCGTACTGGTCTCGAGTGAGCTGCTGATCGGGGAAGACGACCGTGGTAGAGGCGGGTTCTTCGATGACCGCCGGACCTTTGACGGTCTCACCAATGGGAAATAAGTCGCGTTCATAGATGTCAGCCTCATGGAACCCGAGCTCGTCGAAATTCACGCGGCGCGTAGCCTTGTGCGCCTCATCGAGTTTTCCGCCGCGTCCGTCCAGCTTCTTGATTTCGGGCTTCTTGACGCGCCCCAGCGCAGTGACGTGGTAATTGACCAGCTCAACCGGCGTGTCCAGGCGGAAGGTGTACGTCTGTTCGTGCAGCGTGTGGAAGCGATCGTTGATGTTTTGAATGGCCTTCTCCGTGATCTTCTCGCTGGGTAACGACACCTTTACCGTGTGTTCCTGGCCCGCGTAGCGCATATCGGCGAAGCGCTGGATGGCCAGGTTTTCCTTTTTGATGCCCTCATCGGTCAAATCCCGCGTCGCCTGTCTCTCCATCTCAGCGTAAATGCCGTCTAGGTCCTGGGGATCAACCTTGTCGGTCCGGGTGATGAGGGTGCGGATATAGTCACGGCGCAAGTCCGTCATGAGCATTCCCCAGGCGGAAAAGACCGCTGGCTCCGTGGGGATGATGACCTTCTTGCAGCGCAGCTCACGCATCAATGCTCCAGCATGCATCGCGCCCGCACCGCCGAACGCGATGAGCACGAAGTCACGTGGATCGTAGCCGCGCCTCACCGAGACCAATTTCAGGGCGTTGATCATGTTGGAATCCGCGATTCGAATTACTCCCATGGCTGCCTGCTCAAGGTTCATGCTGAAGGCATCCGCGATGGGCTTGAGGGCGGCTTCGGCTTTCTTCGTGTCGAGAGAGATTTCGCCTCCCAGGAAGTAATCGGGGTTGATGCGCCCCGCAACGAGGTTGGCATCCGTGACGGTGGGTTGGTCGCCGCCCCATCCATAGCATGCGGGTCCGGGGTCGGCGCCGGCGCTGACTGGACCTACCTGCAGCGCTCCAGCTTTATCGACCCATGCAATCGAGCCGCCGCCGGCTCCGATCTCGACGATATCAACTGAGGGAGCGAGGATGGGATATCCGGCGAAGTCTCGCCGCTGTTCGAACTTGTACTCCGTTGTGATTCTCGGGGTGCCCTTCTCAATCAGTGAGGTCTTGGCAGTAGTCCCGCCAATGTCTAGCGAGATCACGTTAGGCTCGCCGATGATCTCGCCGATGTTGGCGGCTCCGATCACACCCGCCACTGGTCCCGATTCCACTAGATTGATGGGGGAGGCCTTACCTGCGGCGAAGGTCGCGCTTCCGCCGTTCGATTGCATGACATGTAGGACGTGGCCCTTCATACCCATTTCGGTCAGGTCACCTTCCAGGTTGTCTAGGTAAACCTGCGCGAGGGGGTGCACATAGCTATTGAGCACTGCCGTGCTCGTGCGTTCGTACTCGCGCCACTCTTGCGTGATCTGGTGCGAGAGCGTGATCGGAAGGTCAGGGGCCATTTCTTTGATAATCTCACCGCACTCTAGTTCGTGGCTGGGGTTGGCATAGGAATGTAACAAACAGACCGCAAGCGCCTGCACCCCCTCGGCGCGCAGCTTATCCACGGCCGAACGCACGTCGGCCTCGTCCAACGGTGTGAGGACTTCACCCTTGTAGTTCATTCGCTCTCCAACTTCGAGCCGCAGATAGCGCGGCACAAAAGGCGGAGGCTTCGTGTAATACATGTTGTAGATGTCTGGACGGTTGGCACGGCCGATCTCAAGCACATCCCGAAAGCCCTTGGTCGTGATCAGCCCGGTCTTTGCGCCCTTCCTCTCTGTCAGAGCATTGATGATCACGGTCGAACCGTGCACGAAATAGCCAGTGTCGGACACGCTGAGTTGGGCCTTCTTGAGTGTCTCGACCACACCTTCCGCGAAGTCGGCGGAAGTGGTCGAGACCTTGGCCATCCCAACCTCACCGCTCTTTTCGTCCAGGTAGGCCAGGTCGGTGAAAGTACCGCCGATGTCGCTAGCTACCCGCATGCTTTAAATCCTTTCGAGCACAAATCGGTTGATGCAACGAGGCTGCCCGGCACGGCAGACTTACTTGGAGGCGGATACAGGTTCCGTTCGTTCGGCGAAGAACGGAGCGACCAAATCAGCTGGCTGCTCGAACAGGTGGCAACGTACCGTGTGTCCCGATCCGGTTTCCACCATTACGGGATCCACTTGCCTGCAAACATCCATGACGTGTGGGCAACGTGTGTGGAATCCGCAACCGGGAGGGACGTTTACCGGGCTCGGGATTTCACCGGTCGACACAATCTTCTCAGGCTTGGCGGCCTCTTCCTCTTCTGACACCACAGGGATCGAAGATAACAGCATCTGAGTGTACGGATGTTGGGGAGCCCTGAAGAACTCGGCTGTCTCTGCCACCTCAGCGATCTTGCCCAGATACATGATCGCGACGCGCGAAGCTACATTCCGCATCAGGCTGAGGTCATGGGTGATGAATAGATAGGTCAGACCCAGCTCGCGCTGAAGCCGGATGAGGAGATTGATGACCTTTCCCTGCACCGACACGTCGAGTGCCGAAGTCGGTTCGTCCAAGATAATTAGCGAAGGATTTGTCGCCAATGCTCTAGCGATGGCGACGATTTGTTTTTCGCCGCCGCTCAGCATCTGAGGATACTTGTGCATATATTCGACCGGCAGCTCCACCATGTCGAGCAAGCGCATAACTTCATGCAGGCGGTCCTCTTTCGGACGGTGGATTCGCAGTGGGAGCTCGAGAATCTGCTGTATGGTTCGGCGCGGGTTCAAGGATGACCCCGGATCTTGGAAGACGATCTGGATTTCCTTCCTCAGATGCAACGGGCGGTCTAGGCCGCGGGCGAACAAATCCTCGCCCCTGAAGTACAGGGTCCCCTCGGTGGGCTGATACATTCCCACCGTGATATAGGCGATGGTGCTCTTGCCCGATCCGGATTCGCCAACCAGGCCAAACGTCTCACCTTCCTGTACTCCGAAGTTGATGCCATCCACCGCCTTGACCTTGATCGGCCGACGATTGAACGTGCCGTCGTACCCGATGACGAAATGCTTTTTGAGCCCGTCAATGTTCAGGATCTCAGTACTCATGCCGACACCGCTTCGTCCCGCATGGCTTCCGGACTCTTTTCATATAAGAAACAGGCTACTTGGTGTCCGCTCTCAACGCTGAAGTAGGGAGGCTTTTCGTGGCGGCAGATATCCATTACATGCGGGCATCGGGTATGGAAGCGGCATCCGGACGGAGGGGACTGATAGTCAGGGATGCGGCCTGGGATGCCGTGCGCCACCCCTCCTCCTGTCAGCTTAGGCACGGCCTGCATCAAGCCCTGCGTGTAGGGGTGGAGTGGGTTGGCGAACATCTTCGGGGTCGGCGCCACTTCAACCATATTCCCAGCGTACATGACGTAGACACGATCGGTCGTTTCGCGAACGACGCCTAATGTGTGCGTAATGAGAATGACCGAGGTCTGCTTTTCCTCAACCAAATCGCCAAGCAGGCGCAGGACCTGATCTTGGATGGTCACGTCGAGAGAAGTGCCCGGCTCATCCGCGATAAGCAATTCGGGATCGGTGGCTAGGGCCATCCCGATGCAGACACGCTGCCGCATGCCGCCGCTGAGCTGCAGCGGGTAACTGTCCAGGAGTCGTTCCGGATCTGCAAGGGCCACCGCTCGTAGCGAAACGATTGCCTTTTCTCGGATTTCTCGTTTAGAGAGTCTTCGGTTCTGGGGCGACGAGTATCGAATCACGGGTTCGAACTGCTGTCCTATCGTGAAAACCGGGTTGAGGGCGGCGGTTGGATCTTGGAAGATCATTGAGATACCATTGCCGCGCACCTGGCTAAGCTCGGCCGACTTCATCTTAAGAACGTCTCGGCCTTTGAAGATGATCTCGCCCCTTGGGACGACGGCAGGCGGTTCGGGCAGAATGCGCAGGATAGCCTTCATGGTCGTGGTCTTCCCGCACCCCGTCTCCCCGACCAGACCAATCTTTTCGCCGGTATCGACGCGGAAGTTCACGCCATCCAGGACCTCGAGCCGACCTCCATAAACTTCGAACTGTACGTAAAGGTCCTTGATGTCAAGCAGCGGCTCAGACGGCATGTTTACACGCCCTCAGCGGAGAAGAGATCTCGTAGGCCATCGCCAAAAAGGTTGAAGCCCAAGACTACGACCACGATGCCCAGGGCCGGGAACATCGCGATCCACCACTGATCCGGCAGGAACTTGGCGCCGCTTGCCATCATGGTCCCCAGACCGGGCTTAGGGGGTTGCACTCCGAGTCCCACGAAGCTCAGCGTGGCTCCGATGATGATCACCCATCCCATGTCCAAACTCATCTTGGTGAAAATCGGCGAGGTCATGTTCGGCAGGATCTCATGGAAAAGGATATGAAACTTGCCGGCCCCAAGCGTCTCCGCGGAGCTAACGTAGAACTCATTTCTCAGGGTGCTGGCGAGCCCGTAGGACAGTCGGGTATACCAGGGCCACCACATGAGTGAAACGGCCACCATAGCGTTAGACAGATTGGGTTCCAGGACCGCGGCTATCGCCAGGGCAAGGATCAATGGGGGCACCGCCAAGAAAACGTCTGTGATGCGCATGATGAGAGTGTCAGGCCAACCGCCTTGGAAGTACCCGGCCACCAATCCCAAGAACACGCCGGTGGGCACCACCAAGGTGAGCACGATCATGCCCATCATCAGGGAAAAGCGAAAGCCAAAAATCACGCGGCTGAGGATGTCGCGGCCGATCTCGTCCGTCCCAAAGAGATGTTGCGCACTCGGGGGGGAGCTGGCGTTTGAGAAGTCGGTGAATGGCTGGGCGTGTTCGGGATAGGGCGCCACCCAAGGGGCGAAAACTGCCATTAGAACGACCACCAGGATCGTAGCGCCCCCCAGGACCGATAGCGGATTGCGAGAAAACTTGTACCAGGACCGACCCAAATTCTCGCGACGATTCTTTCGTTGGAGCTGTTTTACTTGCTCACGCGTAATTGGACCGGTTAGCTCGCCAGCTGTGATTTCTCGGGCCATTGGCCTAATCCCTCCTGGCGCCGCGAAGCCGAATTCTGGGGTCGAGAGCACTCACGCCAAGGTCCACTAGGATGTTGACTATGATGAAGGTGATGCCAAGGACCAGGATCACGGCCGAGATGGCGTTGAGGTCTTTACGAAGCATGGCATTTAGGCCATAGCGAGAGATTCCGGGCCAGACGAAGATCAGCTCCACCAAAAAAGCGTTGCCGAGGGTCGCAGCGAAGTCGAGCCCGAAGATTGACACGGTTGGGATAAGCGAAGGCTTGAGCAGGAAGCGCCCGGTTACCAGCCGCTCTGGGAGGCCGAGCGCCCGCCCCGCTGCGACGTAGTCTTTGGAGAGGTTGTCGGACATGGTGGAGCGTGTGATGCGCGCTTCTTGAGACAGCGAGCCGAGTGCCAAGGCTACCGCAGGCAATACGAGATGCTTGAGCGCGTCCCAAGTCGTTGCAAACTGGCCGGCTAGGAGCGAGTCGACGGTGTAGAAACCGGTGATCGTCGGAGGCCGCGGAACCCCTTCGCTTAGACGGCCGATCGTGGGGAACCAGTCGAGCACGAGACCGAACAAGAGCAGCAGCAGAATGGCAGCTACGAAAGAAGGGGTCACCACACCCATATAGGAAAAGACGCGAATGAAGTTGTCGACCCACTTATCTTTGTGCCGGGCAGACAGTATTCCCAGGCTGATGCCTCCAACCGCCGTGATGAGGCCTGCGAACATCACTAATTCTAATGAGGCCGGAAGGAACGCTCGGATGTCGTCGGTCACAGCGCGCCGAGTGACGAGGGAGGTGCCTAGGTCACCTTGGAGGGCATCTCCGAGCCAATATCCATACTGAGCTACTAAGGGTTCGTCGAGGTGCATTTCCTCGCGCAACCGATCGATGACCCACTGGGGCGCGCGTGCCCCGAGCGCCGTTCTTGCGGGGTCCCCTGGCAGGACGCGCGCGATGACAAAGATTAGTATCGATAAGCCAAGCAACACGAAAATCGATTGGAACCCGCGACGGGCGAGAAATCCGAGCAGTCTCATCGTCTCATATGCAGAGAAGAGTTTATCGCTGATGCAGTGAGGGAGGGGCCTCGAGCGGGGCCCCTCCCTGTTCGTCCGTTAGGGCATCCGACTACGGCGGTGTTACCCCGATAAACGCGGCGAAGAGCTGATAGCCCATGACTGGACTCATGCCCTCTGGTTTCCAATCTACGTAATCAGCCACGGCGTGTTTCTGGAGCTGATCGTAGAGGAACAGGGACACAGCCTGGTCTGCCAATTCGGCCTGCAGAACCGCATACTTCGCGAAGCGCTGGTCTTGGTCGACCGTCGCCAAGGCGTCCTCGATACGAGCATCGAGATCTGCGTCCAGCAACCACTCGTTCTGTTGCCAGGTAGCGGCGGTGTCCGAGTGGTAACGACCCTGCAGCATCAGACCTGCCTCCGCTAGGTCGGAAGAGACGTAGATCGTCACGATGTGTGAGCTAGTCTCTTGCGAACTGGTGTTCTCAACAACACTCAGCCAGGGATTGGAAACCACCTCGACCGGAATCCCGATGTCTGCCATGTTGGCCTGGAAAAGTAGGGCAAACTTCTCCTCGGCAGGCACCTCGGCGATCCAAACCACTTCGATAGGGATGTCCTCGATGCTGTCCGCGTATGCGCACTGCGCGAGCTCTTCTTGCGCCTTGTCCAGGTCACGCGAATAGACCGTCACATTCGGATTGTGCCCGCCGACGGTCTGCGGTACGGGTCCGACCATCTGCTTTGTCCCTGGCCATTCGAGAGCGACTGCCTGATCGTAGTCGAAGGCGTAGGAGACCGCTCGCCGGCAGTGCACGTCGTCCAAGGGAGGCTTGGTGTTGTTCAACATGTAGTAAAACGCAGTCATGGTTGGAAAGGCCCTGCTACTCACACCGTCCATTCCATCCAAGGCATTTAGCGCTTCGAGGGTTTGCCACTGGTCGGTGATTTCCAGCTCGCCGTCATCCATCAGGGACCGTACGGTCACCGTCTCGGTGGTAGCGATGAACCTTACCTGGTCCGGAGCGTTCGCGTGGAACGCGGCCGCATTCCACCAGTCCTCAAACTTATCCATCAGGAGGTACTCTTCTAGTGGAAATTCCACAACCTGGTACGGTCCTGAGCCTGCATCGTTGGTCAGCAACCACTCCTTACCGTAGTCGCCCTCGGCCCCGTAGGGCCCCTCAGCCTGAGTGTTGGCACGTACGAGGTCCTCGTTGACGACATACAGGCGGACCAGACTGGGCACGAACAAGCCACTCGGAGCCGACAGTTGGAATTCCACCGTTCGGTCGTCAGGCGCGCTGACCTCGGCGCCGCTCACCAGGTAGGCAAAACCCTCTCCGACTTCCTGGAAACGGTTATAGCTGTAGACCACATCACTAGCGGTCAAATCGCTCCCATCGTGGAACTTGACACCCTGGCGTAGGTTGAAGGTGTAGGTCAGGCCATCGTCAGCAACGTCCCAAGACTCCGCCAGCCATGGGTCCACGCCCCCATCTGCGTTAGGGAAGATCAGTGTGTCGTACAGGTTGGCGAGAGAGGTGGAGCTGGAGAAGTCGTTGCCGACTGCTGGATCGATGAAATTCGGCCACGAGAAGGTGACCCGCAAGGGTACGACCTCCACGGGTTCTTCGGGAGCTGCCGGTTCTTCGGGGGCCGCCGGCTCTTCCGGCGCTGGAGCTTCCTCAGCCGGTGGCTGAGCGCAAGCCGCCATAAGTAGGGCAAGCAGAACTAATAACGGTAGAAGCCTTTTCATTTTTCTCCTCCTAGAAAGTTAAGAGAACCACTGCACCGTGTTACTAGGGCGCGAGGGGTATTGCGGCGAACCAGTCTTGTCCATGCCTATCGATATGCGCACCTCCTTTGCTCTCACCTACCAAATCTACCTAGTTACTGCGTAAGATCAGTTCCTTGAACGCGACCCGGGGGACTTCAACTCAAGCGGTGTCTGGCCCAGGCCGGCCACCTTCGAGGGTCATCCCTCAAGGGGCACTGCCTGTTCGTCGTAGGCGACAGCCTCCACCACAAGCTGGTTTACCGTCACCCTACTATGCAGCCCAACCAAAAACAAGATCGTATCGGCCACAGTGTCGGCAGGGATAGCCAGCCCGGGATCCATGCTGGGCGTGGCCTCCCACCTCATGGGCGTATCCACAGGGCCGGGGCACAGCACCGTCACGCGAATGCCCTCAGCACTTAATTCGTGGGAAAGGGCGCGGCTGAAGCCGATGAGACCCGCCTTGGAGGCTGTGTATGCGCTCACGTATTTGTGGCCAGTCAAGCCCACCTTGGAGGCGATACTGATAACCTGGCCGCTCTCCGAGGCGCGCAAGAGATCCAGCATGGCTCGAGTACATAAAAAGGGAGCCTTGAGGTTCGTGTCAACAACATGGTCCCAATCCCTTTCCGATGTGGCCTCGAGCGAGGCGATTAGGCTGGCGCCGGCGCTGTTCACCAGCACGTCCACACGACCGTACGTCTCTCGCACGAAGTCCGCCAAGGCCTGAACATCCTCCCATCGGGTCGCATCGGCAACTATGGCTGAGGCCTGCCCTCCATCGGCCTCGATTTCCGCAACTACCTCATCGAGCTCAGCGGAGGTGCGGGAGGCGACGACCACACTTGCCCCGGCGGAGGCGAGTTTGCGGGCTGTGGCCTGGCCCATTCCCCGCCCGCCGCCCACGACGACAGCCACTTTGTTGGCCAGCGCAGGATCTTTGGAGTTCGTGTGTGTCATTTTCAGTGTCTCGCGTGTGCTAGACTGCAGCAGTCTGCTCTAAGAACAGAAGCAGACTGGCCAGAGTCTGCTGCAATTGATCGCGCGTCACTCGCTCAGCGGCCTGAGGGTCGGCTTCTCGGAAGGTAGTCAGCAGCTCTTCATGGTCGGCGATCGTGTGCCCGTAATAGTGATCAATGGCAAAAGCCATCCGTCGATACATATCGGCAAGGTCAATGTGATTCATAATCAGCGCATACAGGCGAGGCTGCTCTGCTATCGCATAAAGCACCGCATAAAACTCGCGGTTGACTTCTAGCAGGTGCCACCGATCACTCTGTTCGAACCCCTCTCGCATCCGACGCAGCAGGGCCTCGAGCTCAACCAGGTCCTGGTCTTTTACGTTTTGAGCCGCTAGATATGCCCCATAACCTTCGATCGCAATGCGGATGCTGTATATGTCTTTCAAATCCGATATTGAGAGATCGGCTACGGAGGCCCCCTTATGCGGGGAGAGCTTGACGAGTCCATCCGACTCCAGCCGGTGCAGCGCCTCCCGAATGGGCGTACGGCTTACTCCGAGTTGCTCGGCCAGTTCGCTCTGAACGAGCCTTTGTCCAGGCGCCAGGGTTCGGCTCAAGATCAGGTGGCGAATGCGATCGGGGACGGACTCTTGTGCTGTCCGCAGAGAACTGGGGCGACCATCATGGTTGCCGTCTGTCATGCGACTCTACCTATTAAGTTGGTGCGAACCTGTCGAAAAGACACGACTTATCAGCGCGCAGAGTCGATCAGTGGTTATACGCCGGAGTTTGCATCCAATATTGGATGCAGTTTCAGTATACTGCGCGTACGCGGCGCAGTCAATTCAGAGCAGTGCGTTAGGCAAATGGCCCTGAGCCCGATAAGAGCTGGCAGGCAAATAGGCAAATTATCGAATATTCTCTGAGTTAGTAAGATCATCGCTTTCGTCTGCAAAGCTTGTTGAGCAGATCTTGGTATCCACTCAAAGTTTAGATTGCACAGCGACTTCGTCGCTCACAAGGCTAGGAGG
>SMUX01084138.1_pt1 | contig 16884 bp, 10 predicted proteins | sample 2456431 | NCBI WGS metagenome assembly SMUX01 (sample SAMN11095930, study PRJNA526329) | marine sediment metagenome | biome: Marine sediment; feature: Surficial sediment; material: Deep marine sediment; isolation source: Hadal surficial sediment | place: Pacific Ocean | collected 2014-11 | depth... | reverse complement strand
CTAGTTCGCGTGATACCAGGAGATAAATCTCGGGATCGGGTTTCGGTTGCTCTACGTCGTCTCGTGTCGCCACGAAGTCAAAGGCATCGCACAAACCCAGGACCGCTAACACTCGACGCGCCTGTTCGAAGTGGGACATCGTCGCCAGGCCGACTCGCAACTGGCTATTTCGAACCTGTTGTAGCAGCGCGATGTTGTGCGGCCATCGGTGGTTGAGCAGGACCTCTGGGTCGGCCACGATCTCCTCGTAAATTTGCAATCGCACCTGGGCGAAGGCCTGCCAGGCAGCCTTCACACCGAATTCTTCCATGCGAGACCGCGCTGCTTCCTCTAGCGAGAAACGTTCCATCAAGAAAAGCGATACCTCCTGGCGGGAACGGCCCACGACTTCCTTAAATGCCTCGATGACCTCCCCCTCGTTAACACAACGCGTACACAGTTGTACGGCAGCGCGGGCGTAAGACATCGCCTTGAGCTTCTCCGTCTGTACGAGTGTGCCGTCTAAGTCAAAGATCACTGCCTGAATCATTGCATTTCCTTACGGCCCGACTGCGAGTAAGTGGCCCGGCACCCCAGTGCCGAGTTATTTCAACTGCGCCTTAGCTGCGGCCACTACATTCTCTGGTGTGAATCCGAACTTCTTTTGCAGTTCCTTCAGTGGTGCTGAGGCGCCAAAGGTGCGCATGCCTATGCTTTGCCCCGTGAGGCCCACGTATCGTTCCCAGCCTAGCGTGGACGCCTGTTCCACAGACACACGCGCCCGTACATCCGGCGGGACCACACTGTCTCGATACTCCTGACTCTGCCGTTCGAATAGCTCCCACGAAGGCATGCTCACCACGCGCGCCTTGATCCCTTCCGTCTTGAGTCGCTCGTAGGCATCTACACACAGCGAAACTTCACTGCCGCTCGCCATAAGCACTACCTCCGGCTTGCGGTCATCGGCATCGGCCAGTACATACGCGCCTTTGGCGACACCGGATGCTGCGGCATATTTAGTGCGGTCAAGTGTGGGCAGGGCCTGACGGGTGAGGATGAGCGCCACCGGCTCATGATGTAGCTCCATGATGACGCGCCATGCCTCCACTACCTCATTGGCGTCGCCCGGCCGGAGCGTGATAAGTCCTGGTACTGAACGTAACGATGACAGCTGTTCCACCGGCTGATGTGTCGGTCCGTCCTCGCCAACGCCTATCGAGTCATGGGTAAAGATATGGATCACCGGGATTTCCATCAGTGCGCTGAGACGAATCGCGGGGCGGGCATAATCACTGAAGATTAAGAACCCCGAGCCGTAGGGCCGGACCTTGGCCAATGACATGCCGTTCAATATCGCCCCCATGGCGTGCTCGCGTACACCAAAGTGCAGGTTACGTCCGCCGTAGTTCTCAGCGGTGAGGTCGCCCGCACCATCAAAGCTAAGCCGCGTCTTGGTGGATGGCGCAAGATCCGCCGATCCGCCGATCAGCCAGGGAACGTTTTTGGCAATGACGTTGAGCACCGTGCTGGAGGCCTGGCGGCCCGCAATCCCCTTCGCATCGGCCGGGAATATCGGCAGATCTTTGTCCCAGCCTTGCGGCAGCTGGCGGTGTTGCATGCGATAGAGTTGGTCAGCGAGATCGGGATACGTTTGTTTGTATTCGTTGAACCGCGCGATCCACGCTTCGCGCAGCGCGTGCCCGCGTTTGCCGATGCCGTCGCGAAACGCTTTGCGGACATCGTCTGGCACTAAGAACTTCTTGTCCTCGGGCCAATCGTAATTGCGCTTGGTGAGCTTGATCTCTTCCTCGCCTAACGGCTCCCCATGGGCAGCACTGGTGTCTTGCTTGTTGGGCGAGCCATACGCAATGTGGCTGTCGACGATGATCAGCGTTGGCCGGTCGCTCGTACTCTTAAAGGTATTGAACGCCCGTTCGAGCATATTGAGGTCGTTGGCGTCACCCACTCGAGTGACATTCCAGTGGTAGCCCAGGAACCGCGTCGCGACGTCTTCGCTGAACGCCAACTCGGTGTGCCCTTCGATGGTGATGTTGTTGTTGTCATAGATCCAGCACAGATTTGATAGCCGCAGATGGCCGGCCAGTGACGCCGCTTCGGCGGAGACGCCCTCCATCATGCAGCCGTCACCACACAAGGCGTAGACGTCGTAGTCGAACATCTCGAAGCCGGGACGATTGAAGTATTTACCCATCCATAGCCCGGCGAGCGCCACGCCGACGCTGGTGGCCACTCCTTGTCCCAGCGGACCGGTCGTTGTCTCTACCCCGGACGTCCAGCGATACTCCGGGTGGCCGGGGCATTTACTGTCTAATTGCCGAAACTGTTTAATGTCATTAAGTGTGACCGAGAGCTCGCCGAGTCGCTCGTATCTCTGATTGACGGCTTTGACGTCGCAGAGATGCAACATCGAGTACAGCAGCATCGACGCGTGGCCGATCGACAACACAAAGCGGTCGCGGTTCGGCCAGATGGGGTCCTGAGGATCGAAGCGCAGAAAGCGCTGCCACAAGCAATACACCACCGGTGCCATTGCCATCGCCGTACCGGGATGGCCGGAGTTGGCGGCCTGCACCGCATCCATGGATAACGTGCGGATCGTATTGATGCACTTTAACTGAAAACGTTCTTCCTCATTCACGATGTCCCTTCCTGTCACGCTAACCGGCAGCTAGGCTAAGGCGCTGTCGACGAGTTCGCGCAGCTGGCTTAAACCGGCGTGAACGTCAGGGCCGAGGTGGACGCGCAACGCACGTCGCTTGCGCTCGGCCAGGACTTCAAAATCCCCTTGTGCTTGAAACCGTTTCAGAATGCCGAAGGTGTATTTCTGACCTGGGATCGGCAGGTCTTCCGCGTCGTCGGATGTAATTTGCAGAAATACCCCGTTATTCGCCCCGCCCTTATGAAGCTGTCCGGTCGAATGCAGAAAGCGCGGACCAAAGCCCAGTGTGGTCGCCACCCGTTTCCTATCCCGCACCCTGTGTCGGATGGCCTGTAAGGTCTGGTGGTTCTCCTCGTTCATTTCTACGTAGGCGTTGATGGCAAAGTAGTCACCTGGTTGGAATCGATTTAGATGGACCCGCAAGTAGTTTTCAAGACTTGGCCATGGTGCAGCAGAACTTAAGACCTCGGCGTTTCGCGTATCTGCGAACACATCAATGTTATCGTTCTTCAGCAGCGCAGATTGGGTTGGTATTTGGCCACTTTGTTCGAAAGCGCTCGTCAATCGACGCGTGGCAATCTTGCTGGCTTCGACGTCGGGCTGATCAAAAGGATTGATACCCAACACTGAGCCGGCCACGGCCGTGGCTACTTGCCAACGGAAAAACTCTTGGCCGAGATCCATGGTCTCCTCAAGTATGATGCGTATTACCGGGTGGCCAGCGTCTTCCAACGCGTCGACAGCGGCATCCTGTTCCGGTGACGATGCTTGAGCGACACGTAGGTAAACGAACGCGCGGTCTTGCCCGTATACCTCTGGTGCACCGACATGCTCACCGTCGATAGGCACGATGCCCTTACCCTCTTTGCCGGTCGATTCAGCGATGAGTTGTTCCAACCAGGCCCCCAGGGAAGCGATGGCCGGTGAGGCAACAATGGTTAGTTTGTCGCGACCCGCCTGCGCCAAGGTCCCCATTACTAGCCCCAGGGCGACCCCGGGATTGACAGCGGGTGGTACGGACGCGGCACACGATTGCACCATGATCTCGCTGCTATCGAGAAAAGCATCGACATCTACGCCCATGATGGCGGCGGGTACCAGCCCAAAATTAGATAGCGCCGAGTAGCGTCCGCCGATGCTGGGCACGCCGTGGACGATATGGCGAAAGCGATCTTGCTTGGCAAGTTTGTGCAAGTTGGAGCCGGGATCGGTGATGGCAACAAAGTGAGAACCCGCGTTATCGATAGTTTGTTGTAATTGATCGAAGAAATACTGCTTAAACGCGTTAGGTTCGGTGGTGCTACCGGATTTCGAGGCGACTATGAATAACGTTTTTTCCAGGTCCAGGCGATCTCTGAGCGCCTGAATCTGAGCCGGTACCGTCGAGTCGAGTACCGACAACTCAGGGAAGCCATCGATACAACCAAATGTGCGTCGCATCACCTCTGGACAAAGGCTAGATCCGCCCATGCCGAGTAGCGCCACATGGCGAAACCCCTGGGCACGCACATCTTCGATGATGTGCTTTAATTCGTCCGCGTGCTCACGCTGACCATCGACCACATCTAACCAGCCGAGCCAATCGGTCTCATCGGTGTCCGACCAGAGTGCTGCGTCACCTTGCCAAAGACGTCTAACCTTACCGTTGGCCCGCCAGTCATCGAGCGCGGCCTCGACATCATCCTTGAAATTGCCCACGCTATAGGTTTGTTTCGCTAGCTCTCCTGCCAGCAGGTGTTGACGTTTTTGTTCGACCGCTGACAATAGTTTGTCAAAGGATTCGGAAAATTTACGTAGCCCTTCCGCCAATAAGTGATCGGTAATGTCCTTCATTGAGATGCCGAGTTCATCGAGCGTGTTTATGGTGCTCTTGGCCTGCGCATAGGCCTGGTCCCAATCGTCGATCAAGCGCGCACCTGGCTGGCCCTCGGATCGAAATACGTTGAACGTCGCCGCCGGTACGGTATTGACCGTGTCTGGTCCGATCAACTCATCGATATAAAGCGTCTTCGGGTATTTGGGGTTCTTAGTACCGGTGCTGGCCCATAACAGTCGTTGCGAGCGCGCCCCCTTTTCAACCAGCGCCTGCCATCTGTCACTCGTGTGCAATGCCTGATAACGTCCGTAGGCCACTTTGGCGTTGGCGATTGCGACCTTGCCGAGCAGTCCCTTTAATCTAGTACGCCGTTCGCCATCACGCGTATTGTCGAGTGCTTCACAGAGTTTTTGATCCACTAACGAATCAATACGACTTATGAATACACTGGCGACACTCGCCATGCGGTGTAAGTTCCCACCTGCCTCGGCAAGTTGTTCCAGACCTTCCATGTAGGCATTCGCAACCGCTTCATAGATATCAACGGCAAACAACAACGTTACGTTGATATTTATGCCCTCACTGATCAGTTGCCGAATAGCAGGTAGGCCTTCCGGTGTTGCCGGCACTTTGATCATGACATTGTCGCGGCCGATGTTCGCGCGCAACCAACGGGCCTCGACAATAGTGCCCTGCGTGTCATGCGCCAGATACGGTGATACCTCCATACTAATGAAGCCATCACGTCCGTCGGTACGCTCATAGGTCGGATAGAGTACGTCGGCCGCCAGTTGGATGTCGCCGATCGCCAGGCGTTCATAGATATCCTTCGCATCGCCAACGCCCTGGGCGACCAAGGCCTTGACCGCCTGATCGTAGTCGGGGCTGCCGGCCAGCGCCTTCTCGAAGATAGAGGGATTAGACGTGACGCCCAATAGACCGTCGTCGTCGATCATGCGTTGAAGCTCGCCCGAGGTAATCAGGCCACGTCGTATGTTGTCATACCAGATACTCTGACCGTATTGTTGGATCTCGATAAGTGGGTTTGTCATCGCAGACGTAACTAACTTAACCTTTCAGTTGACGATAGGTTTCGGGATCAAAGGCATCCACCTGAATCACTTCATCGCGCGCCTCATCGGCGTCGTGCAGGTGTTGGCGCTCTTCCTCGGTGATGATTTGCGCCGCCAAGGCATTATCGGCGAGCTCATCCCCAGGGGCACGATCTAGCAGGCCGGCACGCACAGCGTCGCGCATCTTGGTCTCCACTGCAAGTGCCTTCACCGCCTTTTCAAGCGCTGCCTCTAAGTGACCAAGACCGATCTCGTCCGGGGGGGGAATAAAGATATCCGCCGTTAAATGTAGCCGCGCTTCACGATCCTCCAATAATCCTCTAGCCACGGCGCCGCCCAACTTGTCGGTCGGTGGGCGTTGGTTGGACCCAAGTGGAAATACAAACGGCCGCAAGATTGCTGCTGCGACACGGTTGGGCAAATTTTCCAGTACGCCTCGTAGCGCCTCTTGGACCTTGTAAAGCGCCAACGTCGATGCCCAACGAACGAGCGCGAGATTGTTCTCGCGTTGTTCCTCATCGTGGAAGCGCTTAAGCGTCGCCGAGCCCAGATACATCCAGGCCAAAGCGTCGGCCAGTCGACCACTTATCTTTTCCTTCCTTTTTAGTGAAGCGCCGAGCGTACCCATGGCAATGTCGGAGACTAACGCAAACGCCGCGCTGTAACGAGTAAACTTTCGAAAGTACTTCGCAGTCGGCCCGCTCACCGGCGATCGACTCAGCCGACTCCCCGTCAGGCCGAGCACCATTGCGCGCACGGCATTTCGAACAAGGAAATTTACATGACCGAAGATGGCACGATCAAAACTTGCGAGATCACCCTCGGTTACTGATCCGATCTCCTTTTGCACAAACGGGTGGCAGCGGATTGCGCCTTGTCCGTAGATGATCATCGAACGCGTAAGAATGTTTGCACCTTCAACCGTGATGCCAATGGGAATCGCCGCATACGCACGCGACAATACGTTTCGTGGCCCACGCATGATACCGGCACCGGCGCGGATATCCAGAGCATCGGTAACCACCAGGCGCATGCCTTCTGTCAGGTAGGCCTTGACGATGGCCGACAGTACGGCGGGGTTGGCGCCATCATCAACCGCACCACACGTGAGCGTACGGGCGGCATTCATGAGGTAGGTGTAACCACCGATGCGGGCCAGCGGCTCCTCGATGCCTTCGAAACGACCGATCGGCGTATCGAATTGTTCGCGCACGGTCGCGTAGGCACCGACCAGGCGCGTCGCCAGTTGCGCTGCCCCGACCGACAGTGCGGGCAAGGAAACCGTGCGTCCAGCCGCCAGCGATTCCATCAACATGCGCCAACCCTGGCCGGCGCGATCTTTACCGCCAATGATAAAGTCGAGCGGTACGAACACATTACGTCCCACCGTCGGTCCGTTGTGAAACGGCACTCCCATGGGGTCATGGCGATCGCCAATTTCTATGCCGGGGACATCGCGTGGAATCAACGCGCAGGTGATACCGAGATCTTCGACGTCGCCGAGCAAGCCGTTGGGATCGCGCAGCCGAAACGCGAGCCCAATCACCGTGGCCACTGGCGCCAAGGTGATATAGCGCTTGCGCCAGTTGAGTCGCATTCCCAGTACTTCTTCATCGTTATATACCCCACGCTCAACGATGCCGGTACTTTGCGTAGCGGCGGCGTCACTGCCTGCCTCAGGGCCGGTCAGCGCAAAACACGGCAGATCTTCGCCGCTGGCGAGCCGTGGCAGGTACTGTTGCTTTTGTTCATCCGTACCGTAGTGGAGTACCAACTCCGCCGGCCCAAGCGAGTTCGGCACCATTACGGTTACCGCGGCCGTCACACTGCGACTGGAAATCTTGACGACAACAGCGGAGTGCGCCTGGGCTGAGAAGCCGAGACCGCCGTATTCTTCCGGGATAATCATGGCAAAGAAACGATGTTTCTTGAGAAAGTCCCAGACCTCCGGCGACAGGTCGCGATCCTGCGTGACCTGCCATTCATCGACCATGCGACATAATTCCTCGACCGGACCATTGAGAAATGCACGTTCGGTTTCCGACAGTGGTGCCACCTTAAAATCGAGAAGCTTTCGCCAATTCGGCTTGCCGGAAAACAAGTCGCCATCCCACCACACGGTACCGGCTTCTAGTGCAACGCGCTCGGTATCGCCAATACGGGGCAGTACCGCCTTCATTCTTTGCATCAGATAGGTTGATACTAAGCGGCGACGTAGTATTGGTAGGCCGAAGACCAATGCCACCGCGATGGCTATCAATAACAACATCGTAAACACAATCGGGGTGTCGACGCCTTGAACCTTCCAACTCGCGAATAGGACAGCAAGCGCACCACACCAGGCCCAATACCCACGACCAAAATACAATAAGACAATGGCGGCAAATACAGCTATTGCAATCGTCATCGAGTGTCCTTTTCGCTTAAAGGGCTGAGTATGCGGGGCTTAGTCTCGTTCTAAGATCATGGCGGACGCGGTGGCGCCGGCCCCGCAGATACTGATAAGACCATACTTTGCGCTACGCCGTTTCATCTCGTTGGCGAGCGTGGTCACAATACGCGCGCCGGTTGCGGCAAACGGATGGCCAACGGCGATCGAGCTCCCCAATGAATTTAGTTTGTCGTCAGCCACCTTGCCGATGGCTGGCTCTTTCCACCCTTGTTCCCATGCGCGACGATTACAAGCGACTTGGCCGGCAAACGCTTCGTGCATCTCGATGATATCCATGTCCGAGAGCTTCAGCCCCGTCTTCTGCAACAACCGTGGTACCGCGATACCGGGCCCCATCAGTAAGCCATCTTTCGGATCTATGCCGACAAATTCGAACCCCTTTATGAATGCCAACGGTTCGCGGCCTTCTTGCTGTGCACGCAACTCCGACATGAGCAGGGTTGAAGCGGCACCGTCGGTCAACGGGCTGGAGTTACCTGCGGTAATGGTACCGGCCACACTTCGATCGAACGCAGGCGACAGCTTGGCAAGTTTTTCTGGCGTAGTATTCGGCCGAATCAATAGATCATGATCGATCCCCGCCAAGGGATGAATCTCTGCTTTGAGTCGGCCATCCTCGGTGGCAGCATGGGCATTCATATGACTTCGGTAGGCAAACTGATCTTGTTCCTCGCGGGGCACCTTCCATTCTTTAACCATCAGCTCCGTGTGCTCACCCATAGAAAGGCCGGTGGAGGGTTCCGCGATTGCTGGCGGATGCGGCGTAAAGTGCCAGGGTCGCAGTTTTAAAAACTGCTTAAGCCTTTCGCCGGTCGATCGGGCGGCCGCGGCGTCGAGCAAAATACGACTTGCCGTTGTGCCAAACAACAAAGCCGGGTTGGACATGGACTCGACCCCACCGGCAATGCCGACTTGGGCGCGACCACCTACGATAGAGCCATGGACGATCACGATTGCCGACAAACCCGTTATGCAATTATCGGTAACCGTCAGCGCACGTACTTTGCTCGGCAAACGACTTGAAAAGTTCACTTCCCTGGCCAGGTGCGAGATCCTTGGATTCACGACCACAATGCCGTAGATCAATTCGTCTACGGAGTCTGGGTCTAGTTTTTGTTTCTCCAATAACCCATCTACGGAATGAACACTGAGTTCTAGTGCCGAATACTTCTTGAATGTAGTACCGGCTTTGACAAATGGCGTGCGTGCTCCGCCCATGACGGCGACCCGCGTGGATGTGTTGTTATTCATCGCGATCTATCCCCGCATTATTATTATATACCGACTCTGCCTTTACCTTTGGCGAACGAGGTCTAATCTAATGGCTTGAGGTCTGCCAACATCGTTGGAATCAATTCCGTGACAGTCGGGTGGATATGCATCGCCCGCTGTATCAACGTATATGGCGCATCGGCATACATCACGTCCAGTATCGAGTGAATGATTTCATCGCCGCCGATACCCAATATTGCGGCGCCGAGTATCTTATTGGAATCTGCGTCGATCAAGATTTTCATGAATCCTTGGGTTTCACTGCGTTCGCGCGCGCGACCTACCCGGGTCATCATCATTTTTGCCAGCAATATTTTACGCCCGGAGTCGCGCGCCTGTTGCTCGGTCATACCCACCCGTCCAAGTGGCGGATCGATATAAAGCGCATAGGCAAGAATACGATCTGTTAGCCGACGCGGGTCGTTGTCGAACAGATTTGCAACTACGATTTCGTAGTCGTTGTAGGACGTATGTGTAAACGCACCGCGGCCGTTTACGTCACCGGTTGCCCAGACGCCGGGGACATTTGTGTTAAGTTGATCATCGACGATAATAAATCCACGTTGATCTGTTTCAATCCCGGCCTTGTCGAGACCGAGGTCGTCGGTATTGGGGGTTCGACCCACGGCCATCAACAGATGGCTGCCGATGACTTTCGGGGCGCCATCGGTACAGTCGACGTTAACGGCCACTCCGTCACCACTTTTTTCGACCGTCATACACTCGGCGTTTAACCGAATATCAATGCCCTCGCCCTCTAGAATCTCCTTTACCGTGGCAGATACATCCTCGTCATCGCGGGCGATCAACCGGTCGCCCTTCTCTACTACCGTTACGCGACTGCCAAAGCGTCGGTACATCTGGGCAAACTCGAGCCCAATATAACTTCCGCCAACGATAACCAAATGTTCGGGCAGAAAGTCCAGGTCCATGATGCTGGAGTTGGTAAGGTAGTTTATTTCTGAGATGCCAGGCATATCGGGCACGAATGCGCGAGCGCCGACATTAATGAAAATCTTTTCGGCCTCTAACAAGTCGTCATTAACACGTACGGTATGCGCATCTTCGAATTGGCCATGCCCCTCGAACACCGTACAGTTCGACATGTTCTTTAGCCAGTTGGTGACACCCTGGTTGGATTGACCGACGATCGCATCCTTGCGCGCTTTCACGCGTTTCATGTCGACAGCAACTGATCCCCCTATCATGACCCCAAAGTCTGGACCGCGCCTGGCCATGTGCGCCGCACGGGCGCTGGCCACTAGTGTCTTGGTGGGTATGCAGCCGACATTGACACAAGTGCCACCGAACAACTTGCGTTCGATGACCGCGGTCTTTAGACGTTCTTTTGTCAATCGGGCGGCGAGCGCAGGCCCGGACTGCCCCGTACCGATGACAATCGCATCAAACTTTTGCACCATATCCCCTCCCTCGGCCGTGAACCGTGATTCGTTAGTCGTTAACGCCGCTCGTGCGTATCTCGGCAATTGCGCCCTGCATTGCTCTCGGTTGCTGCTGCCGGCAATTACTCCTGCATTGCTCTAACTTCCGCCATCCCTGTCGGTCGCCGACGCGCTTCTACCTCGGCAACCGCTCCCTGCGTTGCTCTACCTCCTGCATCCCTGCAGTCGTCCTCCTTCTGACCACCAGGGACGGTGGAAATGCAATAGGATTGTAGGAACAATCCTTGCCCTGCAGTCGTCCTCCTTCTGACCACTAGGCGACCGACAGGGACGTCGGGAGGTAGAACAATGCAGGAGCAATTGTCGAGACGGCCGCTCTCGCACGTCCTGTGCTTCGCGGCACCTGCACGTCCAGGTGCAATGGTGGAAATGCAATAGGATTGTAGGCCGCTTCTCCACATCCCTGCGCCCGCGGCATTAGTGCATCCATGCACGTCAGAACAATCCTTGCCATACACGTCAGAACAATCCTTGCCTCGCACATCGCGTGATTAGTCGTGATCCGTCCTCCCGCTGGCCCCCTCCAACAAGTGGAGGGGGAATCTAAATAAGGCAAGGCGTTTAAATCTGGAGTTGGTCATGACATTGATTGCCCTTATTAAGGTCGGTGATCCGTTAATTTACCTTGTGTTGCGCTTGCTCGCTAACTCGTGTGGGAGACCCACCGCCTCGGCGCCAGCCATGATAGCGCTCAAACCAACGAAGGACTCCTTGCGGCGCGTGCGCCCGCTTCCATTCACCGGCGGCATATTTGTTGGCTTCGGCGAGCGTTGGATAGATATGGATAGTGCTAAGGATCTTATTGAGGCCGAAACTGTGGCGCATCGCAGCGACGTACTCGGCAATAATATCGCCAGCGTGTTCGCCCACAATCGTGACACCAAGAATCTTATCCTTACCCGGTACGGTTAAGACCTTCACGACGCCGTGTGCCTCCTCGTCGACAATGGCCCGATCCAGATCATCGATGCCATAGGTCGTGACTTCGTAGGCAATGCCTTTTTCCTTGGCGTCTTGTTCATTGAGGCCCACACGAGCGACTTCGGGTTCCGTAAACGTTGCCCAGGGGATCACGGAATAATCAGCCTTGAACTTCTTAAACGTTCCAAACAAGGCATTTACCGATGCAAACCAAGCCTGGTGCGCGGCGATGTGGGTGAATTGATAGGGGCCGGCGACATCGCCACAGACGTAGACATTGGGGAATTTCGTTTGTAGAAATTCGTTTGTGTCGATGGTGCGACTCTTGGTGAGACCGATGCCTAACTCATCGAGACCATAATCCTTGGTTCGGGCCACTCGCCCGACTGCCGCAAGCAATTCATCGAACTCTATGCGCACGTCCTTGCCTTGGTGTTCGCAGATCACCACCTTCTGGCCGTTTTCAACCAGAAACTCTTTTGCCTTGTGGTCGACACGTACGTCGATACCCTCGGCCCGGAATTGCTTGGCGACCATCTCCGAGATCTCCGGGTCCTCATGTATCAGTATCCGCGGCAGCATTTCTATTTGTGTTACCTGGCTACCAAAGCGGGCAAATGCTTGTGTCAACTCGGAGCCGATGGGGCCGCCCCCGAGTACCACCAAGCGCCGTGGTAGTTTTCGTAGATCCCATACAGTATCGGACGTGAGGTAGCCGACATCCTCGATGCCAGGAATGGGTGGCACAAACGGCTCCCCGCCGGCAGCAATCACGATGCTACGGGTAGTCAAGGTTTGCCCATTCACTTCCACCGTATAGGGAGACGTGATAGTCGCCTTGCCTTCGATACATTCCACGCCAAGTTTGGTATAGCGTTCCACCGAGTCATGGGGCTCTACGGTTTTGATTACACGTTGAACCCGTTCCATGACTTCAGCAAAATCGAAGTCGACGCTGGCTGATCGGAACCCAAATTCCTTGGCCCGTTTTGCGTGAGAAAGAAATTTTGCCGAGCGAATCAGTGCCTTTGACGGTACGCAGCCGGTATTTAGGCAATCACCCCCCATCCTATTTTTCTCTATCAAAGTAACCTTTGCCTTTACTGCCGCCGCAATATAGGACGCCACCAAACCGGCGGAGCCGGCGCCGATAACAATCATATTGCGATCGAATGTTTTCGGCTTGGGATAGTCGCGCAAGGCTTTACGGGCCTTGATAAATTCGACAATCTTTTTGGCGATCAGCGGAAAAATACCGAGCAGCGTAAAAGAAATTATCAGCCCCGGCGATAGAATACCGCTCAGGCTTTCGATCTTTGCGATCTGCGTGCCCGCATTGACGTAGACAATGGTGCCGGCCAGCATACCGATCTGGCTGACAAGATAAAAAACCAGAGTTCGAATCGGCGTCAACCCCATGATCAAGTTGATAACGAAGAACGGAAATGCCGGTACCAACCGCAGGGTAAACAGATAGAATGCGCCATCCTTTTTTATGCCGTCATTGATTGTCTGCAGGCGATCGCCGAACTTATTCTGAACCCAATCGCGCAGTAGGAAGCGTGAAACCAGGAGCGCCAAGGTAGCGCCTATGCTAGAGGCGAACGACACAATCACCGTCGCCCATAGGAGCCCAAAAATGGCGCCCGCCACCAGGGTCATGATTACGGCCCCCGGTAATGACAGACCAGTCACGGCGACATAGATGACAAAAAAGATAAGGATCGTCTGCCAACGATTGGCCTGGTAGTAAGCCATAATGTTTGCTTGCTGTGCCTTGAAATACTGCAGGCTGAAATACTGACCGAGATCAAAGGCAAAGAAGGCAACGATTAGGGCGACGATAATGACTACAAATAGAATTTTTTTTATGCTCACTCGATACCTCGCGGTCTAGGATCGTTAGTGGGCGCAGCCTACTGACTCCCTGACGTGGTAGTGCGATACTTGGTTATACCAGGGTCATCAGGTGCAAGAAAGGCCGCGGCGCCGAGTTTCAACGTCTTTCTGCTGGTCGTGACGTCCCACGCTGGAGCGACATGTCGGCACGTAGTTCATGCCGGCGAGCAGTGAAACGGGCGGGCGTCGGGGATTGCTACGGATTAGTAAGCTGACAAAGGTAGCCTTGGTGCTCGTGGGCACTGGCCAACCCCAGTTTCTGTATTCCAAGCAATAGGTACGGCTTTAATTCTGAACGCGGTGAAAGCAAAGCTACTATGCGCTTGTTCGCCGCCCGCGACCTTGCTAATGTCGGTTACGAGTCTGCGCAATCCGAGTAATGTCGCCCACTCCGGCCTTGCAAATACTTTGCGCCATTGTGCCCCACAGAACCAGCCTAGTGTTACAGTCGTCCTGCACCACATCGTAGCCGATACCCCTGATGCCCTCGAAACTGCAATACTCGCCAGTGGCCTTGAGACGTGGGGGTCGTTTTTTGGTCTTCGACTTAGACCCGGTTAGCGTCGTGCCCATGCGTTTGACCTTATTTTTTCCCCGCGTGAGGTCTTTTATCTTGCGCTGATACGTGTTCGGCAGAAATTTCGTATATTGTTTGCCGGTTTGTGCCGCGCGCTTGGTCTTTTGCACCAGTTCTCTCTGCTTTTGATTCACGTTAGCCAACTTATACTCATGACCGACCTTATCTATTCCTAACAAAGTCGACTTCTCATGATTGTAGACGAAAGTATCGCCGCCACTACTCTGTATCTTGGCGCAACTACCATCGGCGCTAATGGTTCTGGCGTCGTCCAATGCCAGTGTGATCGCAATACTGGTCCTAGGCAAAAAAGCACATACAGTGATGACGGCGACCAGGATCTTTTTGGTTTTGATAGGTGATTCGTATACGCTACCCGGCTCTTCGGGTGCACGCAAGCGACCGCGTCGGGAGGCACAAAGCTCTCCGGCCAGACCATTTGTTTTGACCGACCATCGCAGGTTTTTTTTGACTCGCTAAATAGTGCTTCACTGGGTAACAACACGATTTCGAAATATGGTACGGTATCCTCTTCACCCGGTGGTTGAAATATCCGGATCGGCAATTTACCGATATAAGGGGAGAAGCAATGAAGTTCAGCACCATAACCGTCATGTTTCTAGCGCTAACACTATCTAGCACTGCGCACGCTGGCTTGGTTATTACGATGCAGGATGGGCAGAAGATGTATTTTAAAAAAAAAGGTCTTGCTATCGAGGAGAACGGACAAACCGACTGGTTGCGTGATGGAGACAACTGTACCCTCTTTGATCATAAACACGAGCAGAGTACCACCGGTAAATGCAAACTCATGGGTGATGAGTTCCGGCGCATGCTCGACGACATGATGAAAAAACATGGCATGACACAAGCTAGTATGATGGGCATCATGCCTAAGGGCTCATCACAGGTCCGGAAAATCGGCACCAAAGTTGTCGCTAAATACAATACGGTTTGCTACGAAGCGGGCCAATGGGGCGAGATCATTGCTTGCTTTTCTCCCAAGGTGCACAACCTTATCAAGGCGACCGTGGGTGTCGATCCACAGGCATGGATGAAAGATTTTCAGATGGACAAAATGCCCGGCAAGAATCTTACAGAGCAGGCATTAGATAAGTTACAACGCAATGCCTTCTTGATGTTCAGGGCAGATTATCTCAGTGCATCAGGCCTCAACCCGTTTTTCGTCTCTAACATGCCAGACGCAAAGGTTAAGCAAATGGTAAAAGATGCGAAGGCCCGTGGTGAACCACCAACCGAAGTAAACGTCGTAGCGATAGAAACGAAATCGATGAACATTAACCGCCACAGTTCATACAAGAAGGTACCGCTAAGAGAGTTTATCGCCGGTGGTATGGGAGGCAGCTCAGGTGACGACATGAGCACTCTCGGCATGCCAGCGATGACTGGCGGCGATCTGAATCTGGAAGAGTTGATGCAACAACAGGGCGCCGCGGATATTCAAGCGACGCCTACAACGAAAAAGAAGAAGCAGAAGGATAAAAAGAAAAAACTGACTTTCAAGGAACGGATGAAGCTTCTAAAGGACAAAGCTAAGGCAAAACTCAAGCAGGCAGAAGAATAGGAATCGACCCATTCCGCAAACTGGGCGACCGCCTGATTGATGAGATCGATGCACCACATTGGATCTTCGCGCGTGCATCCCGGCGCTGCGCCTATCATAATAAGTGCGCCGCGTAGGGGCAGGTAGCGCATGATACATGCGCAACAAGGCTGCCAATAACTGATGGAGTTGTTGGCGATCATCGGATGGCAATTGTCCGTCGGTGAACCAGTTTTCTGCCGGTGGCGACTGGGTTTCGGCCAGCTCCTCCGGCGCGAGTATTAGCGTTTTATCGTCCATACCGCCCGATTAAGCCGTCACCAGGGTTGAACTACGCTATCGGCCAGGCAGGCCCGGCACTTTAGGCCGGCGATTGAGGCAAGTTTGGCCCCCCTGCTACTAGCCGATTTACCAGCCAAAATCTCCCGCTCGCCGACCGAGTAGGTTACGATTGGGCAAAGCAACCAAAAGTATGAATAAGATGGCGCTTTAAGACTGGCCAAACCTTTAAAGGCGCTAGTTTTGCCGTCAAAATAGGTCCAATTCGTGAGTAAACTTCGGTAGAACGCCGAAAATATCTGGCTAACAATGAGAGCATCAAAAAAATGGGCCCGAGAATGGGGGCTGGTCGCAGTTGTAATGCTGATGAGTCTCGGGGCAAATCTGCCACGCGGGTTTGCTGAGCAGTGGGGGATCGATCGCAGCTATCTTCTCGGCGGGCTGATCACGCTCGTCGGCATCTCGCTTGTGCGCTATTTGAAGTTCACCCTGGTCCTGGTCGTGGTGATACTCACTGTCGGCGCCAATCTGCCCAGCGAAATTGCCGAAGAGTTGCATGTCAATAGGGACGTCATGTTGTTTGCGCTTGTTGCCATGGTTATTGTCTCTTTAGCTAGCCTCATGTTCAAGCTGCCCACTGGCCTCGATGATCCGGGCAAAACCAAACGCGCCCATGGCACGGTCGCTTTGTTCAACGCTGTTTCGCGGGGCCACATATCAGTAGCCCAACAATTACTGAAAGCTGGTGTCAATGTTAATGTCCGTACCACGAGTGGACAGACGCCTTTGATGGCAGCGGCCGCAAACGGCTATGCTGACCTTGTAAAAGTTTTGGTCGATGGTGGTGCCGATGTTAATGTCCAGGACGGTAGCGGCAACACTGCTCACAAGATTGCTATCGAAGGCGGG
>SMUX01309541.1_pt1 | contig 16889 bp, 15 predicted proteins | sample 2456431 | NCBI WGS metagenome assembly SMUX01 (sample SAMN11095930, study PRJNA526329) | marine sediment metagenome | biome: Marine sediment; feature: Surficial sediment; material: Deep marine sediment; isolation source: Hadal surficial sediment | place: Pacific Ocean | collected 2014-11 | depth... | reverse complement strand
CAGCGATGATTTTTTCCCGTGTCAGAGCGCCCCCACCCCCTTTGATCAACTGCTTGGCGGGGTTTACCTCGTCTGCACCGTCCACGTAGACGCTTATTTCGGCAACCGCATTGAGATCCAGTACGACGATTCCGTGCCCCCGCAGACGTTCGGCAGTCGCCTCGCTACTTGCAACGGTGGCGTCGAATTTGTGTTTGATGCGGGCAAGGGCGTCAACAAAATAGTTGGTGGTTGAACCGGTGCCGACGCCGACGATGCTCTGGTTGCTGAGCCTGGGTTCAATGTAGGCACAAGCGGCCTCGGCAGCACTGCGTTTTTGTTCGTCTTGAGCCATACTTTCGCGCCCCTTTATGGGGTTGGTCGATTGAGTTGAGGTAAGGAGAGACCCTAACCCATGCTGGAAAAGTACGTAAAGAAGATTCTTGCTTCGCGTGTTTACGATGTAGCCATTGAGACGCCGTTGCAACCCGCTCGCGGTTTGTCGCAGCGTCTGGGAAATCGAGTGTTGTTGAAGCGCGAGGACCTGCAGCCGGTTTTTTCATTCAAGATCCGCGGTTCATACAACAAAATGGTGCAGCTCTCGCAGGACGATCGCGCTCGTGGTGTCGTTGCAGCTTCGGCAGGCAACCATGCACAAGGTGTTGCATTCGCGGCTCGTGAGCTTGGAATTCGCGCGCACATCGTCATGGGCAGGAATACCCCGAGCATCAAGGTGGATGCGGTGCGCAACCTGGGCGCTCGCGTGATCATGCACGGCGACACCTACGATGAAGCGGCCACTTACGCAACAATGCTCACCGAGAAGCACGGGTATGTGTTTGTGCACGCATTCGATGACATAGACGTGATAGCTGGCCAAGGCACCGTAGGCATGGAAATCATCAACCAGCATCCTGGAGATCCGGACGTGATCTTCGTGCCGGTCGGTGGTGGTGGTCTCATTGCCGGGATCTCCGCCTACGTCAAATACCTCAAGCCACAAACCAGCGTGATTGGAGTTGAAGCTGAAGGTTCTGCCTGCCTCGCGGCGGCCATGGCGGCAAATCGCCGGGTCAAGTTGCCATACGACAGTCTGGATCTTTTTGCCGATGGCGTTTCTGTCGCTCAGATCGGCAAGGAAACATTCAAGATTGCCAGGCGTTATGTCGATCAGGTCATCACCGTGAGCACGGATGAGATTTGCGCGGCCATCAAGGATCTATATGACGATACGCGTTCCGTTGCCGAACCTTCGGGGGCGTTGGCAGTCGCTGGGATGAAAACCTACGTGGAGCAATCTGGCATCACCGGCGAGAGTCTGGTGGCAATAGTGAGTGGTGCGAATGTCAATTTTGATCGGCTGCGGCACATCGCAGAACGAGCCGAAGTCGGAGAACAACGCGAGGTCGTTCTCGGGGTGACAATCCCGGAAGAGAAAGGCAGCTTCAGGAACTTTTGTCGGGTACTCGGTAAACACCCGGTGACCGAGTTTAACTATCGCTACGCAGATGGCAGCGAAGCTCACGTATATGTTGGATTGCAGGTTACGGCGGCCGACGATCGTGCGCAGGTACTCGTCGATCTCGATAACGCCGGGTACAGGGCGCAGGATATGACTGACAACGAAGTCGCGAAGTTGCACGTTCGCCACATGGTAGGTGGCCGAAGTGTAGGTAACAAAGGTGAACTCTTGTATCGTTTCGAATTCCCCGAGCGCCCTGGTGCCTTGTTGAAGTTCTTGTCTGGTGTTGGAACGAAATGGAACATCACGATGTTCCACTACCGTAATCATGGAGCTGCCTGGGGTCGTGTGCTCGTTGGGTTCGAAGCCGAAATTAACGAGAAGAAGAAGCTGGGGGAGTATTTACAGCGCGTCGGCTATCGTTACTGGGAAGAAACAGACAATCCGGCTTACCGACTGTTCTTGCGGTAGCAGGCATGAGTGGCTCTATTCAGGCTTCTTCCTCCGCTGCAACGTATCGCTCGTACTCCGTTTCGAAGACAAGCTTCGTTGAATCGGTAATATGATCGATGTAAAGCTTGCCGTCGAGGTGGTCGAATTCGTGTTGAAATACTGTCGCTAAGAACCCCTCGAGCTCGTGGTTTTGTTCCTCACCTCTGAGGTTTTTTGATGTCACTTTGACATGTTGCGGTCTTGCAACGAAACCACGCAGACCCGGAACCGACAAACACCCTTCCCAGAATCCTGCGGTGGTCGTGTTCAGTACCTCAATGTGGGGATTGACAAACACGGTCAGCGGCAATGAGTCGATGTCACCATAACGGGTCTGACCGCCGGGTATCTCGATTATTGCAAGGCGGATGAGCTCGTTAACTTGAGGTGCAGCGAGCCCTATGCCGCCGTAGTCATGAAGCGTGTCGATCATGTCGGCGACCAGACGGTGGACCTCGTCACTGCCGATCTCCTCGACCTTTAGTTCCCTGGAAACCCTGCGCAACGTCGGGTGGCCCATACGAATGATTTTGCGAACTGCCATGCAGCGAACATAGCCGTTAGCGGAAGAGTTGCCAACCGGCTTCGGTGATGACCCCATCCAATCGAACGTCCCAGGCAGCAAACGGCAAAGGCGTTCGGGACCGTTGAGCTTCGTGTGCCATACCGATGATTAATGGTCTCAACATCGGGCAGATAGATCCGAGATAACGATCGTAGTACCCACCACCCATTCCCAAACGCACACCGGATTCATCGAACGCGACCAGCGGCGCAAGAATAATGTCTTGACTGATACGCGTCACGTGGCGGGCATTGAGGTGGGGTTCGGGGATGTGGAAGCGGTTGTCAAGCAAAGTCTCATCGGGATCGTATTCATAGAACTCCATGGATCCACGCCGGCGGATCGCGGGTACAGCGATGTGTTTGCCGATGTTGAACAGTCGTTCGAGCAACAATGTGAGATCAACCTCGCCGTCTTGTCCATCGGGACGGCTAAGGTATGCACCGATTCTCTTGGCTCGCAGGGCAAGCCCGGTTGCAAAAAAATGCCGGGTGATGGCCTCGGCGTTGGCGGCGCGCGTCTCATGGGGAAGTGCACGGCGTAGTTTTCGAAACCTACGCCTGAGTTCGCGGCGCTTAGTCATGGTGGAGGGGTGATCTGCCCTCTTGTTTACGCGCAAAGCGTTTAGGCCGAAACGGTTTGACCGAAAGCCTCCCGAAATGCCGCTGCATGGTTTGCCCTGAACCGTTATGGCTCAAGGCGGAGACCCGGGCGACGCCTAAGGCTTCCCGAGCGCCTGGTACCCGAAGGTGTCTCGGCGCGTTGGGCTCGCACACCGTCGTCGACGACGAAGTCCCCTATTTTTTCTCTAACGGCTCAAGGACGACACCAGCTGGCGTACATTCCAGGAGACGTAAAGGAGTATATCGGAAAATAATGGAAGCGCTCGTCTTGACAACGGGCTTTTGTGAAGCGGTTACAAATTCAGCTATTTTTGCTGTTCCAACGCTTGACTTACACGCTCGGTTAAAGCGACCAGGCTGTTGTCGAGTAGATCCTGAGTAACTTCCAGTGACTCCCGGTTGTTGAGGAACTCGTTGGCGATATTCAACGCAGCCATCACCGCAATACGATCTGATCCGAGAATTTTGCCGGATTCACGAATTTCGGCCATCTGTTGGTCCAGGTAACGCGCTGAGGCGGTCAGCGCATCCACCTCATCGACGGGACAACTGACTTGATAATCTTTATCGAGAATAGTCACACTAATCGTGGTTACATCGTCGGCCATGTGTGGTTAGTGCTCCAACAACCTGTTATTGACCTGGAACACTAATCCTGCTCTAGAGCTTTCAAGCGAACGATCATGGACTCCACCCGGCTCTTAGCGAGCTCGTTCTTCTCGATGAGTTTTGCTCGTTGAGTCGTCCAGTTTTGTTGCTGCGTCCTGAGTGCGCGGTTTTCCCTGGAAAGAACTCCGCACAGCTCAATCAGCTCTTCCACTTTCTGCTCATGGGCTGTCCATTCGAGTGTCGCCATGGTTACCCCCGACTTTCATTGTCTAAGATCGTAGTTTGGCCTGAAAGCTGTGGCATGTGAAGTGTCTGAGTTCTGGTAGGATACGGGCCGATTTTCACGTAATTTCTTGCTTTAGATGGCGGATCTGTACGCACTTGCCTTAAACGCAACGCGCGAGCTGACACCAGCCGAATTGCACGGTGCCATCTGCGGATTGGCAGTTTGCTGCTCGGAGGAATTTCCCCTTGAGAGCCTTTTGGCGTTAGTAGGCGTCGACGCTGTAACGGATGAATTTTCCGTCGAGTCGTTTGTGTCCGAGAGCATTGAGTCGTTAGTGGCACAAGACATGAGCTTTGTACCTTTGTTACCCGACGATAATATGGAGATCGGCGTCAGGCTCGAAGGTCTTGCTGACTGGTGTGGTTCTTTTCTTGCTGGGTTGGCCGCCGGCCTCGGGCACAAAAAGGTAAATTCGATCGAAGAGCTGCCGGGCGAGGCTCAGGAAATTATCGCGGATATCAGGGCTGTCACCGACGTCGACCTCGCAGATTCGCAAGACTTGGAGCTGGATGCGGAAGAAGACCTCATGCAGTTACAGGAGTTCGTCAAGGTTGGGGTGTTACTGATCATGAGTCTGTTGAACGACGACGCCGAAGATGGTGGCGAGGACGCCGAAGATGCCACCCGCTGAGTACCATCGCCGCAGGCAGAAACTCATGAGCATGATGGAGTGCGGAACGATTGCGGTATTGCCCGCGGCACCTGCGCGGACACGCAACCGCGATACCGAATACCCCTATCGTCAGGACAGTGACTTTTTCTATCTCACGGGCTTCTCAGAACCCGACGCGGTGCTCGTACTTGCCCCCGGAAGGGACCACGGCGAGATCATTCTGTTTTGTCGAGAGCGTGATGAGCGGGCCGAGCGTTATGAAGGCGAGCGCCTGGGTCCTGATCGCGCATCTCAGATCTTGAATGTCGACGATGCCTTTCCCATCAACGACCTCGACGAGATTCTACCGGGCATGTTGGAAGGCAGCGAACGGATATACATCACGCTCGGGGAGTACCCCGAGTTCGATAACAAGCTCATTAACTGGGTGAGTGCAATTCGGGCACGGGAAGCGGGAGGTGCGATACCACCAGGCGAGTTCGTTGCGTTGAAACATCTTCTCCACGAGCAACGGCTCTACAAGTCTGCAGCAGAGCTTCGGCTGATGCGGGAAGCCGCAGAGATAACCTGCCAGGCACACATTCGTGCCATGATCAGTTGTCGTCCAGGGATGCTCGAATCGGAACTCGAAGCGGAATTGGTGTACGTGTTCATGCGTAACGGTGCCCGCACACCTGCCTACCCTTGCATCGTAGGGGGTGGTGAGAACGCTTGTACTTTGCACTACGTGGAAAACTCCGCCACGCTGAGAAAGAACGATATGGTATTGATTGATGCGGGTTGTGAGTATCAACACTACGCAGCGGATGTGACCAGAACTTTTCCGGTGAGCGGGCTGTTCAGCAAAGCCCAACAAGCGCTCTATGAGGTAGTGCTGGAAGCTAACAAACAAGGAATCGCACGTTGTACACCAGGGACACGATTTCGCGAACCTCATGAGGTGGCATTGAAGGTCATGGTGGAAGGCTTGGTGGAGTTGAAGCTATTGGAGGGGGAGGTGGACGAGATCATCGCGGAGGACTCTTACCGTCCATTCTGCCCACACTTGAGTTCTCATTGGCTAGGTAGCGATGTGCACGATGTTGGCGATTATCGCGTCGACGGTGTGTGGCGGGAGTTGCAACCCGGAATGGTGTTGACCATGGAACCGGGGATCTACATCCCCAACAACGAAGCGATGGCGCATCTCGCACCTCGCTGGCGTGGCATGGGAATTCGTATTGAGGATGACGTACTTGTCACCAGCCAGAAGCCTGACGTATTGAGCAGCGCTGCGCCCAAGGAGATTCTTGACATCCAGCGAGTGATGGCCGATGGCGTTAACGGTTGACGTAGCTGTCGTGGGTGCGGGCCTCGTCGGCGCCGTTGCTGCACTGGGGTTGGCGCAGAAGGGATACTCCGTGGTGGTTTTGGAGCGGCGTAAACCAGAGATTCAGCGCGGTAAACTCGGCGTGGATATTCGCAACGTTGCGCTCTCGCCTGCTTCTCAAACTCTCCTGGATCGCATAGACGTTTGGCGCTCCGTCACAGGCGCTGCGCCTTTTCGACGTATGTTTGTCTGGGAAGAGCGTGGTACCAAGGGCATGGATTTCCGTGCCGCGTCGGTTGGCCGTAGTGAGCTCGGCTGGATCCTCGAACAGAGTCCTCTCGCGATGTTATTTTGGCAACGCCTCGAAGAAGAACCCTGTGTGGAGTTGATGCTTGGTGCTTCTTTGGTCAGTATTCGAACCGGCGACCGGGTGGTAGAACTTGTTACAAACGACGGCGACGTGGAAACCAAGTTGTTGCTTGGCGCGGATGGTGCGCGTTCCACAGTACGGGAATTGCTTGGAGTTCATACCGAGACGGTGGATACGGGACACCATGCGCTGGCGTCGGTTGTACGCACCGAGGTGCCTCATGAGAACGTCGCGTATCAGCGATTTTTATTGTCTGGCCCCTTGGCTTTGTTGCCAGGTGCCGAACCGAATTTGTCATCGATGGTCTGGTCACAACCACCGGAAGAAGCCGCACGTCGTCGAACGCTGTCTGAACCACAGTTTTGCGAGGAGCTGGCAGAGAGTCTCGACTTTCGTCTCGGCGCGGTGGTGGCGGTGGATGAACGGATTGTTTTTCCGTTGCAACAGATGTTGGTACGGTCTTTCAATCCGCATCCTCGCGTGCTGCTGATTGGTGACGCTGCACGGATCCTGCATCCACTTGCGGGGTTGGGGGTCAACCTCGGTTTTGAGGACGTCAGAGACGTGTTAAACCAGTTGCACCACCCGCGGCCGATTGATCCAGGGGCAGAAGGACTATGGAGGCGTTTCGCGCGCAGACGTCGTGCGCGTTCGCAGATGTTGATCGGACTCATGACCGCATTTCGTCGCGTATACGCGGCGTCCAATCCGTTGATGCAGTGGGCTCGTAACACCGGAGTCGGCTGGCTGGACGGTACCATTAATATCAAAGCACAACTGATCAAAGAAGCACTGGGGCTGGGCTCTGTGGCGCAACGGTTATGAGCAGACAAACCCCCCTGCACGCTGCACATGTGGAAGCGGGTGGCAAAATGGTCGACTTCGCGGGCTGGCAGATGCCGCTGAACTATGGGTCACAGATCAACGAACATCATGTGGTACGCCAAACTGCGGGGATGTTCGATGTATCTCACATGACGGTGATTGATGTTTCCGGCGAAGGGTGTTGCGAGTTTCTCCGCCGGATGGTTGCTAACGATGTCGCCAAGCTCGATTGCGACGGTAAGGCGCTTTATGGCGCGCTTTTGAACGACGCGGGTGGTGTCGTTGACGACTTGATCGTGTATCGAAGGTCACACGGATATCGGTGCGTAGTGAACGCCTCGACAAGGGATAAGGTTTTGGATTGGTTTGCCGATCAGGCGCCCGCTGATGTGTTAGTGGAAGAAAAAGACCTCGCGATGATTGCGGTACAGGGTCCACGAGCGGTTGTGAATTTTCAGACGGCGACCCACATCGATTTGATCGATGAATTGTCTCCCTTCGGTTTTCTCGAGCATAACAACTGGATGATCGCCCGCACCGGGTATACGGGAGAAGATGGCGTGGAAGTGATTCTGCCCAAGGCCGATGTTTCCGCGTTGTGGGAACACCTGATGGATGTCGGGGTGCAACCGATTGGGCTTGCGGCGCGCGATACGCTCCGTCTGGAGGCAGGCCTCAACCTGTATGGTCAGGATATGGACACCTCCACAAGCCCCCTGGTGTCCAACCTCGCCTGGACGATCACCTGGAAGCCCGCCAGCCGTGAATTTATCGGGCGCGACGCGCTCAGGGCTGAACGAACAGCCGGAATCACCCAGAAACTTACGGGTCTCGTGATGGAAGCCAGGGGCGTGCTGCGGCGCGACCAACGGGTAACGACCAGCTTCGGCGATGGGGTCATTACGAGTGGTATATTTTCCCCAACGTTGGGTTACAGTATCGCCCTGGCGCGTCTCCCCATAAAAGCAACGGGCGATTGCCAGGTCGAAATTCGGGGGAAAATGTTGCCGGTACGCATAGTAAAACCACCCTTTGTGCGTCGCGGGCAATCGGTATTCGATTGACCCCGCAACGCTGAGCACACGGCCTGTCTCGCCCGCTGAGTAATCGACAATTGATCGGCGGTTCCCTGGGTGGAACTGAATCCAGTTTGGAGTGTTTGATGAGCGAGATCCCAACGGAACTCAGATTTGCTACCAGCCACGAGTGGGCGCGGCTCGAGGAAGACGGTTCCGTTACGGTCGGGATCTCTGATCACGCGCAGAATGCGCTTGGCGATGTGGTGTACGTGGAGCTTCCCGAACAGGGCCAACTGGTTGCGGCCCAACATGAAGCTGGCGTGGTGGAATCCGTAAAGGCGGCTTCCGATATCTATGCACCGGTGGGTGGCACGGTCATTGCCGTCAACTCTGCCCTGGACGATGCTCCGGAACTGGTCAATCAGGATCCCTATGGCACGGGTTGGTTTTTCAAGATCGAGCCCGCGGATGTGGAGGAATTGACAGAGCTATTGGATCCCGAGGCATACGCGGAAATCTGCGAGGCTGAGGAACATTAATCGCTCACGTTTTTTTCTCATTACTTTCCACAAGGAGCGGTAGTGCCTTTCATTCCGCACACCCCAGACGATGTACAAGTGATGCTCGCGGAGATTGGTGCCGAAAGCATCGAGGATCTGTTTGACGAAATCCCCGGCGAGTTACGAGTCAATGAGCTCGATGGTGTTCCCGAAGGGGTGAGTGAAATGGAGATGCTGGGGCTGATGAGCGCGCGTGCCGCGGCGGACGTTGCCGGTGTTTGTTTTATTGGTGCGGGTTGCTACGACCATCACATACCAGCCGCAGTCTGGGATTTAACCGCGCGCGGTGAGTTTATGACTGCCTATACGCCGTATCAGGCGGAGGCGAGTCAGGGAACGCTGCAGCTAATTTATGAATATCAGTCCATGATGGCGGGGTTGACCGGCATGGACGTCTCCAACGCTTCGGTTTATGACGGTGCTTCCGGGCTGGGCGAAGCTGCGCTGATGGCGATGCGGGCGAACAAGAAAATCAAGTCGCGCACGATCCTGATCGCCGAAACCGTCCACCCTTTCTATCGAGAAACGGCACAGAACATCGCACGCCATCAAGGTGTCGAATTCAAAACAATTCCAGTTGCTGCGAATGGTCTGGTTGATATGTCGGCACTCGATGAGGTGGGTGAGGTTACCGCAGTAGTGGTCCAACAGCCGAATTTTTTCGGGCTTCTCGAAGACGTCGACGCCATGACGGATTGGGCTGGCGAGCGCGGCGCGTTCTTAATCGCAGTGGTCAATCCTCTCTCGTTAGCGCTCTTGAAACCACCCGGAAGTTGGGGGTCCGAAGGTGCAGATATCGTCTGCGGAGACGGTCAACCGCTAGGTATCCCCATGGCGTCGGGTGGCCCGTCGTTTGGTTTTCTGTGTTGCCGTGACAAGCTGGTGCGGCAAATGCCGGGACGCATCATCGGCCGTACAGAAGATCTGGAAGGTCAGCCCGGATTCACACTGACGCTACAAGCACGGGAGCAACACATTCGGCGCGGCAAAGCCACGTCGAACATATGCACTAACCAAGGTCTGCTGGTCACTGCTGCAACGATACATATGAGCCTTATGGGTGCTTGTGGGCTAAAACAAGTTGCCGAACGCTGTGTTGCCCAGACGCACAAATTGGTTACCGCCCTGGTATCGATACCGGGAGTTGAGGAACGTTTCTGTGGTCCGTTTTTCCACGAGCGGGTCCTGAACTTGCCGCGCAATTCCGAGACGGTCGTGTCAATGCTTCTCGAGCATGGCATTTTAGGCGGGTTACCACTTGGCGAACACTACCCTGGGATGGAGGATGCATTGCTGGTTTGTGCAACAGAGAAACGTACGGCTGGAGAGATCGAACACTACCGAAGTGCTTTACAAATGTGTCTTGAGTCATGAAGAAGAATGCGGCAACGATATTCGAGCTCGGCAAAACCGGCAGGGGGGCAATGGCACAACGGGTCCCTTCCGGGGGAACGCCTGCGAACATTCCAGAGAGTCAACTGCGCAAGGTGCAACCGGCGTTACCTGAAGTTTCCGAGCTGCAAGTGGTCCGCCATTACACCAATCTGTCGGCCAAGAATTTCTCCATCGACAACCAGTTCTATCCGTTGGGGTCATGCACCATGAAGTACAACCCTCGTGGTGCCCATGGGGCGGCGAGCCTGCCTGGGTTCCTCGGACGGCATCCGCTTGCGCCTGAAGCGGTGAGCCAGGGTTTCCTGGCATGCCTGTACGATTTACAGGAGATCCTCAAAGACGTCACAGGCATGCAAGGGGTGTCGCTTACCCCGATGGCCGGGGCCCAGGGTGAGTTCGTAGGCGTCGCGATGATCCGTGCTTATCACGAAGCACGCGGCGATCTCGAGCGAAACGAAATACTTGTGCCGAACGCCGCCCATGGTACTAATCCAGCCACTGCCGTGATGTGTGGATATAAGGTCGCTGAGGTCGGGCTTGACGCCAGCGGCGATGTGGATACGGAGGCATTAAAAGCAGCCGTCGGTCCGCAAACCGCCGGTTTGATGATGACCAACCCATCCACCTGTGGTGTGTTCGAGCGCCGAATCCGTGAAATTTCCGGTGTGGTGCACGATGCAGGGGGGCTGCTGTACTACGACGGGGCGAATTTGAATGCCATTCTGGGCAAAGTGAAACCCAGCGACATGGGGTTCGATGTTCTTCACATGAATCTGCATAAAACGTTTGCCACACCACACGGCGGCGGCGGTCCCGGGGCCGGACCGGTCGGGGTAGGCGAGCGGTTGTTACCCTACCTACCTGTTCCAATGGTGGGAGAACGCGGTGGCGTCTATCGGTGGATGACGGAGAAGGATCTACCACAGAGCATTGGGCGGTTGTCCTGTTTCATGGGTAATGCCGGTATCCTGTTGCGCGCCCTGGCCTATGCGCTGATGCTGGGTCGTGAGGGGATGCATCGGGTAGGCGAGTACGCTACGTTGAACGCTAACTATTTGGCTTCGCGGCTGGAAAAAGCGGGGTTTGAGCTGGCTTATCCGGACCGCCGCGCGACACACGAGTTTGTACTTACTTTCAGCAAGCAGGCAAAGTCCATGGGGGTTACCGCAATGGACTTTGCCAAGCGGCTTCTCGACTATGGTATTCACGCACCGACCACATACTTTCCGATGTTGATCGCGGAGTGTTTTCTGATTGAACCCACAGAAACGGAAACTTTGGAGGAGCTAGATGCTTTTGTTAGTGCCTTGGCAGCCATCCAACGCGAAGCACAAAGCGATCCCGAACGATTGCTGAGCGCTCCTCACGACCTGCCTGTGCGTCGCCTGGACGATGTTAAGGCAGCTCGCGAACTAGACCTCGTATGGCGTGCTCGTTAGTAAATTGCCCCCTTAGCTTAGCTACTGCTCCGCCAAAGCCTGTTTGAGTGCATCGGGCGATTCGATCGGTAACGAGCAGCTCAGACCACTACATAGATACGCCACGGTCTTCTGGCGCATTTGTGTACTAACGAGCTTTGGTAGATAGCCAGGCAGCACGTTGGCTGTTTCATATGGAAGCGCATAACACTGTCGCCACGGGGTGTAACGGGCGGTGGCGACCGCACGCCAGGGGGTGAGTTGCGCCTGAGGGCCGCGAATGATGATCTGAGTAGGAATGGCGAGCTCTGCTTCCAGCGCGGTCAGAAGTGTGCAATGTCCTGCCGGGTACTGCTCTATGGAGGTTCTTGCCCAGTGAATGGTATTTGTCGAGGCGTCCAGGTAGCGGGTCTCGCCAAACAGGTGGCCTAGTTTGGCGAGTGCGAGGGCGATGATGCCATTGCCAGGTGGCAGTGCATCGTCCGTTGTCGGTTTGGGTCGATGAATCAAGGCTTCATGAGTGTGACTGGTGAAGTAAAAACCACCGTTTTGGTTGTCATAGAAATGCTCTAGAGCCGCATCGCCGAGCTCGATTGCAAATTGCGCGTCGCTATCGCGCCAATCTGATGCCAGTAAGGCGAGCAATCCATCCAGCAAGTTGGCGTAGTCATCGAGATAGCCGGGATATTTGGCGGAACCCGCTTTCCAGGTTGCGAAAAGCACGCCATCGCGCCACATATTGGCACGGATGAAATCCGTCGCCCGCTGCGCCTGCTCTATCCAGGTTGAATTCTTCAAGACCGAACCTGCCTTGGCGAGCCCCTTGATCGCCAGGCCGTTCCAGGAACTCAAAATCTTGTCATCGAGCCCGGGGTGAACTCGCTTCTCACGTTCATCGAGCAGTTTTGCCTTGGCTTTGCTGAGGCTGGCATCGGCGTGTTCGCGATCGAGAGATAACCGCGCAACGACGCTCCGCCACGAATCGTAGCGGTGAAGATTCCAACGCCCTTCGAAATTGGCTGGTTTGTCGAGTCCGTACAGCGTCTCGACAATGAGATATTCCTCTTCGTTGAGAAGCTTTTTGATCTCCTTACGACGCCAGACATAGTATTTGCCTTCCTCTCCATCGGAATCGGCATCCAGCGCTGCGTAGAAAGCACCTTCGGGATGTTGCATTTCGCGTAACATCCACCCTGCTGTGTTGACGACGGCCTGTTCGAACAGCTCATCCGGAGCAATCGCCAGAACGTCCGCATACAGGGACAGCAACTGACCATTGTCGTACAGCATTTTCTCGAAGTGCGGGATCATCCACTTGTCGTCTGTGGCGTAGCGGCAGAAGCCGCCCCCGAGATGATCGTAGATGCCACCGCGCGCCATCTTGGTGAGCGTCCGCATCACCATTTCCAGAGCGTCACGGTCGCGGGTGCCCGATTGGTTCATGAAAGCCCAGTGGCGTAACAGGCGTTCTGTGGTGTTGGGCATCGGAAATTTTGGCGCGTTTCCAAAGCCGCCTTCTTGAGCATCGTGTTGTTGGGCGAGCTGCGCCCGTGCCTCGGCTAACAGTTCTGCGTCCTCACTATTTCCGGGCTGGCCCCCTCCGGGGTTTAATTTACTCAAGATTTTGCTCACCTTGGCGCTATGCTCGCTAAGATCCCCACGCCGCACATCAAACGCTTCGTTGATTCTGAGCAGTAGATCCGTGAACCCGGGTAGTTGGAAACGGGGTGCTTTAGGAAAATACGTACCACCAAAAAAAGGTAGCTGAGTATCGGGATCGAGGAACATGGTCAGTGGCCATCCCCCGGTCTGCTGGGTCAACAGTTGCAGGGCTACCTGATAAACCTTGTCGAGATCAGGCCGTTCTTCTCGATCGACTTTGATGCAAACGAAGTGAGCGTTCATCACCCGTGCTGTCGCTTCGTCCTCGAACGACTCATGGGCCATTACGTGACACCAGTGACAGGAGGAATAACCGATAGACAATAGGATCGGCTTCTGCTCGGTGCGCGCAAGATTCAGCGCGAATTCGTCCCAGGGATGCCAAGCGACGGGGTTGTCAGCATGCTGCAGTAGATACGGGCTGGTCTCCTGCGCTAGGCGATTACTCATGGGTCTGTCCGGTTGCGATCAAGGGTTATCGTTGCATATTTTTTGCACGTTGTGGCGCCGCTGGTGTTTTTTAGAGTCTGTCTCCTCTATCAGGCGTGTGTCCCGCTTCTCTCAGGCCTCCCAGAAGCACGTCTGGCTTCTCCCAGAAGCACGTCTGGCTTCTCCCAGAAGCACGTCTGGCTTCTCCCAGAAGCACGTCTGGCTTCTCCCAGAAGCACGTCTGGCTTAGTGGTTGCTAATTCCCGGGGGTTTGGGTTCAATCGGCGAAAGGTAGGGGGGTTGAATTAAGGTGGTAGACGCGGATGGGTTTCGGCCCAACGTATGTATTGTGCTGTCGAACGATCGTGGTCAGGTGCTCTGGGCTCGCCGGATAGGTGGACACGATGCGTGGCAGTTCCCGCAGGGTGGGATCGATGACGATGAGTCCGTGGAAGATGCCTTGTTCCGCGAGCTATTCGAAGAGATCGGGCTCAACCGAGAAACCGTCGAGATCCTGGCCCGCACCAGTGGTTGGTTACGCTACCGTCTTCCACGCAGGCTCCGCCGCTACAACTCAAGCCCCGGTTTCAAGGGCCAGAAACAGAAGTGGTTTTTGTTGCGCATGCTCGCTGAGGATAATCTGGTGCAGGTAGATTCCACCAACAAACCGGAGTTTGATGGCTGGCGCTGGGTCAGCTACTGGTATCCCCTGGGGCAGGTCGTCGCCTTCAAACGAGACGTATACCGCCGTGCGTTGAAGGAGCTTGCCCCCCATCTGCTCATCGCTGAAGCCCGGCTCGACTGATGCTCAATACGCTGCGCAGAATCGTTCAGGATGTCACGGCGGCAGCGTCTTTCCAGGATGCGCTAGGCATCATCGTGCGTGAAGTCCGGGAAGCCCTGGGGATCGAGGTTTGCTCGGTGTATTTACTCAATTCAGCACGTGATCGCTATCTCTTCGTTGCCAACGAGGGGCTCAACACCGATGCGGTGGGCAAACTTTCGCTCGGTCTGCACGAAGGGCTGGTGGGTCTCGTTGGCGAACGGGCAGAACCGATCAATCTGGACAACGCAACGGCGCATCCTAAATTCCACCTCATCCCTGAAATCGGCGAGGAAGCGTTCCACTCGTTTCTCGGAGTTCCAGTTATTCATCAACGTCAGGTGCTCGGTGTGCTGGTCGTGCAGCAACGGGAACAGCGCAGATTCGACGAGAGCGAGGAAGCCTTTCTCGTCACCCTCTCCGCACAGCTTGCCGCCATCATCGCGCATGCCCAGGCCACCGGCGATATCGCCAGGCTGACGGACGAAGGACCGGGCGTTGGCAAGGATCGCGAAGATGTCATGTTTCGTGGGATCGCAGGTGCGCCGGGAATCAGCCTCGGTACCGCGGTGGTTGTACAACCCGCAGCAAGTCTTGAAGCGGTGCCGGAAAAAGAGGCGGAAGACACGACGCTCGAGCTCATCGTGCTCGATCGGGCGGTGAATTCCGTAAGGAACGACATCCAGCGAATCAGCGATCAGTTCGCCGAGAGTCTGCCGCCAGAAGAGCTTGCGCTGTTTGACGTTTATCTGCACATGCTGGATGACGATGCGCTGCCCGGGGATATTCGTAAGCACATCCGTGATGGGCAATGGGCGCAAGGCGCACTCAAACAGGTGATTCGCGAACACGTGCGGCGTTTCGAGTCGATGGAAGATTCCTATCTGCGTGAGCGTGGTGCGGACGTCAAGGATCTGGGCTTGCGGGTGCTGGCTTATCTCCAGGATATTCGCGCAAAAAAAACTCACTTTCCCGACGATACCATTCTCGTAGGCGATGAAGTAACACCCGGGATGCTCGCCAACATCCCGGCGGATATGTTGCGAGGCATCGTTTCGGTACGAGGCTCAGGGAACTCCCATGTGGCGATACTTGCCCGCGCGTTAGGTATTCCGGCGGTCATGGGGGCGGTGGATTTACCCATCGTCAGCGTCGATAACCAACCGCTTATCGTGGACGGTTTTTATGGGGAGGTATTCGCCAATCCGTCCCAACAGTTCACCGAGCAATACCAGATGTTGGCGAACGAGGAGCGCGAATTTACCGAAGAACTTGATAAGTTGAAGGATCTGCCCAGCGTGACCAGAGACGGTTGGCGGGTGCGCCTGTGGGTCAACACTGGACTCCCGGGGGATATATCGCGGTCACTGGACCGGGGTGCGGAGGGGGTTGGCCTGTTCCGCACCGAAGTCCCTTTCATGACCCAGGATCGCTTTCCGAGCGAAGAGGAACAGCGGCTCATCTACCGAGAACATATGGAGGCGTTCGACCCGCGGCCGGTGACCATGCGAACGCTCGATATCGGAGGAGACAAGTCGCTGTCGTATTTTCCGATCAGCGAAGACAACCCGTTCCTCGGTTGGCGCGGGATACGCGTAACTCTGGATCACCCGGAGATTTTCATGGTGCAGACCCGCGCGATGATCAAGGCGAATGCCGGACTCCAATGCCTGTTACGGATCATGCTGCCGATGATCTCCAACATCACCGAGGTCGAGGAGGCCAAGGCGCTGGTACAACGTGCGTACGACGAGGTTGTCGAGGAGGGTGTCGACGTCAAACAACCCCTGGTGGGGGTCATGATCGAAGTACCGGCCGCGGTTTACCAATCCCGCCAGCTCGCAAAGGCGGTGGATTTTCTCGCGGTCGGGTCGAACGATCTCACTCAGTACATGTTGGCCGTCGACCGTAACAACCCCCGGGTCGCGAATCTTTATCAGGAATCCCATCCAGCCGTGCTGACCGCGTTGCGTGAGGTAGCCCGAGCCGCGCACGCGGAGCAGAAACCGATCGGTATTTGCGGTGAACTTGCCGGTACGCCGGTCGGGGCGGTGCTGCTCATGGCGATGGGTTACGATGTGTTGTCGATGAACGCCACCAACCTGCCTAAAGTGAAATGGGTGATCCGTAACATAAAACGATCGGATGCACGACGCATGCTTGCCCGTGTGCTGCGGATGCAAACCGCTGAAGAGATCCAATCATACATGCACGGACAACTCATCGATGCGGGCCTTGGTCGGGTCGTGCCGAGTCATCACGGTTAACAGGACCGCAAACTCAGACTACTTTGCTCAGGCCGCCATCCAGGTTGATTGCGCAGCCAGTCACGTAGGAAGCTGCGTCCGAGGCGAGAAATAGCGCGAGGTTGCCACACTCCTCGGCTTCCCCCATACGGCCCATCGGCAGCCTTGCACCCGCAGCAGCAACAAATTCCTGCAAGGATTGTT
>SMUX01091574.1_pt1 | contig 16919 bp, 18 predicted proteins | sample 2456431 | NCBI WGS metagenome assembly SMUX01 (sample SAMN11095930, study PRJNA526329) | marine sediment metagenome | biome: Marine sediment; feature: Surficial sediment; material: Deep marine sediment; isolation source: Hadal surficial sediment | place: Pacific Ocean | collected 2014-11 | depth... | reverse complement strand
TAAATGCGCAGAATGGAACGATTCTAAGATCTGGAGTAACGTAGTGAATATCACATCTTTGTAGTCTTTCTAGGTCTTCGTTGTATTTGTCTTGGAAGTGCATCATTCCAAGGAATAGTCCTTTAACATGAAATGAACCAATTGAACCAAAGGTTCTCTTCATTAAGATACTTCCAAACATCTTGGCAAGATCTAATCCTGCTGGTTGTTTTTTGGTATCTACAAAGCTTTTGAGTTTTCTTACCACCTCAAGCATTGTAAAGTACTTGTTTTTGCCAGAGTGAATTTCTTCTGCTTTGTCTTCAAATAATTCTAACATTCCTTGAATATCGCAGAATCTAGTCATTGGGACTAGTTTCTTTGTGTCTGCATCTTCGAAAACATAGGTACCAGCACCACATGCAAAGTGAATAGATAATTCATACTTTGGTTTACTTGAAAATGCTTCAATTACGTTTGTAAGTGGCATACAGCTTGGAACTGGATACCAATCATCCATTGTCACTTGACCGTTTGTTTGTTCCTCAATTCTTTGGATACAATCAGGGATAGTAATTCTATATTTTTCACGTTCTGTTTTACCCATTCTACCAGTCAATGATACTGGTTGGAAGTTTACAGCATGAACTACATCCAAATTCTTTTGTGCATATCGAACTATTCCTCCTAGTTCATGGTCATTAATTGATTTGATAACAGTTGGAACAAATACTACTGTGGTTCCAGTCTTTCTGCAACTATCAAGAGCATATGGAATTTCCCAATGGTTTTTTGGATTGGTTCTAGCAGTTACACCGTCAAAACTAAGATAAAGATTGTTACAACCTGCTAATCTTACCTCACGTGCAGCCTCTGGATCCATCGCATGTCTAATTCCATTGGTGTTCATCTGAATATGGTCTACACCTTCTTCTTTCATGATCTTAATTACATCACAAATATCTTCTCGCAGCATCGGTTCACCACCGGTAATCTGCATAGAATTTCCTGGGATAGGCCTCTCAGCTCTCAATGTCTTCATCATTGCTCTAACTTGGGTGTGATCTGGCTCATACATGTAAGCTCCTTCAAGACCTTTCTTTACGTAGAAGAAGCAATACCAACATGTAAGATCACACCTGTTTGTGACTATCATGTTTGCAAGTCCACTGTGAGAGAGGTGATTAGAACAAAGTCCACAATTATTTGGGCAAGAACATTTGTCTTTCATTATTACGTTTGGAGCATGTGCGCCTTTACCATCAACCCAATAGGTACTAAATTTTTTATATAATTCAGAGGAGCCAAAATAAAGCTCTTCACATTCACCGTGAGTAGGACATGTCTTAGTCATGTAGACTTTGTGGTTTCTCTCAAAAACTTCAGCATCCAGAATCATATTACAATCTGGGCAAATACTTTGAGTAAATCTAATGGTAGATTTCTTTCCTATCTCCTTGGATGATTGATTTGCAATCTGTATAAGTGCCATTCCTATTAATGGGCATTTTTTTGATATAGTATTTAATGACTTTCATACTTGCCCCCGTGGGATTAAGGATAACCGCTATTACGAGATTTAAATACCAAAATGAGAGGTTTAGATCGCTATGAGTATTTCTGATAAAACAAGAAAATCGTTAGATAAGGTTGGTCTTACAAGCTATGAGATTAGAACATTCACTTCATTGTTAAAAGGTGGTGAACTTTCTGCATCTGATATAAGCCAGAAATCAGGTGTTCCGTATTCAAAAATTTATGAAGTCTTAGGAACCTTAGAAGAAAAAGGTTGGGTAGGTTCTGATGACTCTAGACCAACAAAATATTTTGCAAAGTCTCCAGCAACAGCTCTTGAAACAACAAAACAAAAACAAGAACAAGACTTTAAAGAAAATCAAAATGTTATTTTAAATGAATTAATTCCGTTATATGAAAAAAGTGGTACAAGTGAACGACCTGACATCTGGGTTTTATCTGGTACAGTAAATATTGCATCTAAAATATTGGAAATGGTAGAATCGTGTAAAAATGAAGTAATGATTGCATTGCCAAAGGCTAGTGAAGATTTGGTAAAACAAGCTTTGCCAAAGCTAAGATTACTGCATGATAAGGGAATAGATATCACAATATTAACTTCAGATAGTATTGATAAAGAATCTCTAAAAGCTATTTCAAGAGTTGCCCAAGTAAAGATAAAAAAAGGTCTTTATGGGGGTGGAATAATTTCTGATAAACGCTATGTTGTAATTTTACTGGGACCTGAGGTAAGTGATTCAACTTCTGCTGATATAGTGGCTATTTGGGCAGATCATGCTGGACTTGCTGGTTTTGCAAGGGAATATTTCGAATATTTATTAAAAGATTCAAAGGAATCAAAGTAATTGAGTGACGAAATTCTCTTTGTAGGAACTGCAGAAGCAGAACATGTAGAAATGTATCTTAAAGCAATATGGCACATTAGAGAAAAAAAAGAGCTTGTAAAAATTAGCACTATTGCAAAAATGCTTAATGTAAGACAACCAAGTGTTGTTCAAATGTTAAAAAAATTAAACGAGAAAAATTTAGTAAATTACAGTAAAGCTAGCGTGAAATTAACCGAAGAAGGTGAAAAAATTGGTGCAAGTATGATGAGAAATAGTAGACTTTTAGAAGTTTTGATGGAAAGTGCTCTTAAAGTGGAAATAGACGAAGAAATGGTTTGCGGAATAGAGCATCATATGAATAAACAATTTACAGATGCTCTTTGTACAATGCTCAAACATCCAAGAAAATGTCCTCATGATCACGAAATTCCTGTTGGAGAATGCTGTAGCCTCAATTCATAGGATTATTATAAGTTAAAAAAATATATCAGTTTGGATGTTCTGTAAAGCATGACATGTTTTTGTGGCTGTGAAACTTATGAAAAAGATCCTAATGGTTTCAAAATAGGATGTGTAAAATGCAATCATGGTCTACAAAATCATGATGACGAATTTAGAAATGCTGCTCGAAAAAACGAAGAAGTAAGTCAAAAAAGAGATGTTGATTTTGGATAAATTTTTCCTATCTATTCTCCAATTATCTTAACAAGAACTCTTTTGGATCTTCTACCATCAAATTCGCCATAGAATATTTGTTCCCACGGACCAAAGTCAAGTCGTCCTTTGGTAATTGCTATAACAACTTCTCTTCCCATTACTTGTCTTTTAAGATGTGCATCAGCATTATCTTCTCCAGTTTTGTTGTGTTCATATTGTTCTATAGGTGAATGAGGCGCAAGTCCTTCTAACCATTTTTCATAGTCTTTATGTAATCCCTTTTCATTGTCATTAATGAAAACACTTGCAGTAATATGCATAGCATTAACTAAACAAAGACCTTCTTGTACACCACTTTTGTGAACAAGTTTTTCAATTTGTGACGTAATATTTACAAATGCTCTTCTAGTTTTTGTTTTAAAAGTTAGATATTGTGTGAGTGAATTCATGTTTCTATGAATAAAATATGCCATAAATATTAAGATGCAGGCTCAGAACTCAAGATCCCTATCATCAAATCAAAGGGATAGAATCATCAACGCCTGCAAATTAGTATCTGCCTACTTACTAATTGAGTTTTTCAAAAACCTTGATAAATGGCTAAAGGGATATTTTCTAATATGGTAAAAATAGATGCGTCATGCTCACTAGAAAGTTTTCGAAGATTTATTGTTGCTAGTACGTGTAGTTCATTTATTCCAAACAGTTACCATGAGGATTTTGAAGTTTTTCCTGAACGTAATGAAGAATCTGGTTCAATTTATGTTGAAGCCGCAGATAAAGTAACTATAAAAAAAATTCGTGAGATAACTTTCGTTAACGCAAGGGATGTTTTAGGAATCATATACAATTCAAAAAGCGGAAACACTAGTTTAAAATGGAGACAAATCAGGAAACAAAATGGCAAAGTAACAGGAGAAGCATCATCAAATTCTCTTGTCAATCTAACAGAAGGTGGAGTAATTACTATGGATTGGGTAGAAAATTACCTAAGAAAAAAGAACGAAGAAGATAAGAATAAGATTAACAAAATAACTAGCTGAGTTCTTTTTATTGATAATAAACTATTGAATAAGAAGTATGATTACAAAAATAGTTGATGAAAATTCAATTTCATTTATACCTGAAGAATCAGATGATTTGTTGACCTTACGTAGAATAATTAAGAAGGGAGATAGAATTGTTGGAGATACCAAACGTGTTATAAAACAAGATAAAGATTTTTCAAGACCTGATAAAGGGGAAAGAGTAAAAATAAGAATTGCTTTAGATGTAGAAAAAATTTCTTTGGATGATGTTTTTGATAAGCTTCGAGTACAGGGAACTATAGCTGAGTCAAGTAATGAAGAAGTTTCACATGGATCGCATCACTCAATTCTAATTAAAATACAAGAAAGTTTCAAATTAATTAAAAAACAATGGACCCATGTAGAAAAAAAATTAATTAAATCTAAAAATCAAAATCTTGCTTTCTTATTAATTGCTATAGATACTGAATATTGTGGTATCGGAAGATTGAAGGGAACTCATTTAGAAATACTACCAAATATTTATTCTGGTTCTAGTGGAAAAAGATACAAAACAAATTTCAATATAGAAAAATTCTTCGAAAATATTCAAAAAGCTATCTCATCATCGCTAAATACAGGAGCTATAGTAATCATGTTTGGGCCAGGAGAAACGAAGAAAAAATTTTCAAACTATCTTGACAAAAAGCAACATGGTAAAAAAAACAAAATACAAGTTATAGATGGTATTGATTCAGGTGGAGAAGATGGGATATATGTATTCACAAAATCTGAAGCCATGAAAAAGATCATGGGAGATAGCAAACTTGCCAAAGTTTCTTCAATTATTGATGAAATCATGATTAGAGCCAATAAAAAAAGTAGAAAATTCACAATGGGTTTTGATGAAACTAAAAAAGCCAATCAATATGGTGCTATTGAATCCTTAGTATTTTCTGAAAAAATAATACAAACAGTGGATGAAGAAAAAGTTATTGAATTTTTAGATCAGGTAGAAAACAAAGGCGCTAAAGCATATAGTGTAGATTCAACTACCGATATTGGATTAAGGGTTACTGGTTTAGGTGGTATTGTATCCTTACTAAGATTCCCAGTAGAGGCTTAGGTTGTTGATTCAATTAACCATTTCAAGTATGGTTTGTTTATAGAACTAACAGCAATTTCAGCTATTTCAGGAACATCATAAGGATGGGTTTTCTTAATTGTGTTTTTTAGAATGTTTTGATTTTTTTTTGTAGTTTTGAATAGTGCCAAGTATTCTGTAGTGTTTTCAATTTTTCCTTTCCATGAATAAGTTGAAGAAATTTTAATTACATTCACACAAGCTGCAAGCCGATTTTTTACCACCTGATTTGCAATACTCGCAATCGATTTCTTGTCTGGATATGTTGATACAATTATCACTGGTTTCATAGCAAATGATAAATGGGCGTGATTAAAAAAAGTAACAATTAATTTGGAACTTGATTTTATCACGGAAAATGCTATTATTTACGTTTTAATGGCATGGGTAGTAATTGTTCTTGCTGCAAAAGGATTGAGGTTAGAAAAGCATGGATTTGAAATTAAACCATACAGTCTAACTTATAAAAATTATAAAGTTCAATCTGTTCTTACAAAATTACTAGGCAGAACAAAAAGAGGAATACGTGTTTTTGCAGATGTGAGTGTTGTTGCAGGCTTTTTAATGATGGGTTTTGCTTTTTGGTTTTTGTTAAACAATGTATCTAACTATTTTGTAGAACCATCAGAATTTGCAGAATTAACTGTACTAATCCCTGGAGTTACATTAACTTCTTCTGCATCAATTACATACTTTTTCTTATCAATTCCAATCGTTTTGATAATTCATGAAGGAGCACATGGAATAGTAGCCACTTTAGAAAAAATTAAAATAAAAACAGGAGGATTTGCAATTTTTATAGCATTATTTGCAGGATTTGTTGAACCTGATGAAGAAGAATTTAACAATGCAAAAAAGATTTCAAAACTAAGAGTAATAGGAGCTGGGGCTACAGCAAATGTAATTTTTTCATTTGCTTTAGGCGCAATTCTTCTTACAAATCCCTTGTTTGCTATAATTTTACCAGAACCTATACAAGGTTATTTTTACGAGTCACCTGATGGCGTATTAGTATTATCATTAATAGAAGGTGCAGGTGCTGAAAATGCAGGAATGCAACCTAATGATATCATCACTGCAATTAATGAAATAAATGTAATTACGCCGTTAGATTTTCAAAAGGTAGATTTAACACCTGGTGAAACGGTTTCAGTAACAATACTAAGAGGAGAACAAGAGTTACAATTTCCTGTTGTAATTACACCAGCACCAGATGATCCTGAGAGAGGCTTAATTGGAATTATGAGAGACAATTCTTTTGCATACAAACCAGTTTTGAATTTTATTGAATGGAATAATCCACAACTTTCTATGTTTTTGTTGTGGTTATGGATGATTTCATTTTTCATTGGAATAATTAACATGCTTCCTTTACCAATACTTGATGGTGGTAAATTCATTTATAGTATTATTGAAAAGAAAATTTCTGAAAGAGGAGTTAATGGAGTAATGTGGGGGATTTACGCTTTTACTTTTGTATTGTTTGGACTAAACATCGCACTTTCATATATGAAATCTGGTTGGTTTACTATCTAAAAATAGCTTTAAGATAGTTATGTCTATATCATAGATGTAGGAAAACGTAGCATGAAATGTGATAAATGTAACGAGGTAGCAGTTTATGCTCGCAAGTATTCTGGTGAAAACTTGTGTTCTAGTTGTTTTTCAAATTCTATTTTACGAAAAACTGCAAAAACAATTTCAAAATATAATATGATAAATAATAATGATATAGTCTGCGTAGCTGTTTCAGGTGGTAAAGATTCTCTAACATTATTGGAAATCCTTTCAAAAATGTCTAAAACTCACAATTTCCAAATTAAGGTAGTAACAGTTGATGAGGGTATTCCATCTTATAGAAATGAAGCCTTAGATATAGTAAAAAATTTCTGTACAAAATTAAATGTTGAATATAAAGTCTATTCATTCAAAGACTTGTTTGATTTAACATTAGATGAAGCTCTTCATTTAAGGGAAAATGAAAAGACTTCATCTTGTTCAATTTGTGGAACACTTCGACGTAGAGCTTTTGATTGTGCAGCTAATGACATGGGTTCCAAGATAGTAGCAACCGGCCACAATCTTGATGATACTCTTCAGAGTTTTTTTATAAATATGCTATCTGGTGATACAAATAAGATTGGATGGATGGATCCAGATACTTCAACTAATTCTCTTCAAAGAATAAAGCCATTTTGCGAAATTTATGAATCTGAAATAGTTTTTTACGCTTTTACAAATGGTATTCCGTTCCAAACCGAACCCTGTCCACATATGAATGAAGGAATTCGAACTGAAATTCGGGAATTTCTAAACACGTTAGAAAATCATCATGCAGGAATTAAAAACAATTTGTATAAATCATCTCTGAGGTTATCACAAATTGTAAAAGAATCAAATTATAAGAAAAAACGAGTTTGTCCAAATTGTGGAAATCAATGTACTAGTGAATTATGCTCGGTTTGTAATTTAGTTTTAAAACTAAAGGGTATCAAAACCTAATGCAAATATAACATTCCATTTTAAAAAAGATGGTAGTAGGTAGGATCGGGGTGCTAGCCGTGCCCTATTCTGAAACCGGCTATAAGCAGAGATCAGTAACTGCTGGGTAAATCTCTAGATAGATAGTTCCCGCTTGATGTACGGAAATGAAATCACGCCGAGGCGGGTGGATGCAGGACTAGGATTATCCGAAGGGATAATTCCTATGACCGAACTGTCGAAAGGGATGAGGTCCGGGAGGGAGCAATCCTAAGATAGAACACTCACGCTTCCTCGTCAACGTGGCGGATCTTGTATGCCTTGAAATGGGGCTACCAATCTAGACTGGAACTAGCAGGGCTACTACTATATACTTTAAAAAAAATTTATCATATGGACGGTATTATTTCCTTTGGAAATAAAAGAAGTTATGAAGAATTTAAAAACCAACTATCATTGAAAATTAGACCGCATTTTGAATTACTTAGAAATTTTTGTTTTTCGTTAGGAGATAATGTAATAGAAGATGTACGAATGCATAGGATTGTATTTTGTAAATCCATTACTTTCAGATGGTTTTTAGACATGGAACCAAATTTAGATTCAATAGTAATTAAAATTCAAAAGAATCGAAAAGAACCTCAAAAGAAAATTTGGGTAAAAACAAATGATAATCTTGATGAAATAAAGAAACTAATTAGTAGTGCTTATAATTCCATTCGTTAATACAATACATCAAACTTTGAAAATTCTCCAGTATGTTTCTCATTTTTAATATCTATATCTTCAACTCTTGCGTTTGCTGAACCGGCGTGACACCATTCTACCATAGAGCTTACGTCAAGATCTTCTCCTTCAAGAATAGCTTCTACTCTTCCATCTTTGAGATTTTTTACCCAACCTAAAACATTTTTCTTTTTGGCCATAACCTTTAGGGCTTGCCTAAAGAACACACCTTGTACTTTTCCTGTTACAAAAATTCTTACACGCTGTTTTCCCATTCAAAAATTTGTCAGAACTTGACCATTAATCAATTTTGGCCTTTTCCTATAGTGTTATCTTCTTTCTTTGATTCTTGCACGACCAGTCTTTCTGGCTGCTATGCTACCAACTTTGGCACCAGGAGGTGCATTCCTAGAAACTGTTGAACTTTGACCTACATGCTGATGTCTTCCTCCTCCATGAGGATGTACATATGCAGCTTGTGCTACACCTCTTACTATAGGATATTTTTTTCCTTGAGATCTAAAACGGCGCCATTTAACACCTGCACGCATAAAGGGCCTATCAGTCACTCCTCCTCCTGCTAAAGTGCCAATCATCGCTCTATTCTTTGGATTAAGAGTAGATGACTTTCCAGAAGGGAGTTTTATTACAACACCTTCAGGGCCGTGGGAGAAAACGGTTGCACTGGAACCAGCAGATTTAATGATGGAACCTCCATCTCCAAAATGTTTTTCAATATTACATACAATTGTTCCGTCTGGAATGTTTTGAACACTAATGACGTTCCCATCTAATATATCAGATTTTAAACCAAAATGAATTCTGGATCCTACTTTAGTTCCTAAAACTGCTGGGACATAAGAAATTGTACCATCTTCGAATCTTATTTTTGCTAACGGTACATCACGTCCCCCTTCATGAACTAGATCAATAACATCACCTTCATGTTTTTCAGCTAGACTATAACTAGGATATCTTGCAGGAGTTAATTTTCCTGTAGTGCGTGCTCTAAACTGCATTCCTCCTCTACCACGTCTTCGAACTAATGGTCGTTTACCCAAGATGAAGGCTTTTTCTATTCAAGTAGATTTTAAGTTTTGCGTTTAAATGATGGTTTTGTTAAAATTGTAACGCCAAAGATATAAAACGTACTTAAAGAGTCTTTTTTCTATGAGCCAGAATGCACTATCCCTAAAGGTATTAGAAGCATACACACGTGATGTTGGAAGGGGTGTGGCCAGAATTGATTATGATTCTATGGATACACTAAACGCATCTACTGGAGATGTTATAGAAATTAAAGGAAAGAGAAGAACTGTTGCAAAGTGTCTTCCTCTTTATCCTTCAGATGAAGGAAAAGGCATAATTCGAATTGATGGACTTGGCAGAAATAATTCAGGAATTGCAATAGGCGATACGATTTCTGTGAGAAAGATAAAAGCTGTTGCAGCTGAAAAAGTTGTTGTAGCACCATTAGAAGCTATTCCCCCAATCGATGAAAGATATCTTGCAGATGCTTTGGAAAGTGTACCTCTAATAAAAGGCGATAATGTAATGGTTCCTTATTTTGGAGGTCGATTAACTTTTCAAATAATTGGAGTTACACCAGCAGCAGATGCAGTTCTTGTCACTCAAAAAACTGTTTTTCATATAGCTGAAAAAGGTGAAACATTAAGAGGAGTTCCACAGGTAACTTATGAAGACATTGGAGGTCTTACCGATGAAATAAAAAAGGTTAGAGAAATGATTGAATTACCATTAAGACACCCAGAAATTTTTGAAAAATTAGGAATCGAAGCACCTAAGGGAGTGTTATTGTATGGGCCCCCAGGTACTGGAAAGACTTTACTTGCAAAAGCAGTTGCAAATGAGAGTGCTGCTCATTTCATTAGTATTTCTGGTCCAGAAATAATGAGTAAATTTTATGGTGAAAGCGAAGCAAGACTTCGAGAAATCTTCAAAGAAGCTCGAGAAAAATCTCCATCAATAATTTTTGTAGATGAAATTGATTCGATAGCACCTAAACGAGAAGAAGTGACCGGTGAAGTTGAACGAAGAGTAGTTTCACAAATGTTGTCACTTATGGATGGCCTAGAAGCAAGAGGAAAAGTAATTGTTATCGCTGCAACCAATAGACCAAATGCCATTGACCCGGCTTTACGAAGACCTGGAAGATTTGATCGAGAAATTGAAATTAAAGTACCAGATAAGAAAGGTAGAAAAGACATTCTTTTAATTCACAGCAGGAATATGCCCTTAACTGACGATGTTGATTTGGATAAAATGGCTTCAGTTAGTCATGGGTATGTAGGTGCAGATTTAGAGTATTTGTGTAAGGAAGCAGCTATGAAATGTTTGCGAAGGTTACTACCCGTGATTAACTTAGAAGACGAGAAGCTTCCTCCAGAAACATTGGACAAGCTAATTGTAAGTGGAGAAGACTTCCAAAAGGCAGTATTTGAGATAACTCCCTCTGGAATGCGAGAAGTATTCATTGAAAATCCAGATGTAAAGTGGGATGATGTTGGTGGATTATCGGAAGTTAAAAGAGAACTTCAAGAAGCAATTGAATGGCCATTAAAGTATCCTGCTTTATATGATAAATTGGGTCATAAAATGGCCCGAGGAATTTTGTTACATGGGCCTAGTGGTACTGGTAAAACTTTACTTGCAAAAGCTGTTGCAACAGAAAGTGAAGCTAATTTTGTTTCTGTGAGAGGACCTGAACTTTTGTCTAAATGGGTTGGAGAATCTGAGAGAGGAATTAGAGAAATATTCCGAAGAGCAAGACAAGCTTCACCTTGTGTAATTTTCTTTGATGAAATTGATTCCATTGCACCACTTCGAGGTGTAGGAGGTGAAACTGCAGTTACTGAAAGAGTTGTAAGTCAACTTTTAACAGAATTAGACGGCATGGAAAACTTACGTGGTGTAGTTGTTTTGGCTGCTACAAACAGAGCTGATATGATTGATCCTGCATTACTTAGACCTGGACGATTTGATAAAATTATTCAAATTCCATTACCAGATTTAGATTCCAGAAAGAGTATTTTGGAGATAAGTGTAAGAGATGTTCCTGTAGAAAAGGATCCCAAAGATCCTAACTATGTAAATGTCTCAAAACTTGCCGAACAAACTGATGGAATGAGTGGAGCAGATGTTGCTGCTATTGCAAATACTGCAGTTTCATTAGTAATTCATGAATTTCTAGATAAATATCCAGAAATCAAAGATGTAGAAAAAAGATCAGTGGGAGCCAAAGTGAACATGAAACACTTTGAAGAAGCAACAAAGAAAGTTCGAGATCAAAAGGACTTGAAGTTAGGGCAAAAAGTCGTTGCATCTTATTACAGGTAGTTTTAATTAAATAATCTATCTAATCTACATAAATGTCTGAATATAGAGGCTATAAAGGAAATTCTCTTTTATTATTAAAAAAATCAAATGTCAAAGTTGGAGATTCAATTAAAGTAACTGAAGATTTGACTTACAATGGCATTCTTATGCCTCGTTATGAACATGAAGATGAAGAGCATATTGTCATCAAACTAAAAAGTGGATATAATGTTGGAATAGAAATAAGTAAAATCAAGAAAATAGAACTGCTTCCATCTGATAAAAAAATTCAAGAATCTTCTCCAAAAATTCATTCAGATTCCTCATTACCAAAAGTTTTGTTGTTATCGACTGGAGGTACGATTGCGAGTAAAATTGATTATAGGACTGGAGGAGTTACTCCTGCACTAACGGCAGATGATCTTAATTCAGCTGTTCCAGAACTTGCTAAAATAGCAAATATAGATACAAAAGTCTTATTCTCAGAGTATTCTGAAAATCTACTTCCTCAACATTGGAAACAAATTGCAGAAAAATTAGATTCCGTAGCTAATTCTGATTACAAGGGTATCATTATTGCTCATGGTACTGATACAATGCAATACACTGCTGCGTTCCTTTCATTTGCATTAGCTGGTTTTCCAATTCCAATTGCACTTGTAGGTTCACAAAGATCTTCAGATAGACCCTCTTCAGATGCGGCATTAAATTTGGTTTCTTCTGCAAAATTTGTTGTTGAATGCAATTCTAAAGGAGTTTTCGTAGTAATGCACCAAAATGAAAGTGATGATCTGGTGGTATGTCATCTAGGTACAAGAGTGCGAAAAAATCATACAAGTAAACGTGGTGCATTCCAAACCATTGGAGGAGATCCCGCATTTTTAATATTAGATAAAAAAATTCATAAAAATCTTCAACAAGAATATTTCAAGCAAACAAAATACAATCCTAAATTAAATTATAATACCAAAGTTGCTCTTGTAAAATATTATCCTGGTTATGATCCAAAATTATTTGATTCTATAATTGGAGCAGGATATAAAGCAATAATATTTGAAGGAACGGGTTTGGGACATATTGGAAAGTCAATGTACCAGAGTGTAAAGAAGGCAAATGATCTTGGATTATTTTTGGGAATGACTTCTCAATGTATAGATGGTAGGGTAAGTATGACAGTATATGAAAGTGGAAGAGATCTTCTTGAGCTAGGGATTGTACCGTTATCTAATATGATTCCAGAAACGGCTTTAGTGAAAGCAATGTGGGCTTTGGGAAATTCAAATAATGTTACTGATATGAAAAAATTAATGATGGAGAATATTGCATCAGAATTTTCTGATTAATCTTTAAAGATGGTATGGTGGAAAAATAAATGTCTGAAATAAACATAGATAAAATTGGTTTAAAGGTTGGATTGGAAATTCACCAACAATTATCTACGGGTAAGAAACTATTTTGTAACTGTAATATTGAAGAGAAAAATGAGTATACGAAAAAGTTTTCACGAAGGTTAAGGGCCTCTAAGAGTGAATTAGGAGAATATGATCCTGCAGCCATCTTTGAAAAAACGAAATCAAAGACAATGATTTACTATACTAATCCAACCAGCACTTGTCTTTTAGAACAGGACGAAGAACCACCTCATGAACTTAATTCAGAAGCAAAAAAAACTGCACTATTAATTTCAAGTGCTCTTAATTCAAAAATTTTTAGAGAAATTTATCCAATGAGGAAAATGGTAATTGACGGTTCTAACACTTCAGGATTTCAAAGAACTATGCTAGTTTCTCAGGGAGGATTTCTTTATGTAGATGGAGAAAAAATAGGGATCCAAACTATTTGTCTTGAAGAAGATGCTGCAAAATTACTGCAAGATAGTGAAGGTAAAAGAGAATATAGTCTAGAACGCTTGGGAATTCCGCTTGTAGAGATTGCCACAGAACCTGTAATGGCAAGTCCTTCAAAGATAAGAAAAATAGCTCTTAGTTTAGGTAGGCTTTTACGAACTACGAAGAAAGTTACACGAGGATTAGGATCGATTAGACAAGATGTTAACGTATCTATCAAAGATGGTGGGGTAGTAGAGGTTAAAGGAGTACAACAATTAGATCAGCTAGAAAAAGTTGTAGAATACGAAGCAAAGAGACAACAGGGATTATTATTAATTTCTGAAAAATTAAAAAATTTGAATGTGGAAGACATCTCTAAAGAAAATGATGTATTTGATGTAACAGAAATTTTTAGAAAATCAAAATCCAAAGTTATCAAAAAAGCTTTTGAATCTAATTCAGATATTAGAGCAATAAGAATAAAAAATTTCTCTGGAATGTTTGCTTATTCACCATATGAAGGAATTAGAATAGGAAAAGAATTAGGGCAACAAGTTAGATTTTTTGGAATTGGTGGAATTTTTCATTCAGATGAACTTCCAAATTATGGGATAGAAAAAACTGAAATGGAACAAGTTACAAAACTTCTAAAACTCAATGATAAAGACGGGTATGTTATAATTGCAGGAGAAAAATCTAAGATTAATTTTGCAATTGATTCTGTTATTAATAGAATAAAAGAAGCAAAGAAAGGAATACCTACAGAAACCAGACAGGCAACAGCTACTGGAGAAACTGTCTATCTTCGACCTAAACCTGGAGCATCAAGGATGTATCCTGAGACTGATATACCACCAATAATTCTGAGTGAAGAAGAAATTAAAAATTCCAAAACTAATGTTCCCAAGTCTTGGGATGAATCATTACAGGAGCTTCAACAAAAATACCAGCTTAATACCCAATTAGCTGAACAAATATTTGATTCAGAGTATTTAAATTTGTTTGAAAAGATTTGCACAAATAAAAAAAATTCTCCAAATTTTGTTGCTTCTACATTATGTTCAACTATAACAAACTTACAACGGAAAGGATTGGATTCGAATTTACTAAAACCACAAGAGATTATCAAGTCATTCGAGTTTTTAACAACCGGAAAAATTTCCAAAGAATCAATGGAGATTATTTTTGAATTAATTATGTCAGGTAAAACAAAATCTGTAGAAGAATCTATAGATAAATCATCTCTCAAAAATATAGATGGTGAAGAGCTAGACCATATACTTGAAAAGGTAATTAATGACAACATGAATATTTTACAAGCCCAAGGACATCACGCAGTTGGGGCTTTGATGGGAATTGTTATGAAGTCTGTTCGTGGAAAGGCATCAGGAGAAAAGATTAATCAGTTATTAAAAGAAAAAATTAACAAATATCTTAGAAATAATAAAGAATGAAAAAACTTAGTTTGACGAAGTTTTAATAGAATTTTTTTTAGATTACTCTATTTTACGTCTACCAGTTCCTCGTCCCATGGTGACCCATCGGCCTTTTCCTGTTGGTCTTCCTTTGGTTTCTGCAATATCACCAAGTTTGATTTTTTTGGTACCGCGGCCCATAGATATGTACACATCTTTTGCTGCTTCTTTCTTTTTTTTCTGATATTCTCGGTATTTCTCTCCTGTCCACTTATCTTCTGGTTTTTCAATTATTTTACGTGATGTACCTCTGCCACCTACTCTTACTACTTTGCCCATGTACAATTCTACTATTTTCCCGTTTTTAAAGGTGTTCCCTATTCTTAAATCAGGAATAAAATGCGGGAAGTGGGATTTGAACCCACGAACTCCTAGGAGATAAGGACCTGAACCTTACGCCGTTGACCAGGCTGGGCGACTCCCGCAACGTAGAATTTAGAAATCTAGAATAAGTTTCTTTATTGAACACAAACAAAAGTACAAACATGATCTTAACTACTAATCATTTATGGAATTTAGAGAGATTTATTGTAACAATTGTAAGAAAAGCCTTGGAAGATACAATATAAAATATTTTCCTGAATCAAAAATTGCTGAATTAATTAAAGATAACCATGCATCTCATCTACGAAGTGGTCATCAATTAGAAGTAAAGCGAGTACAAAAATAATCAAAATTTTAGGAGATATTTATTTCCAAGTTTAATTAGTTGTCAAAAGTTTTTTCAAAATCTTCTAGGAGGTTTTTTTGATGTTTATCTAACTTCTTTGGAATATTTATTACAACTCTGACATATTGGTCTCCACGAACTCTAGAATTTTGATTGGGCAAACCTTTTCCCTTTAATTTTATAATAGTATTTGGTTGACTGCCAGACTCTATTTTAATTTTTTCAGTTTTTTCTAATGTTGGCACTTCAATAGTTTTTCCAAGTGTTGCTTCAACCATACTTACGTTTGCATCATAAAAAATGTCTGATTCATCTCTCTTAAATTTTGGGTGAGGTTGGACTCTAATACGGACGATCAGATCTCCATTAACACCATCAGGAATTGATTCTCCTTCGCCTGAAATAATGTAATCACCTGAATCAATTCCTCGTGGAATATCAAATGGCATATGTCTAATTCCTTTTGTTTGTCCACTTCCTTTACAATTTTTACAGGGTTTTTCAATAATCGAACCATTTCCATGACATGAATTACATGGTCCAACTGTTACAAAGGATGCAAATCCCATTTTTCTAGTTTGTCTAACTTGACCTTGACCATTACATACTGAACACGTTTTTTTCGAAGTCCCAGGTGCACACCCTGTACCTTGACAATTATCACAATCTACGTTTTTATGAATATCAATTTCCATATGTTTTCCATGAAGAACATCTTCAAGAGTAATGGATGTTTCAAAAAGTAAATCAGCACCTTTTTGATGTCTGAATCCACCAAAACCACCACGACGACCTAAAAGAGTTTCAAAAATTGATTCAAAACCGCCATGTCCTCCTCCAAAAATATCACCAAATATGTCATTAAAACTACCACCAGCCCCCCTGAAAATATCTTCAGTTGAATACTTTCCACTAACACCTTCATGTCCATATTGATCATATACTTCTCGTTTTTTTTGATCAGATAATACTGCGTAAGCCTCAGAAATTTCCTTAAAATGTTCAGCTGCTTCAGAAGATTTGTTTCTATCTGGATGGAATTTTAAAGCAAGTTTTCGATACTGAGATTTTATTTCGTTTGGTAAAGCAGTTTTCGATAAACCTAAAACTTCATAATAATCACGTTTTGCACTCATGTATAATCCTAATAATTTCCCAAGAACTATAAATTAGCTAATTTGAACTTTCACCAGATTTTTTACTGGTGTCTTCATCGGATGAAGTTTTAGATTCAGAAGTTTGTTCTTGAGTT
>SMUX01297130.1_pt1 | contig 16939 bp, 14 predicted proteins | sample 2456431 | NCBI WGS metagenome assembly SMUX01 (sample SAMN11095930, study PRJNA526329) | marine sediment metagenome | biome: Marine sediment; feature: Surficial sediment; material: Deep marine sediment; isolation source: Hadal surficial sediment | place: Pacific Ocean | collected 2014-11 | depth... | reverse complement strand
GAATCCAGTAAATACGGATATTATTTTTGCAGCCATGTGGGAACGCACCCGCAAACCCTGGCAGAGAGATTACGGAGGGATTACTTCGGCAATTCATAGATCCATTGACGGAGGAGATAATTGGGAATTACTTACCAATGGACTCCCGGCTGTAACTCCAAATACAGGCAGAATAAGCTTAGCAATTTCTGAATCTGAACCGTCCACTATTTATGCAAGATATACCACTGACGAAATTACAAACGTTTTTGACGGTTTGTATAAGTCAACCGACAATGGTGATTCCTGGACTTTGGTGGCTCTTGGTGATATAAGTGGTGTTGATTCTTCTTTTGGCTGGTACTTCGGAAACATTCGGATAAACCCTTTAGACCCTGATGAAGTGTATGTGCTTGGACAACAACTGGTTAAAACTTTAAATAGTGGTTCGAGTTGGCAGACTGTTTCGGGTATGCACGTAGATCATCATGCTATGGAATATTCTAAAAACAATTCCAATTTTATCTTAGCAGGAAATGACGGAGGAGCTTATATTTCTGAAAATGGGGGAAACTCCTGGACTCATTTTAATAACCTTCCTATTACTCAATTTTATAACATTGAAGTAGATTTTCAACAACCAGAAAGATTATATGGAGGCACACAAGATAATAATACCATCAGAACTCTTACAGGAAGTAATGATGATTGGAGTTCTATTTGGGGTGGTGATGGATTTCATGTAAATGTGGATCCCAACGATAATAATTTTGTGTACGCCGAATCACAATTTGGGGGATTAGGAAGATCTACAAATGGAGGTACATCATTTCAGGGGGCCACAGATGGTATTGATTTTAATGACAGAAGAAATTGGAATACACCTGTTGTTTTATCACCATTTGATTCGGAAATTGTTTTCTATGGAAGTAATAAATTATATACCTCTGACAAAGCAGTTTTCTGGACGGCCATTAGTCCTGACTTAACCGATGGACAACATCCAAGCGGGTCACTGTCTTATGGTACACTTACAGCTATTGCTCCATCATATTTAAACTTGGATACTGTTTATGTGGGTAGTGATGATGGTAATGTAAACGTTACTTTTAACGGTGGCAATACCTGGGAAAATATCACCAATGGTTTACCAGATCGATATATAACCTCGATTGCAATTTCACACAATGATGACCAAATTGCTTATATAACCTTTTCTGGATTTAGCGTTTTAGACTATACTCCCCACATATTTAAAACGGAAGATGGAGGTCAAAATTGGTCTGATATTTCTTCGAACTTACCCAGTATTCCTGTTAATGACATTATACTTTTTACAAATTCTATTTTTGTAGCAACAGATCTAAACGTATGGTATTCAGAAAATGATGGTGTAAGCTGGGATATCGTAGGAAATGATCTTCCAATGACAGTTATTAGGGATATTAAAATCCATCAACCAACCAATATGCTATTTGCTGGTACATATGGGAGATCTATGCATAGTTATGATTTGGATAATTTAATATTGAGCACATTAGAGAATTCTTATCAAGAAACTTCAATAAAAATCTATCCAATTCCTTCAAAAACTAATATTACTATAGTGCATAATTTTAATTCAGAAGGGGCTATATATCTGTATGATATAACGGGTAAAAAAATAAAATCACTTTTCAATGGAAATCTTTTAGAATCGCAAGAACTCTCTTTTTCGATAGAAGATATTCCAGCAGGTATTTACTTTGTGAAATTTGAAACTAACAATAGATCTATCACGAAGAAGATCATTAAGAGATAAAACCTAATTCTATAAGTAATTTAATAGATCTGAAGCATTTTCTATTTCATGAAATTTTGAATGTGTAATCTTTTCAGACACCACTTCGTAAGCCCAGGTGGTATGAAAGGGAATATGAAATGCATAGGCTCCCATATCGAGTACAGGGAGAATATCTGATTTTAAAGAGTTCCCGACCATTAAGAATTCTTCAGGCAAAATATCGAGGTGTTTTACCAGTTTTTTATAATGCTTAGGTGTTTTATCTGAAACTATTTCAATATGATGAAAATAGTTTTCCAATCCCGATTTTATAAGCTTTCTTTCCTGATCCAATAAATCGCCTTTAGATGCCATAACAAGGCGGTATTTTTCTGAAAGTATTTTTAAAGTGTTTTCTATACCATCAAGTAATTCAATGGGTTCATTGCACATTTGTTTTGCTTTATCTATAAGTGTTGAAACCACTGAAATTGGAATTTCATGATTAGAAATAGAAATTGCCGCTTCAATTAATGATAATACAAAAGGCTTGATACCATAACCATACAATGCAAGGTTTTTAATTTCAATTTCTAAAAGGACTTTATTACATTCTTTTTCTGGTAAAAAATCTTTGAGAAGCTCACAAAATTCTTTTTCTGCTTTTCTGAAATAAGGTTCATTAACCCAAAGGGTATCATCGGCATCAAATGCAATCGCTTTTATTCCGTTTAGTTTCATTAACGAATTAATTTTTTATATTTAATACGCTTAGGAAGCAAATCGGCTCCTAATCGTTTTTTCTTATTTTCTTCATAATCGCTAAAACTTCCTTCAAAAAAATACACTAGACTATTGCTTTCAAAAGCAAGGATATGAGTACAAATGCGGTCTAAGAACCAACGGTCATGGGATATCACCACGGCACATCCTGCAAAGTTTTCCAGGCCTTCTTCTAAAGCACGTAGTGTATTAATATCCAAATCGTTAGTAGGCTCATCAAGTAACAGGACATTGCCTTCTTCTTTTAAAGTCATGGCTAGATGTAATCGATTACGTTCACCTCCTGAGGTTCTATCAACTTTTTTATTTTGCTCACTTCCACCAAAATTAAACCTGCTTAGATATGCTCTTGAGTTTACCTGCTTACCCCCCATCATAACTAGTTCCTGTCCATCACTGAAATTTTCCCAAATAGATTTATTAAGGTCAATATTAGAATGAGCTTGATCTACATAGCCGATTTTTACGGTTTCTCCAACTTCAAAAATACCCTTATCGGGTGATTCTTCTCCCATGATCATTTTAAATATCGTCGTTTTACCCGCACCGTTTGGCCCAATGATTCCTACAATACCGGCTTGAGGTAGTTTAAAGTTTAAATCTTCAAATAATAATTTATCCCCAAATGCCTTGGAAACTCCTTTAGCTTCAATCACATTAGTACCCAATCGAGGACCATTTGGAATATATATTTCGAGCTTTTCGTTTAATTTTTTCTGGTCTTGACTTAGAAGTTTATCGTAATTACTTAATCGTGCTTTCTGCTTTACCCGACGACCTTTAGGAGCCATTCGTACCCATTCTAATTCACGTTCTAAAGTCTTTTGATGTTTGCTGGCTTGTTTTTGTTCTAGTGCCAATCGTTTGGATTTTTGCTCTAACCATGAAGAATAGTTTCCCTTCCAGGGAATACCCTCTCCCCGATCCAGTTCCAGAATCCAACCCGCAACATTATCCAGAAAATAACGGTCGTGTGTTACGGCAATGACGGTACCTTTATATTGAGAAAGATGGTGTTCTAACCAATGCACACTTTCAGCATCCAGATGATTGGTAGGCTCATCCAATAGTAAAACATCGGGTTCCTGTAATAAAAGTCTGCATAAAGCCACTCGACGACGTTCTCCTCCCGAAAGAATATTGATAGGAGTATCTGCTTCAGGTGTACGTAATGCGTCCATTGCTATTTCAAGCTTGGTATCTAGTTCCCAGGCATTAGAGGCATCTATCTTATCTTGAAGTATAGCTTGTTTATCCATGAGTTTCTGCATTTTATCGGGGTTCTCATAGACTTCAGGTAAGCCAAACATATCGTTTATTTTATTGTACTCTTCCAGTACATCTACAACGTCCTGTACGCCTTCTTTTACTATTTCCAAAACCGTTTTGGAATCATCCAGTTTAGGCTCTTGTTCTAACAATCCCACAGTAAAACCCGGAGAGAAAATAACATCGCCCAGATGATTAGTATCGACACCGGAAATAATATTAAGCAGGGTTGATTTTCCACTTCCATTAAGCCCTAAAATTCCAATTTTTGCACCGTAGAAAAAACTTAGATATATTTTTTTAAGAACCGGGGTCTGTGCGTTTTGAAAGGTTTTTGTAACCCCGGACATGGAGAAAATTACTTTTTTATCGTCACTCATTATTATTTAAAAAAAATTAAATATTAAAAGATTGAAAGATTTTATACTCTCCCTTTAAGAGCGTTAAATACCCATGCATTCGCCAAAAAACCAATTCCTACCGCTCCAAAACCAAACCCTGCAATTTCATCATATCTAAAAGCGCCAAGGGCAATTAAGCCAAATCCCACTATTAACATAATAAAAGTGGCCCAAGCCAGTACTGTATTTTTATTCATTCCCGTGGTATTTTCCATATTTAATTGAGGCATTCCCTATGAAGGTTGGTGAAGGCCTTTTTTTGGTGAAAAGCAAATATCGGTAATAATAATTGTTTTATGGTATCAAAAAGATATACTTTCCACTATATTTAAAAAATATAAGGCATTTTGTATTTTAGCCTAAAGTTATTTAAACAATGGATTTAACCTTCAATAAAAACGAAGATCATAATAAAATATTAGTTTCCGAATTACGTAAAAAACTAGCTAAAGTAAAATTGGGTGGTGGGAAGAGTCGTATTGAAAAACACCATGCTAAGGGAAAACTTACTGCCCGTGAACGTATAGATTACCTGCTCGATTCAAAAAAACCGAGTTTAGAAATTGCTGCTTTTGCTGGTGAAGGAATGTACGAAGAGCATGGAGGGTGTCCTTGTGGCGGGGTTGTTATAAAGATAGGTTTTATAAGTGGCAAACAATGTATTGTTGTTGCAAACGATGCAACAGTAAAAGCCGGAGCCTGGTTTCCGATTACCGTAAAAAAGAATTTAAGAGCACAGGAAATTGCTATAGAAAACAGATTGCCCATCATTTATTTAGTAGATAGTGCCGGGGTGTATCTTCCAATGCAAGAGGAAATATTCCCCGATAAAGAACATTTTGGAAGGATTTTTAGAAATAATGCCGTTATGAGTAGTATGGGTATCACTCAAATCGCTGCTGTAATGGGAAGCTGTGTAGCCGGGGGTGCTTATCTGCCTATTATGAGTGATGAAGCCATCATTGTAGATAAAACCGGAAGTATTTTTCTTGCCGGAAGTTACCTGGTAAAAGCAGCCATTGGCGAAAATGTTGATAATGAAACCCTTGGTGGTGCAACGACCCATTCAGAAATAAGTGGTGTAATCGACTACAAAGCCAAAGACGATCATGATGCATTAGATACAATTAAAAATATAGTTTCTAAAATTGGGGATTTTGAAAAGGCCGGATTTAATCGTGAACAATCCTCAAAACCTTCTGAAGATCCCAATGAAATTTATGGTATACTATCTAAATCTCGTGCCGAGCAATACGATATGAGAGAAATAATAAAAAGATTGGTAGACAAAAGTGTGTTTGAGGAATACAAAAAAGGCTATGGAAAAACTATTCTTACCGGTTATGCGCGCATTGATGGCTGGGCTGTAGGAATCGTAGCTAACCAACGTATTTTGGTAAAAACAAATAAGGGTGAAATGCAGTTTGGAGGAGTTATTTATAGTGACAGTGCTGATAAAGCTACCCGTTTTATAGCAAACTGCAACCAAAAGAAAATTCCGTTGGTGTTTTTACAGGATGTCACCGGATTCATGGTAGGTAGTAAAAGTGAGCAAGGCGGAATTATAAAAGACGGTGCTAAAATGGTGAATGCTGTAAGCAACAGTGTAGTGCCTAAGTTTACCATTATTATAGGAAACTCCTATGGTGCAGGAAATTATGCAATGTGTGGAAAAGCTTACGACCCAAGGCTCATCGTTGCCTGGCCAAGTGCAGCGTTAGCAGTTATGAGTGGAAATAGTGCCGCTAAAGTGTTATTGCAAATTGAAACTGCCTCGCTAAAAAAAGCAGGAAAGAAAATTACCAAAAAAGAAGAAGATGATCTTTTTAATAAAATAAAAACCCGATACGACATGCAAATATCTCCTTATTATGCTGCATCAAGAATTTGGACAGATGCAATAATAGATCCATTAGATACTCGTTCTTGGATTTCGATGGGAATAGAAGCTGCCAATCATGCTCCTATTAAGAAACCTTTTAATTTAGGGGTCATTCAGGTATGATAGTTTCCCAAAAACCTAAGCAACCCATATTTGTAATTCTATTACTCATTTTGTCTGGAGAGGCTGTATTCATTCTCCCCTTTGTACTCGCCCGTGTTTTTCGTCCAACTTTTTTAGAGGTCTTCAATCTCAACAACCTTGAACTAGGCACTTGCTTTTCAATTTATGGTATCGTTGCTTTTATTTCATATCTCTTTGGAGGTACTCTCGCAGACAAATTTAAACCCAAAGTGCTAATCGCTATTGCATTATTTTTAACAGCATTGGGAGGAATTGTTCTGGCTTCATATCCATCGTATACGACCTTAAAAATTCTCTATGGCTATTGGGGGTTTACAACTATTTTCTTGTTCTGGGCAGCAATGATAAAAGCAACACGTGTTTGGGGGGGCATCAAAAGACAGGGGCGTGCTTTCGGATTCTTAGATGGAGGTCGTGGATTGGTTGCCGCCGGTTTTGCATCACTGGGGATATTAATTTTTTCGCTACTTATTACTACTGAAATTGCTGAAGCCACTTTCACAGAACGAAAAGAAGCTTTCCGTTATGTAATCATTATTTCTTCGGTAATTGTTGGTAGTATCGGTTTATTGGTGATTTTATTTTTGAATAATAATCCTTCAGAAGAAAATAATAACACAAGAAAGAGCTGGAGTGAAACACTTTCAAATTTTCGAATAGTTATAAAAATCCCCTACGTATGGCTATTGATGATCATCATTTTATGTGCATATGTAGGATACAAAATCACCGACATTTTTTCTCTTTACGCAAATGAAGTTATGTTGTATGATGAAATTGAATCGGCTAAAGTAGGTGCTTATTTGCTTTACATTCGTCCTGTTATTGGAGTTGCTATTGGTTTTTTGGCAGACCGCACGAGAACTTCACTAATGATGATTCTTGGGTTTATCACCATGTTAGTAGGTGCCTTGATTTTTTCTTCGGGAGTTATTGAGCCTTCTATGAATCTGATCTTTTTGTTATCCCTATTGATTACTGCTACAGGTGTGTATGCATTTAGAACTCTTTATTTCGCTGCGATGCAGGAAGGACATATTCCGCTTGCGGTTACCGGAACAGCTGTTGGATTAATTTCACTCATTGGATATACTCCCGACATCTTTATGGGACCGGCGATGGGCTATTTGCTAGATAGTTATACTGGCGAAACAGGACATCAATATGTGTTTATGATGCTTTCGGTTTTTTCGTTGGTTGGATTAATCGCTTCTATTGTCTTCTATCGTATTCCTAAAAGAAAAGTTAATGTTCCGATTAAAAATTCATAGCTTTCAAACTCGGGACCATTTCACTTAGTAAGAATGTCTAAATGAAAGCATCGAGAAGGGTGTTTCAGAATGGATTGATTACTAAATGTATTTTTACTATTTTTCACATGTCACTAAAAATAAGTACCTTTTGAATGTAAAACAAACAACTTTTTAAATCATGGGAACAATAAAGTCTTTAAACAAATGGGCTAATGCACATTCCTATTATCCGCTTGATCTATTGCGAATTGCCTTAGGAGTGTTTTTATTTATTAAGGGTATTGATTTTATGGGAAATAGTGAAATATTAATGGAACTCATAAAACCAATAAAAAGTTATGCCGGTGGTATGCTAACGATCCATTATGTGGCACCTGCCCATTTTGTTGGCGGGCTCTTAATTGCATTTGGACTATTAACACGTTTGGCAATTATTACACAACTTCCTATATTAATTGGTGCAGTACTCATTAATTTTCTTGGAGAAATGGACAATACAAATTTAATAATGTCGGTTATTGTATTAATCCTTTGTGTTTTCTTCTTGTTTTATGGATCTGGAAAACATTCTGTCGACTATAGATTGAAAATGCAGAAATAGTTGTTTTATTAATTTATTTTATTTTTAATTACTGTAATGGCTAATTGTCTTCCATTTACATATCTGAATCCATCTTTACCATAAAATCCTGCTTCTTCAAGCATAATACGGATGTCCTTTTCCCATTCTAAAAGGTGTACGGTTGTGTTTAACTCAATAGCATAAACTGTGTTTCTGTGAAGGGGATACTCTCCATTTACCAGCACACCCTCCTGTGAATCCCACATTCCAATTGTAGTACCGGCACTATGTCCAAATAACCCTAATGGATGGGTATAAATTGAAGGTTGTAGTCCTTCGGTTTTTGCTTCAGAAAGAGATTTTAATAGTATCTGATTTCCGGTTTTACCTTCTTCAAAATTAACCGTAAAAATATCCTGTAAACGATTCCCTTTATTAAAAGCTTCAGAAAGAAATGATGGTACTTTATTCTCATTCTCATTTAATACATAGGCATGTTGCTGACAGTCGGTGTTTAGACCCAGATAGGTGATTCCGAAATCACAATGCAACAGATCGCCAGGCATAATTACTTTCTCTATATCGGCTTTTGTAAACGAATAAATATGGCTTTTTAATTTTTCATTGCTTCGCTGGATATCTATCGTGGGATGAAACCAAGTTTCTAAACCCATATCGGTCACCTTTTGACGCATCCACCAAACCACATCATCTGTAGTGGTTTTTCCGGGGGTAATTACCCTGTTTGAAAAAGCTTCATCTATTATATCATGTGTGATTTGAACCAGGGTTTTATAGAGTTCCATTTCCTTTTGAGTACGAGTCTCTATCCAGGCTATAGCCAATCTTTCAGCTGAAATCAATTTTTCTTGAATGTCGGTAGGGAGTGCTTTAATTAACTCATCATAATCGGTTTTTACCAAACCATCGGCAATTCCAAAGTATTCAGATGTGTTGATCCCAATTTTTTTTGGGTTTCGCTCTATAATAATATCCACCAAAGCTTGCCATTGATCTGGTTGTAATTCTTTATTCCAAGCAGAAGTGATATTTTCACCTACATCATATCGTGCGACGGCAAGTTTCTCTATGGTATTTTCTTTCTTATTTCTATAAAATATTAAAATAGTTCTACGTCGGGCATTTAACCAAAGTGCAGGTAACATGGTTCGTAACACGGGATCTTCGTTATATTCACGAGATATCACTAGCCACATATCAATACCTGTTCTATCCATCAAAACAGGAAGAAGACTATTAAAACGATCGGCAAGAATCTCATCTTTTAGTCCAGCCTGCTCTCTTTCAGATAAAATTTGAGATGAAGTTGAAAAAGTAATTATAAAAATAATAAAGAGTATATTTTTCATGATTGGGATGTTTATAGATTTAAATGTACCTAATTTCCTCAAATAATAAAACAACAATCTATTTATTACTTTACGTCGTTGAGTAAACCCTATATTTTTCTATTTAACAAAATCTGAAGTATCTTATCGCGTTTTATTTTTCCGGTTTCGGTAAAGGGAAATTTCGAAAAGGTGTAGATTTTTTTTGGACGTTCATACCTTTCTAATTTAGAAATAGCTTCAGATAAATCAAGTTTATCATTTTTATCCTTGGTCTCTATAATAAGAATAACCCGTTCGCCAAGTTGTTCATCTTTTTCCGAAGTGATAATAAAGGGATGTTGAATGAAAGCGGATAGTTTTTCTTCTACTTTTTCAGGAAAGATCTTAATTCCGCCACTATTGATAACATTATCATATCTCCCTAACCACTCAAATGAAGTTGGCGAAACCAGTGTTATAATATCGTTTGTAATTACCTCTTTTTCAGAAATATCGGGAGCAGAAATAATTAAACAACCCCTATCATCTTTAGAAAATTTTACATTGGGAAGAGCTGTATAACAGGTTGATTTTGCCAGTCCGCTAAGACGTTTTACAGCAATATGGGTAATGGTTTCTGTCATTCCGTAGGTTGCGAAAACCTCAGTGTCAACATTTATTAATTTCGTTTCTAATTCCTTTGATATGATACCTCCACCAATAATTAATTTTTTAACTTTTTTAAGAGCATCAATTGAATGAAGTACCTGAAAAGGAACCATTGCCACAAAATCATAGTCATTATCATATTGTGTCAAGGCATCTTTTTCGGGAGCGGTAATATGAAGATCCCAGCCCAATATCATAGCTCTTACCAGCATCATTTTCCCAGCTATAAAATTTGAAGGAAGACATAATAATGCTGTGGTATTTTCAGCTAACTTAAAAAATATTCCGGTGGCGTTAGCACTATTTATCATATTGTCTTTGTTGAGCAAAATGTGCTTTGGTTTTCCGGTAGATCCGGATGTTTTTACCATTACCGTAGGATCTTCATTAAGCCATTGTAGAAGAAAATTGCCAATACTAATTTCGTAATTAGTGCCTTTATCTTCCAGATCCTTAGCAAATTCACATAATTCAGTCGAGCTGTATTTTAAGCCATTAAGCTTAAAGGCCGGATGAATATTTCGCCAAGTAGTATTCAAAACATTCAATTAATAGTTTTCTTCAATCGTAACCGTTTCCGGAGGTGGAATTACCTTTCCGAAAAGTTTCTCTCCCCAATTCTTCCATTTATAACGCCAGGCCATGATGCCTATTAATATGGGATATAAAACTACAACAGGAATCAACACATCAACTCCTGCTCCCGGTTCAGAAATATCTTTTAATATAGAGTTGGTTTGAAATACCGTCCAATCGGCTGTTACCAATAATGCTCCAACAAGATTAGTGGCTGCATGAAATCCTAATGCCAGCTCTAATCCATCGTCCATTAGTGTAATAATTCCTAAGAAAAATCCAGTGCCTATGTAATAGATCATAATGATATTCCCCATTTTATCAACTTCAGGATTAAAGATATGAAGGCCACCAAATATAACAGATGTAATTATTAAAGGAGTCCATTTATTTCGAACTAAGATTCCTATTCCTTGCATTAAATAACCACGGAAAAAGTATTCTTCAAAGCTTGTCTGAAGTGGAATAAAGACCACAGAAATAAGAGCCATAATTAAAAATGGTATCGCTTCAAACTGTAATTCATAACTCTCTGGATTTGATTTAAAGTCTAATAATGTAAATACAATTGTAATCACTGCAATAATAATAAAACCAAAGAAAATTCTTCCCCAATCTATTTTTTTCCTCGATGTAGTAAGCTGTCGAAGAGATTGCTGGTGTATGAATTTAACTGTAATTATTAAACCAATAAGTCCGCCTAAAAAAGTAGATAATATTAAAAACAAATAAAGGTTACTTTTTGCAGGATATAGGGAAGCAAAATTTGTTAGGCCTGAATCCATAAACTCAGTTAGGCTTTCAGCTCTAAGAAATGAAACAATCATTATAGGCATGACACCAATCAATTGCCAACCTACTATAAAAATAAGTATGACACCAATTAGATAACGCCACCATTCATGCTTCCATTTAAACGCTTGTGTTATGTACATAGATAATTTATATTAAGATAATTCGATAATAGATCAAATAGAATCGGAATTAGATTTTAGATCAAGTATATTTAAATCCCATTTGTTATTTGTATTAAAATTTAAACTTCCGTTACATACTTCTAACGGAGAGGGAACATTGTTGGTAAATAAACTTCCTGTACCTAAGCCTTGTGGCAATTTACTATTTTTTGAGAAGGTATATTGCGAAATTGCATTTAATCCAATATTACTTTCCAGAGCCGAAGTAATCCACCATCCTATCTTCTTTTTTTCTGCAAGAGAAATCCAGGAGTCACTTCCCCGGAAACCTCCAATCAAGCTAGGTTTTAAAATAATGTATTGAGGATTGATGGTATTTAGCATTTGTTTCTTTTTTTCAGAAGAAAATATACCTATCAATTCTTCGTCTAAGGCAATGGATAAAGGAGTTTCTTCACAAAGACGTGCCATTTCATCCCACTGTCCTTGTTTGATAGGCTGTTCGATGGAATGTATTTTTAATTCTGAAATAATATTTAATTTCTCTAATGCTTCTGAAGGGGAAAATGCACCGTTAGCATCTACTCGTAATTCTAAATCTGAAACAGAAAACTCTTTCCGGATCGACTGAAGTAAATCAATTTCTGAATTGAAATCAATTGCACCGATCTTCATTTTAATACATCGGAATCCTTGTTTTAACTTTTCGGTGATTTGCTGCTTCATAAATGCTTTATCGCCCATCCAAACCAATCCATTAATAGGAATCACCTTTTCTCCATTAGTAAATTCTGATGGAAATAATTTAAACGGATCTTCAGAATTAAAAGATCTAAAAACCATTTCAACACCAAATTGTATAGAAGGAAATTCGATCAAATCATTGTATAGTTTTGATTCTCCTAAATGGATATTATCACAAACCCAGGCAAGTTTTTCATCATAATCTTTTCGATCATCTATGCTTAAACCACGGAAAAGCCCACATTCTCCTATGCCCCAGTTCTCAGCATCTTTAAGTGTAATAAACCATGTTTCTTTGGTGTGCAGAACACCACGTGAAGTGCTGCCGGGACGTTTGAAGTTTAAAATATATTTTTGGAAGTTTGCTTTTAGCATTTATAATAAGGCCCCTCGACTGTGCTCAGGGCAATATTTTAATTTATAATTCTATTGATTCCCCAATTTCTAGCAGCATTAGATCTTTCCCGGCATCATAGAATTTTTTCTTAGCTACCTCATGATCAATTTCAATGTAACCAAAGGTATCGTAATGTACCCCTAAAACCTTATCGCATTCCACAAAATCACTGGCAATTATTGCGTCCTCAACCCCCATTGTAAAATTATCGCCGATGGGTAAAATAGCTAAATCTAGTTTTGTTATCATTGGTATTAATTTCATATCCATAGTTAATGCTGTATCTCCAGCTATGTAAATGTTCTTATGCTCACCTTCAATAACAAATCCTCCGGGTTGACCTCCGTTGCTTCCATCGGGAAATGAACTGGTGTGAATTGCATTTACATACTTGACATTTCCGAAATCAAATTTCCAATTCCCCCCATGATTCATAGGGTGAACATTAAATCCTTTGTCTTGGAAATGCATCGCTATTTCATAATTACTCACAATAGTTGCATTCGTGTTTTTTGCTAAAGTCTCTGCATCTAATATATGATCCTCATGGGCATGTGTAAGGAGAATATAATCAGCTTTAAGTGAGTTAACATCTACCTTATCCTTTGATAAAGGATTCCCTGAAATAAATGGGTCAATAACAATATACTTTCCGGAAACTTCTATGGCCAATGTATTTTGTCCGTAAAATGTGATCTTCATGATTTTATTAATTAATTCTTCTAATGCAACAAGCTAAATAGTATAGCAAATAAAAATGTGCTTAATGCCACCTTTTTTAATTCGGAATCCATAAGCCTTGGTTCTTTATTGTAATATACAGCTTTCATATTAAGTAATATAGGAATAAAAGCAATGCTATAAATAAACTGTGCAGGCGAATGATAATGTAAAAGAGTATATATAAAGGCAGATAACATAGCTATAATTAGCAATGAATAATGATATATTTTAGCTTTTTTCATACCAATCTTCACAACCATGGTACGTTTATTATACCTGGCGTCATTTTCAAAATCGCGCATATTATTTAAATTAAGTACAGCCATACTCAATAAGCCTATGCAAGTTGCAGGAAGAATTAGTTCCCATTGAATGTTGTGTGTGAATAAAAAGTAAGATCCCAACACACTTATTACACCAAAGAAAAGAAATACAAAAACATCGCCTAATCCAGAATAACCATAGGCATTTTTACCCACAGTATATTTAATAGCAGCTACAACTGAAGCCACACCTAAACCAAAAAACAATATGGAAAGCATAATATCCTCTCTTCCAAATGCTTTATATATTAGTGCTATGGCTACCCCTAAAGTAATTACTGTTGTAAGTACCATAGCATGTTTCATCTGTTTTGGTAAAATAATTCCCGAAGCAATTAAACGTTTTTCTCCTTCTCTTTTATCATCGGTTCCCTTTAGACCATCTCCGTAATCATTCGCGAAATTAGATAGTACCTGAAAGCCTATGGTTGTAAGAATTGCGAGCCAAAACAAGGATAGCCCCCATACATTATTATTTACAAGACTTATAAGTCCGTCATATTTTGAATCCGAATATTCTGTCAACTCAAGTATCTGCTGTCTATATCCCAGTGAAGTTCCAACAATTATACCGGATACGGAAAGTGGAAGTGTCCGTAATCGTGCAGCTGAAATCCAAGCTTTAAATTTACTCATAGGGTAGAATTACTCTCACAAAAATACATTTAATAATTGTTTTTATTTTTTATCGATTCAATTTAATAAATGAATTATGAATACCTCTAACAGTATTTTTTAGATCGGAATTAATTTAATCAAATACTTTAATTAGTAGTTCCTTTAAAAGGTCTCCCTGAGGTAGGTTAGCAGCCCCTACTCCCTTGCTTTTCATATCGATCTCGCGAATGGAAGCTATAATACCACTAATCTTTTTCATCGTATAATTTTGTGCCGCAGTTTCATAGTCTTTTACAAAATATGGACTTACACCCAATACTTTAGACGCTAGTGATTTATTACTTAGCGCATGATATTTAAGCACTTTAGAAAAGAAACTAAATAATAAAGCAACTGTCAATACTATAGGGTGGATTTTAGGATTGTGTGAAAAATACTGAATAATACTATAGGCCTTTTTCACATCTCTTTTACTAATGGCATTTTGCAATTCGAAGTTGTTATAGTCTTTGCTTATTCCAATATTTTCTTCAATTATGTCTGGTGTAATTTGCTCTCCTGGTTTGATGATAAGCTGTAATTTTTCAAGTTCATTGTTTACTTTCCCCAAATCATTACCCAAAAATTCCACAAGCATTTGTGCTGCTTTCGGAGTTATGGTATAACCACGAGTGACTAGTACACGTCGAATCCAATCCGGCACTTGATCGTCATATAATTTCTTAGTTTCAAATAAGACCCCTTTTTTACTAATTTCTTTATATAATTTCTTGCGTCTATCCAGTGTTTTGTATTTATAACAAATTACAAGTACTGTGGAGGGTTGAGGGTTTTCAACATACGAAATTAGATCTTCAATAGTCCGGGAAAGATCTTGTGCTTCTTTTACGATAACAACTTGTCGTTCTGCCATCATCGGGAATCGTTTGGCTGTACTTACAATATCTTCAATTTTAACATCCCTGCCATACAAAACAATCTGGTTAAATCCCTTTTCTTCCTCTGTTAAAATTGTTTTTCCGATATACTTTGCAATTGCATCAATATAATATGCCTCTTTGCCCATTAAAAAGTAAATGGGCTTTATATCTCCCTTTTTTATGCTTGCTACGATGTTTTTTGCTTTGTCTAAGGACACGGTTTATCTTAACTTATTGGAAAACATTCTTGTCATCTCTCAACTACGCCTGAGTGGAAAATAAATATTAGTATTGGAATATTTTTAAATATCCCTTTGGATTCTGTTACTTTGTTTTATGTTGAAACTCAACTTTTCGAATTACGAATTCAGATTCAAAAGTAACGAAAATAAAACGTTGATTTTTGATATCATACGAAAAAAATTCGTGGTACTTACACCTGAAGAATGGGTACGACAACATATTCTTCATTTTCTAGTTTCCGAAAAAAAATATCCTCTCTCCCATATTAATGTTGAAAAACAAATAAAACTCCTCAACACTAACAAGCGTTATGATATTGTAGTTTTCAACCCCAACGGTAGCATACATATTATTGTGGAATGCAAAGCTCCAACTATAGTGATCAGCCAAAGGGTTTTTGACCAAATTGCACGGTATAATTTTGTTTTACATGCCGATTATTTATTTGTTTCCAACGGCTTAGACCATTATTATTGTAAAATGGATTATGAAAAGGAGAAGTATATATTCCTGAAAGAAATTCCTGAGTATTCGGTAAAAAGAGAAGTGTGAGCTGTGAATAGTCTTGGCGAAAGAAAAATAAAGTTTACTTTGCACCCATGAACGTAGCTGTTGTAATACTCAATTGGAACGGAAGACAATTGCTTGAAAAATTTTTACCTTCAGTGGTAAGATATTCCTCAACCCAGGCTACTATTTATGTTGTCGATAATGCTTCAACCGATGATTCTGTAGCCTATATAAAAGAAAACTATCCGAGTATAGAAATTATTCAGAATAGAAGCAACGGAGGTTACGCCAAGGGGTATAATGATGCTTTGAAAACAAATTCCGAAGATATTTTCGTTTTGCTTAACAGTGATGTTGAAGTTACACGCAATTGGCTCACTCCTATTATTTCAGAATTTAAAAAAGATAAAACGTTAGTAGCGGCACAACCAAAAATTCTGGATTATAACAACAGAGCATATTTTGAATATGCCGGTGCTGCCGGGGGTTTTATAGACAAACTCGGCTATCCCTATTGCCGGGGTCGGATCTTCAATACAGTGGAAGAGGACATCGGGCAATACAACGACACCAAAAAAATATTTTGGGCAACCGGAGCATGTCTTTTTGTTAAAAGCAAAGCTTTTTGGAAAGTCGGTGGATTTGATGAAGATTTATTTACACACCAAGAAGAAATAGATCTTTGTTGGCGATTACAAGCCCAGGGTGGTAATGTTAACTATATTGGAAACGCTACGGTGTACCATGTGGGTGGGGCAACTTTGGCTTCTGCGAATCCTAAGAAAACGTTTTATAACTTCAGGAATACCTTATTAGTAATATTAAAAAATGTGAAAAGTAACGGGGTTTGGTGGTTATTATTTGTTCGTTTCATGTTAGATGGAGTGGCTGCTATTATGTTTTTGTTTCAGGGAAAACCTAAGCATTTTATCG
>SMUX01221361.1_pt1 | contig 16948 bp, 14 predicted proteins | sample 2456431 | NCBI WGS metagenome assembly SMUX01 (sample SAMN11095930, study PRJNA526329) | marine sediment metagenome | biome: Marine sediment; feature: Surficial sediment; material: Deep marine sediment; isolation source: Hadal surficial sediment | place: Pacific Ocean | collected 2014-11 | depth... | reverse complement strand
GGCTTTGATATTCATTCTCTGTCCCTGTCTCTATCTCTGTCTGTTTTCCCCCAATCTAAAATCCAAAATCGGCAATCCAAAATTCATCTGCCTTTGCCCTGCGGTAGTTGACATTAGTCATCGTATACCTTATAAATATTCTAATAATTCTTATAATAGGATTAGTTATGGGAGCGATAGCGGTTTCAAAGAAGGAAGAGCAGCAGATCGAGTGGCTCCGCAAGGAGCTTGGAATAGCCACCAAATCGGGCTTGATCCGCACGGCGCTAAAGACGTTGGAAAAGAAGACCCAGGAAGAGAAATTGCGACGTGACATCCAGGAATCCGTGCGCCGTTGCGCTGCAGCGGACAAGGAGGAGAATAGAGAGCTATTTTTCGCTGGCGTTGCCCGTGAGATCCCCGGTGAGTAAATGCAGATCATACGAGGGCGCCTATACATTGTAGACTTTAATCCGCGCATAAAAACAAAACCTGGTAAGCTCCGCCCCGCCTTAGTGCTGCAATCTGACTTAGCCAATGAGGCGGGGTACCCATCAACCCTTGTGATCCCAACGACCGCCCGGCTCGTGGAAAACCCCGGAGTCCTACGGCTTCGTGTCAGAAAAGGCCAAGGCAGCCTTGGCCGGGATAGCGATCTCCTTCTAGGCCAGCTAATTGCCGTGGCCAACGAGTCTTTCCGGCAAGAGATCGGCACCTTGCCGGTTCCTTTGATGGAAGAAGTGGAAAATCGGATCCGCATTATTTTGAGCTTATGACCTATCTTATGCTTGTTCCTTAGTCCTTCATCGCCGACTCCTCATCACCAGTTGGGCGCTCGTGCCTTTGCCTCATTTGATGACCTTGTCCGCCCTATAGAGCACCTCTGGCGGAATCGTGACGCCAAGCTGCTTCGCGGTCTTTAAATTGATCACCAGCTCGAATTCCCTCGCCTGCTCGATGGGAAGATCAGCGGGCTTGGCGCCTTTTAGGATCTTATGGACAAAAATTGCAGCACGCCGGTGCAAAGCAGCCAAGTTCGTCCCATAAGACATGAGGCCTCCAACTTCCACAAATGCCCTATCGTCGTAGATCGCCGGCAACCGGCTTGCCAATGCCAAACCGGCGATACGTTTTCGGTGACGCACGATGACGGGGTTCCTTAGCGTAATGAGAGCACCGGCGCTCTCTCTGGTTGCAGCTTCGAATGCGCCTTGGAAATCGCTCGGATCACGTACCCGCAGGGATTGGAGCTGCACACCCAGTGCCTTGGCAGTAAGCTCTGTCTTCTTGAATCGCACGCCACTTCGACGGCCGGGTTTCCAGAGGACGGCTACGCGGGAAAGTCCCGGAACTACCTCCTTGAGCAGCTCCAGCCGTTTCCCGATCAGCTCCCCGGAAATACTCCACAATCCTGTGATGTTCCCCCCCGGTCGAGCGAGGCTGGCAACGAACCCAGACCTAATAGGATCACTACTGCTTCTCATGACTATGGGTATCGTCGTGGTCGCATCCTTTGCAGCACGGGCGGTCGGCGGATTTAAAGCGACGATGACATCAACCTTGAGGCGGACCAGGCCAGCCGCAAGGGCATGAAGCCGATCGCGCTTCCTGTGGGCAAATCGCCACTCAATGACGATGTTTTGGCCCACAATGTAACCGAGTTCGCGGAGGCCTTGGCGAAATGCTTCATGCGCTTCACCGCGTTGCCCGCCTCCGGAACCAATCGAAAGATAACCTATCCGGGGGATTTTCTTTGCCTGCTGCGCCTCAGCCCAAGAAATAGTAAGCAGAAAGACAGTAGGCAGTAAGCAGATAAAGACAAAGACTCTTCTGCTCATGCGTGTTAGTCCTGTTCTTTTGCTGCTCACTTCAGCCTGAGGCTGATCCTCAGCCGAAGGACTGATCCGCCTTCGGCGGAGCCTTTGTTCTGGCGGAGCTTGTAACTTCTGCTCATCCTTCGACGGGCTCAGGATGACCCTGAGTGGAGTCGAAGGGTCACTGCTAACTGTCATTCCGTTTCCCTGTCGGTCTTATCACTAACCCAACTCATTGAGCAATGGGTATGCCGATCCACCGAGATTGCCCTAGATTTAACTAAGTTGTTGAATTAGCGGGAGAATTTGTAGCAGGTGAATTTAACCGACACTGTGCGGAAGGGGGAAAGTGTAGCTTATTTGCTACACCTGTGTAGCAAAAATGCTACACCCAAATTTTAGATTCTAGATTTTGGATGTTAGATTCTTGCCCATCAGATCCTCAACACAGCGACTTCAACGACGAATATCGCGCCCTACGGGACGGAAGGCCAAGACGCCCGAATCAAAATCCGAATTCCGAAGTTCGAAATCTGAAACAAACCGAAAGACTCAAATCTAAATATCGAAATCCAAAACGAGGTTATTTGGAATTTTATGTTTTTTTGATCATTTGGACTTGTTCCGAATTTCGGATTTCAAGTTTGTAATCTTAATTATACTTGGCGTGCTTTGCGTCTTTGCGCTCGCCCCGTGGAGTAAGGCCTTGGGGGTCATACTCGGCCTGCGTTGAGATCAATACTCCACAGGGCGAGTCATCTTTTTCCCAACTCCGTAATTCAAGATCGTGCTGGACGGGATGCCAACAGTCTCTTGCTAAGGGACCGAAATGACAATAGAATCGTCTTCGGAATTAAAAGTAGATGGTTGACAATCACGTTATACTGAAGCAATCTCAAAAGACCTGGGAAGCCAGTCCCATGTTAGTCTGAGCCCAAACCTCAGACGGGCAGAATGCGCAGGTAACTATGCCGATATCCATGGATCGCCACGATATCAAGTACGCGACGGCAGAAGACGTCGCAGCCGGCCACCTACGGGATGGGTGAGATTACCCTCAAAGGGTTCCAGGAGCCATTTCGCCTCTTTGAGGTGCAGTGGGGATCGGCTCAAGAATAGTGAGGGGCTGCAAGCGCGTAGATTGCTAATGTTTGCTTGAGGGTGGAACTTTCTCCCCCGTTTGGTTGTTCTAATAGAATAACGTCTGCATGTTCACTTCCTCCCAACCAGGCGCCTAATGAGTGAATCAAGCGCCGTTTGAGGTCTCTCCAATGGAAGAAAAAACATCTACTGGGCGATTAGGATTTTTCCACTCCATCGTATTTAAGAATACATTACTCTTCCTGGTCATCCTTCTTGTGGCGGTGGTGCCCCTCGCCTTTCGTTATTATCAGGAAAGCCGCAATTACGAGATTAAAATCTTGGCCTCGCGCCTTGAGTTTTTTGCAGAAAGAGGCGCCACCTGGCTGGACCCGGAGCAAATCCATGCCCTGAGGACTCCGGCGGATAAGCAAAGCAATAACTACTGGGATACCGTTGAGGCCCTTGGCCGTATCGAAAAAGAATTTGATGTCGACAACGCCATCATCATGCGCCGGAGAAAAGACAGCAGCTACGAGTACGTCGCCGTTGGTCACAACGCCTTTCGGGGTGCAAGCCAGAGTTCTCCTGGGGCCGCTAACCCATGTTCTCCGGCCGCGGTGGGTAACCCGTGTACCACCACCGCAACGGCAAACCCGTGTACCACCGCGGTAGCGGTAAACCCATCTACTGCCAAGGGTAGCCGGACAATCTTCGACATTGGTCGTCCCGTACACATCCACAATTGGTTCCCTGCCACATACAAAAGCACCGAGGATACCTGGCAAGCTGGCCAAATGATGCACAGCAAGCTTTTCGGCGGGAAAGTGGGGAACAGGGAATTCGACGAGTTTCTGCAGATTAACACGCCGCTCAAGCTGAACGGTCAGGTCGTTGCCATTTTGATGCTGAACAAATTTGCCGGGCCTGTGGCGGAGAAGGTGCGGATGAACACGCTACGGCTCTTCGGCTTAACGGGGGGCATCCTGGCACTGGGACTGATCCTCTTTGGCGTGGCTTCCTCGCGCATGCTGCGTCTTTTGCGGCATCTGACATCGGCGGCAGGGGAGGTGAGTCGTGGGAACCTGGAAGTGACCATCCCTAAAAAACGAAGCAGCGATGAGGTGGGCCAGCTGGCCAACACGTTTGAGAGCATGATCGGTGGGCTCAAGCAACGCGATTTCATTCGCGACACCTTCGGCCGCTACCTCAGCCAAGAGGTAGTCGATAACCTGTTGAGCTCACCGGATGGACTAAAGCTGGGAGGCGAGTTACGTGAGGTGACCTTTTTAGTGTCTGACCTGCGCGGATTTACCGCACTATCATCACGCATGGAGCCGGACAAAGTTATTCAAATCCTAAACCGCTTTTTGGAGCCCATGGTTGACATCATCACTCGCTATCAGGGAACGGTGGATGAGTTTCAAGGCGATGGCATCCTTGCTTTTTTTGGCGCTCCTTTGGCTGCCGCGGACGACCCTCAGCGGGCGGTCGCTTGCGCCGTGGAAATGCAGAATGCCCTGGTTGAAATCAACAAGGAGCTTAAGCAGCAGGGGCTTCCTGAACTCCACATGGGAATTGCCATCAACACGGGTGAGGTCATTGTCGGAAACATCGGCTCAGAGAAGAGAACCAAGTATGGCGCCTTGGGAACTCCCATCAACACGGCCTACCGCATCGAGTCCTACACCTTAAGCGGTCAGGTGCTCATCTCTTCGAGCACCTACGAGCGGGTAAAAGACGTTGTCAGGGTGGGCGATACCAAGGAGTTGCTGTTTAAAGGGCTGGATGAGCTGGTTCAGATCTATGAAGTCGAGGGCCTGGATGGCGACCATGCATGCTCGATGCCTAAAAAAGCGCCAGAGCATTTTCTCGATCTCGATCCGCCGCTTCCGCTTGAGTGTTTCGTCCTGGAAGGAAAAACGATTTCGGACAAAGCTATTTCCGGCCGAATCGAGAAACTCTCGGAAAACTGGGCACAGGGGGTTTTGGATGAAACGGTGGAGAGGAACACGAATCTCATGGTTCGCATTACTCCTGAAAGCGGGGGCGGGCTTTACGAGGTTTACGCCAAGGTCATGGAAGCGGATCCGGCGAGCGGAAACGGGTCCACTCGGATCGTATTGAACTTCACCTCATTGCCCGAAGACGCTAAGGCGTTTTTACAAAAAAGACGAACTGCGGCATTGGAGACCTAGAAAACGGGCAATTCAGAGGAGACCCATATGGACGAATCCACAAGTCTCATTTTCCGCTTGCTTATGTCCGGTGTTGCTGGATGCGGTGCAACAGTGAAGCCGCAAATCGCCGCTCAGCAGTCCTTAGTGCAAAAAGGCGAAATCTCCTGGTCTGAATATGCTAACAGAGTGGCAACTCTAGTGACTGACAGATCACTGTACGCCCAGCTTATATCCTTCTACAAGTTTCAAGCAGTTGGATGGGGGCTGACTATCCTGGCGTCTGCGTTATACTCGTAATATTCTCAATCCGGAGAGGTTTACGATGCAGTGCCCTTCCTGCCCCGCTCGAAAACCATCCAAGAACGAAAGTAAGAAGTAGCCAAAGATATTTTGAAATTTTCGGTTGAATCTTGGATTACGGAATCGGGAAAAAGATGACTCGCCCTGTGGAGTATTGATCTCAACGCAGGCCGAGTATGACCCCCAAGGCCTTACTCCACGGGGCGAGCGCAAAGACGCAAAGCACGCCAGGTTCGGAGAAAATAGGAAAATATTTTTCTTTGCGGGCTTGGTTCAGCCAAAGGTTGATCCGTCTCAGCCCGAGGCTGATCCGTCCTCCGGCGGACTCTGGCGGAGTCTTGGCCTTCCGGCCCGTAGGGCCTACAGCCCGGAGGGCGCGATTAACTTTGTTGAAGTTGTTCCGTTGAACATTTCAAAGGCAAGAACCTAAAGACACAACTGCAAAAGATCAGCGTCTAGGTGGGTGGGCAACCTCGAAGGTTACCAGTTAAGCGCCGTTGCCCTCATCCGATCAGGCCCAAATATCTCCAGTAAGGAATACCCGCAATCAGGGCCAAGATGTAGGCGAGGGCATAGAACGGATTGATGCGACACATGAGGGGGTAGGAAAATCCTTTTCCCGCAGTGGTGGAGTAGGCCAGCGTGTGCCAATCTACTTGAAACGGGAAGAACCAAACCTCTGACCCCATGAGAACAATCATGATTATAAGCCAGGGGCTAATCCCCATTTCGCCAGACAATGGGATTAGGGCAATGGAGAGCGTAATAACAGTAAGGCGACTGGTAAAAAGTAACCTAAGCGCAATCGCGATAAGGGCGATGATGACAAATGAGAGGCTGGGTGTATTCACGAACGGAAGGACCAGTGGAGAGAGGACACCCACTAGCCATACGTCGATTCTGGCATTCGCAAGAATGGTAGGGATACTTACCATAACGCCCAAATAGATTAGTAACTCCCAATCGATCCCCTTCTTCAACCTTCCCCATCCCAATACCCCTGTATTGATCAGGACACAAAGCCCGGTGAGGGAAATCCATGCACCCTGGATCCCATGGAAGGAGATGGTGAGCCAGCCCGTCACCATGAAACAAAGGGTTGCCAGGGTGATCCACTCTTCACGGGTCAGAGGTCCGAGGATGTCGAGTTGAGCGTGGACCATCTGATAGGAAAGCTTTGCCTGACTCTCGGGTCGATAGAGAAACATGATGCTTAATACGACCACGGTGATGACAACCAAGGTAGGGGGTAAACTGGCGACAAACCAGTAGCCCCAGGTAAACTGGGCACGGGTATCATCTGGCAGGAGTCCCCAGGCTAAGAGGGTTGCCGTGGACCCGGTGAGGTAGAGGAAGCCAAGTTGTCCCAGTCCAAGGAAACTTGCTGCAAAGAGGCCGGTGGAGGCCCTAGAGGGGTTTTTGTAACCTAGACTCTCAGAAAGATTTAACACCATCTGGCTAATAATTGTAGTCCGGGCGCTTTGTTGCGGGATGAGTGCGGTGACAATGATTCCCATAAAGCCTAGCGCCATGATCTGCCAGCGGTAGGTCAATGGGACGAACTTAACCAACTGCAGGGACAGACGGTAAAATAGGCCAGAACCAGTCATGGCTGCTCCCAAACCCAGCACTCCAAAGGTCATGAACCATGTGGTGCTGACAAAACCGCCGAGGGCGTCTTCCGGTGGCGCTAATCCGGTCAATATCAACCCTAAGGGAAAAATGAGAGCGATTCCGTAATCTGGGAAGACCCAAAAGACCCAAAAAATCAGGGTCAGGAGGAGCAGACCCAGTTGCTTAGTGGCGGCAGGCTCCAGGCCGATATCAGGTGTCCAAAACCAGAGATAGCCCCAGATCGCAAGACCCAAGATGCCCCCGATCCACCGGTTCAGGAGCGGTTCATGGTAAAGGCGAGAAACAAAGGAAACCAGAGTTGACTGGACTGAGCCCTCTCCCGAGACGAGCTTGGAAGGCGGGAGCATGTTTTCAGATCTTTCAGTATCCCAGGAAAGCTCGCCAGTTGCCGTCTCTTGCTCCACCAGGTTGAGGGCGCTGCGCAAACAGTTGAGTGCCTGTGGGTACTCATTCTTTTGCGCAAAGATGTCGGCCATGCCCCGGTAGCGGGCTATAGTCTCAGGCCCCGCTATCCCTGATCCCCTTTGCGAGAGGACTTCTTTATAGCCCTGGATCGCCGCCCTAAAATCCCCTAATTGGGCCAGGGCAGTAGCCCTTAAGTGAACCAAGCGCAGGTCAGAGAAAAAGTGATCCGGGGAGAATCTTTCCAGCGCGTTCTTCAGAAACGGGGCGGACCCGTTGAGTAACTCTTCGCTATGGGCAATGAGCAGCCGAGCAGCACCAGCCCAATCTTGCGCCTCCATGGAGTGGTGGATCGCCTGGTCCCAGGTTTGGAGTGTCTCATATTGGATGGCCAGTTGGGTGTGTAGGCGTTCCTTCGTTTCCTTCCCTTCCAAGGTATGGAGCTTCTCCACCAAAAAGTCCCTAAAAAAACCCTGCAGCTCAAATCCTCCGCTTTCCAAAGGGTGAATCAGGGGGAGCTGACTTTTCTCCAGATCGTCCAGTAATCCCTGTGCCCCTTCAATCGGCAGAAGGAGACCAACCGCCTTTGAGTCTATGGCCGTCAGCAGTGAGGCACGACGCAAAAACTCCTGTTCTGTAGGCGGCCTTGAGTTATAAAACTCCTCGGCCAGGGAATTGAAGGTATCGCGGCCAATGGCATACCGCTGTTCCAATCGGGTGAGTTTCTTGCTGAGAATAGAACAGAATTGAAGCAACCAAGTGGGATGTTTTTCGATCAACTCATCCCAGTCTTCTCGGCTAAGCCTCCATACGGTAGTATCTTTGACAGTGACGATGGATGCCGAGCGGGGCTCTTCGGACAGCAAGGCCATCTCCCCAAACCAATCCTGCGGTCCCAGAACCACGATACCCTCTGACCTCACCCCTTTGCTTTCCAGCACTACCTGTACGGCCCCAGATTGAATCAGGTAGAACGCATCTCCCTGATCCCCCTGAGAGAAAATGGTTGCTCCGGAACTGAAGGACCTCTCCTCCAATTTGCCAAGGATCTTGGCTATGTCCTCACGCGATAGTCCAGAGAACAGTGGAATGTTTCTAATGATATCCGATAAATTAGCCACAAGATCGCATACCTATTTGGAGCTGCGCCGAGTGAGTTGTGAGTTATCGAATAATCTTATCCGCTCGACTCAGCACTTCCGGAGGAATAGTAATCCCGATGACACTGGCCGTTCGCAGGTTGATAAACAGATCAAATTTTTTCGCGCGCTCTACAGGTAGATTCTCAGGCCTTGCCCCTTTAAGGATCTTGTCGACGAGGGCGGCAGCTTGACGTCCCATCTCAAAATTGTTCGGTCCATACCCGGCCAGGCTCCCTCTGGCCGCCCAAGCCGACCTGCCAAACATCGTGGGCAGTTTTTTTTGCCTTGCTACCTTAAAGATGAAATCCGCTTGGCTCTGTACTAATACATCAGAAACGTGATAGAAGGCATCACCCTCCTTTTTCTTGAAGCGATTGAGGGAGTCCTTCAGTTCTTTATCGTTCTTGATCGGGTGCGCTGCCACATGGAGTCCCAGATTCGTTGCCGCCACTTCAGCAATGGCAAAATGCCCGCGGGAAATCGGGTTGTAAATGTTATAAAAGATAAGCACGCGTCGTAATGTGGGTACAATCTCTTTCAGGATCTCCAATCTCGTCTCGGCCTGCTGCACGGAGAGACCGGCCACCCCCGTGACGTTACCCCCTGGACGGTTCATGCTCTTCACAAGACCTAATGCCACCGGATCGAGGGGGTGACGGAAGACAATGGGGATCTTGGTTGTGGCAGCCTTAGCTGCCAGTGTCGCCGCGCTCCCCATGGTAAAGATTAAATCGACTTTTTTGCTCACCATTTCAACGGCCGCTGACTCGAGGGCTCCCCGCTCACCCCTAGCATGGCCGACCTCGATGAGGATGTTTTTCCCCTCTCTATAACCAAGCTCTTTAAGCCCTGCTCGGAAGCCGTTGACAGTCATAGAATCAGACTGCTCGGCTTTCCGGATCAGGATTCCGATACGCGGGATTTGCGAATCACCCTGTGCCTCGTTGCCGGTTAGTCCCATGGGAAACACGGCCATTACCAAAAGAAAGCTGGCGATTTTGTTTGTCATTTGTCCTACCTTAGCAAGGGTTGAGGCCAATAGCATCGGCCAGAAAAACCTAACAGACCAGGATACTGTGCAGAAATATTATGTAAAGAATCGGAGCTTCGCAAGGGCAAATCTAAAATTCATTAAAATCCAATATCATAAGCGTAATTTGAAAACGGGAGCTATCAACATAGGTAAGCAGTCGCCTGCTGCCCCTGTCACACCACCGTGCGTACGGGTCCGTACACGGCGGATCGGTACGTTGAGCCCAACACTGGGCCGGATGTTCGATTCGCTCACCGCCACGGCTTAACATTTGAGCCACGAGTATCATTCGTGAACCATTCTGTACACATGGGAATGATCCGGAGGCAGAGATAGATAATTCCGGCGTCTTGAGTCCTACGGGTCCGGGTTGGTATGGACAAAGGTGGTACAAAAGCGACTATTTTTGACCTGTAGGATCACCCTCCCATAAAGGCACATTTCTTGCCTCGAATTATCTGAAGTGGCCGCCAAGACTGGAAGAATCTATTCCGTGAATGATGTCTGAAACGAGGCGGCGCCCACTTCGACAACTGAAGCTGTACAGAAGTTGGTTTGAAATTAGGGAGGTACACAATGAGTAAGGTCATTCCCCTTTTCGTGGCTCTTTTCCTATTCGCCTTGGGAGGCTGCTCGACCTTTCGTGGGTTACAACAGGACGCCAAAACTGCCGCCTACAAGGTGAAGGGTATGTTCTCTAAGCAGAAGAAATTTACCCCGAGCAATGCGCAAGTCCGCAAGACCCAACAGCAGTTGAGAGCCAGAGGGTATCAAGCTGGAGCCGCCGATGGCATCATGGGCCCACAGACCATTGCCGCACTGAGACGTTACCAGTCCGCTAATGGACTAACAGTGACGGGAAAAGCGGATTCAGATACCCTGGATTCCCTCGGGATAGATTGACAGATTTGAAAAAAGCCCTATCTTTTGCAACACCAAGCCTGTGCGCCAAAGGACCCTGTGCTCCAAAAGACGGGATAGGTTAGAATTAACACTACCCTTCCTTTCTGAGCTGATTGACTAATTGGTCAGCCATTCGAATCGGCTCCGGCAGTCGGAAGCCTCGGCAGGTAGCCAATACTAGGTCCGCTGCCCTCTGAAGACTCATTCGATGGCCGGGGGACACGAAAACCGGCTTCACGTTCGTCCGCGTCCGGACCACCTTTCCCACATGTTGCCCCTGAAACTCAAGCCAACTGGAAGACCCCCTTTCCATCCCCACCGGCAAGTAGTCGCCAATCAGTCTCGATTTCGCACATCCTACAGAGGGAAGATCCAGAAACAGAGCAGCATGAGAGGCCAACCCGAGACCCCGACTATGGGCTATCCCTTGACCATCGAATATCATTGCGTCAGGTCGCTGCCGTAATTGAAGGAAAGCCTTTAGGAGGACAGGTGTCTCACGAAAGCTTAAAAGGCCGGGAATATAGGGGAAGCTCACTCGATCCTTGACCCATTTTTCTTCCACCACTGAAAGGTCAGGAAAGCTCAACACCACCACCGCTCCATAAAGAACTTCCTCCTCCCGGGTATAGGACACGTCCGCACCCCCAACCCAGCGGAGTTCGTTAATTTGAGTCGAGTCCTCAAGCGAAATGCGGGAGAAGAGTTCTTTCTGAATCTCCCTGGCTCGATGGACCCCAACGTCCCATTGGTGGAGATTTAGGATCTGCATCCCCTTCGTTCCGTACGTAGAAAATAACCGCTGCTTATATGCGCCGATCTGGCTGAATCTGCGGATAAACAATTCTTTAACATTATTAACCGCCCATGGACGCAGACAAACACAGATAAAAGATTATTGATATCTGGCCAACATGGCCAGAAAACGATCTGCGTTGATCGGCGTAACTCTGCGGTTAATTCTTTATTTAAGGAGATAGGGACACTCTTTACGCGCTAAGAAGCCGTGGAAGCCGAGCCCTTTTGGTTGGCAGGTTTCTGTTCGGTTGAAGACTCTTTTTTGGTATCCGAGCTGGTGTCAGCCTTACCGTCTGATTTGGACTCTGTCTTATCCGGTTTTTCACCATCCGAAGACTGCTGCCCCTTGCGGGCATAGTCTGTAACGTACCAGCCGGTTCCCACGAGCTTAAAAGTGCTATTGGAAATAAGCTTTTTGACCTCTTGTCCACATGTGGGGCAAACATCCAGACGTTGAGCCGTGATCTTCTGGGTAACCTCAAACTCACCGCATTTCTGACACAGATATTCGTATATGGGCATTATAGTCCTTCGGGCTGTGGATTTTCTCTTAAGATAATGCGTAGATAGCGGATTGTCAATGTACTCAAAGACCTAGGCAAGTGATTGAAATTTCGGGCAAAAGCCCTTCTCTCCCCCAGGATGGCTATAAGTCGCTGTTTTCGAAGCCTTTTTTAGTGAGGCTCGTGGCCGCACCGGCATTCTATCGGTAGCAATAGGCCAATATCCATTATGCAGATCCCTCGGCAACCAATTGAGTTGCATCCGCTTTACGCCAAATCCGAACGGTTTTTTCTGAGAGCCCCAAATAGAGCTTTTGACCCGTGGAAAAGGGCTCGTTGACGGACGTATAAAGCGTAAATGTATTGGTCCCGAAGCGGAGATGGCATTCATACCGATCTCCCAGGAATACTGCAGTTTCCACTATGCAGGGGATCTGATTCAACCCGTCTCCTTCTTTCCTCTTGCTTAGTTTGACCTCCTCGGGTCGCACAGCCACCACCACGGGTTCCCCCTTTTTCATTCCGCCATCGGTGGAGTTGCATCGGATTTCGACCGTCTCATCGCCCGAAAGCCCGACACATAGTTGGTCTAGGTTGTCTTCTATGACACTCCCCTCCAGCCATATGACACGCCCAAGGAACTCCTGCACAAAGGAGGTTGCCGGTTTCGTATAGATCTCCTGCGGGGTGCCCAAGTGTTCGATCCTACCCTGGTTCATCACCGCCAGTCGGTCAGACAAGGTCATGGCTTCTATTTGATCGTGGGTGACGAAGACCACGGTAATGGACAGGCGCCGTTGAAGCTCCTTCAGTTCAACACGCATCTGCTCGCGGAGTTTGGCATCGAGATTGGACAGCGGTTCGTCCAAGAGCAGGAGCTTGGGAGAATAGACAAGGGCCCTGGCCAACGCCACCCGCTGTTGCTGTCCTCCACTTAAGAGCATGGCGGACCGATCCTCGAGGCCCGTCAGACCCACCAGACCCAGGACGGATTCCACTTTCTCTCGCACCAGGCTGCCCTTAACACGGCGCACCCTCAGGGGATAGGCAACATTCTCAAAGACGTCGAGGTGAGGCCAAATCGCATAGGATTGAAAGACCATCCCCATCTCCCTCTTCTCGGGAGGGAGGAAGATCCTTTTCTGAACCGAAACTACAAAATTGTTTTCAACCTCAATCTCTCCTGCGTCCGGCTTTTCAAAGCCGGCAATCATCCGCAAGGTGGTGGTCTTACCACAACCGCTTGGACCCAATAGGGTAAGGACCTCCCCTTTAGTTACATCGAAACTCACATCATTCACGGCAGCCACATCGCCAAACCGCTTTTCCAGACCCACCGCCCTTAAAAATGGTTCACTCATATCCTTTCGAAACCTACCTTTGAAATGATAGCGCGTTTACCCCGTACCACAGAACGCCCCGTACGTAAGCGCGGGGATGAATCTTCCGGAGTTCCGGTAAGGTCGGTGGCCGAAAGCCACGGGCATAAGCCCGTGGTACGGGGTTTACATGCGTTTCTTTAGCTCAAGCCCTCCGAGCGCCAACAAAATCCGGCATCTGGCAGGTGACACCCATCTTCTTTAAAGTATCCTCATAATTCAGCCGGATCTCGGGATCCTCGTCCTCGTATTCGATGAGCGTCCCTCCCTCTTTCACCGAGGTCATGTTCATCCCTTTCTTCATACGTGCAGAGGTGCCCATATCAATATGACCGTGGTGCGCACCCCCATACCTGACTGCCAGGTGACGGGCCGGCTGAGATCCGGTATTAAAGTGCTGATGATACCAGCCGTCTAAAGGGCTATAGACACTCCCCTCTTTCCAATCCATTCTGACCACATCCTCCCCATTCCCATTGGTGTAAGGCTGATGTCCTAGATCCTTGGACCAAATTAGAACGTACCCTCGGGACTCAAGGCCGAGGAGTAAAGCCCCAGGCCCATGGTAATGGGCCTTATGGTAGCGACCCGCTGGCCATTCCGATAGATGGCCAATCAAGGCATTGCCAGACATCTCGAACTGGGTAATCTTGACACCAGAACCTTTGCGTTCCTTGGCTTCTACGGCAGCCTCTTTGAGGCTCGGTATAAAATTCGTCTCCCACACGTTTGAAAACTTATCCTGATAGCGCTTTTTGCCCACCTCAAAAAATCCATCCTCACCCGCATAGCGGTTCGAAAACGCATAGGGACAGTTAAAAATAAAATCCGGGTCACGAAAGGCATTCATGGTTAGCGGCGCGTTGGTGACTCCCAAAAACCGAACGGGGTCCCTTCCTCCGTTGACCAGGCGATGCCATGCGTTTAACGGCGGGGAAAACAGGCTCCAAGGGCCCCATTCAAACATCTGCTTTCGGCTCCCCTCTTGCCATATCTCTGTGGCCCCGTTCCCCTCAAAGATGCAGATCAACTCCTCGTATAGGTGCCGCTCCGGCTCCAGTGCCCCGCCCGGCGGGATCTCCGCCACATACATCCCCCTGGAGCCTTCCATCATTCCATAGAGTTGAATGAAAGCGCCCTTCCCCCCCAGGCGAGACCAAGGGGAGAGTTTTAATTCCCGCACATCCTCCAATCCGTAACCGTCGAAAACCGGAAGTCCCTCTGCCTTCATCCATTTGGCATAGGTAGAGAGCTCAAATGATGCTTTTAGTTCCTTTATAAGTACCTCTAGTGACATGAAATCTCTCCTTCTTTTCTACTCAGCCAAAGATTGGTTTCCAAGGATACAACCACTTACACGCATCTGTGGCGTGAGTAGCTTCCGTGAAAAACTCCTAACAAAGGTGAGATACCAAGATAAGGTCCTCAGGGTCAAGTCTTCACCCAGATTGTCCTGCGAAAGTTTAGGAAATCAACACGAACGAATATCCACTGAATCACACCCTTGCCATTCGAGCCAAAAACACCTCTCCACCGGAATGGGATAAAGGTATGTCGGCCTCGGATGTAATTAAAGAAATGGGAAACGAAACATAACAGAAACGGACGTTTCGTGGAGCTAGACTGTTGGTCTACTGTGCATGCTCCGTGAGGCTTGAGGGGTCTCCAGAAAATTTTTTCCCAATTGCTTTGCGTCAGGCCAACCGCATCATGACAGGCAGCAATAGGCCCGCAAGAGCAGCTGCGACAATTGGCGTGGTGATCCAACATATTGCGATGTTTATCAAGATGCGCGTGTTGATGGTCTGGATGCCACGCGCCAAGCCTATGCCCAACACTGCGCCAACCAGCGCCTGGGAAGTAGAGACTGGAATGGCAGGCAAAATGAATGTTCCCAGATCCCAGGAGTGGGCAAAAAAATCAACCACAAGTGCTACGGCCAACACAACGATGAGTGCTGTCGTGGCGTCCAACTTCACAAGGTCGCGTCCGACCGTTACCATGACGCGGGAGGAATAAGTCACCACTCCGAGGGAGATTGCCAGCCCCCCGAGTAAAGCCAATATCCTGGTCTGGGATAGCGTCCACGGGCCCATCTGAATGGGATCAAAGAGATCCAGTCGCGCGTAGACACCGACTACGTTCGCCATGTTGTTACCACCTAGGGCCCAGGCCCCATAACAGCCGACGACAAGAAGGCCGAACCGCAACCAGCGGTCCAGCACGAGGAGCGGCATAGGCAGCCAGCGGAACGCCAGCGCCATCATCTTATAAATCAAGAATGCGCTCGCCGCAGCGAGGATGGGACAGGCCACCCACGTGAGGACAATGCTCCTTAGAAGAAGTCCGGCCCGCTCATCGATGCTTCCCTGCTGAAACAACAGATAGCCAATTAGAGCACCAACTACCGCCTGTGATGTGGACACCGGCATTCCGAATCTGGTCATGCCCGCAACGACCAGGGCTGCTGCCAAGGCACCAGTGAAGGCACCGGCCAGGGTTTCGATGCCGGCAAGGTCGCTGAGAGTAGCTATGGCAGCCGGCCCGTTCACCATGCCACCCAGGATAACGAAAACCGCGCACAGGCTCGCCGCGGTGGAGAAACGGACCATGTGCGAGGCGACCGCTGTCCCAAAGACATTGGCGGCATCGTTGGCGCCTAGGGACCAGCCCAGAAACAAACCGCTGGATAACCAGGCAATCATGCCTATAGCAGACGCTTGAGGGAGGAGATCATGATCCGGTCTCCCATGTCCTCGGCCATATCGCAGATGGAACCCAGGCGCTCGATCAGGCGCTGAAGCTGCATCTTGTGGGCCAACTCCAGGCTGGTGTCCTCGAAAGTCAGCGACAGGGCCTGCTGTTCGATCAAGTCTCCCTCATGCTCGTGGTCTGACAATTGTTTCACGCCCTCCTTGACGTCATTGGGGCTGTTCAGAAACGCCCGAATCACGCCGACCAAAACCTGCACAATCTGCACGCCTCGGTCGGCCAATCCAATCAGACTTCCGTGCAACCTTTCAGGGATCTGGGGGTTTTGCAGCATGATCTCGCGTGCTAGCGATTGCATACGGTTCGGGATCTTGTCCAGGTTCTCTAGGAGTCCCAAGATATCGCCCCGTGTATCTGGCAGCAGCCTCTTTCCGTAAATGTCCGCCTCGACCCCTCGCCGTAGCTTATCCAGATGATGCTCCAGTTCGTTAATCTGGCTAACCAGACGTCCAAACTTGTCCGTATCCTGTTTCAGAAAAGCTCCAATTGCATCGCGCATAGTCAAAGCAATTGCACCAAGATTGCTGAGGTAACCTTCCAGATCCGCCTCAATTTTACGCTGAGCACCCAACAGTCCTTTAAAGGGATTCTTTAACTTGAGCATCTCTTCTCAACCTCTGACTCCAGCAGCTCAACAAGGACGGCGAACCAGAGTAGGACACCACTCTTCTTTGATGGTGATGAACACAAGGTTCTTATACAGATAAAGATGGGGCACCACAAGAAAAGACCGAAGCATGGATGAAACGGCCCATCTAGCAGAGAGCATCACGAATTGAGACTACGCAGACATCCCTCCCTGAGGTGACCAAGAGGCTGAAGGACTGTATTCTCGATAGTGGGCTTTGTGGTCCTGTGAAGCTGTCGGGCAAGATTATTGCCGAATTGGCCTGGGTGCGTTGGTTGACGATGTATTGCGGTATGGAACAAGCTTATGGTCGAAGTTCATCCGCTCATCCGTCTAGGACTTCGACCTTCAGCGGCTTTGCTACGTAGTCATTTATCTCACCTGCCAGTTGCCCCTCATT